>Ga0138256_10002847_pt1 | contig 18458 bp, 14 predicted proteins | sample KNB2016incub_MG_FD_105486 | JGI IMG/M metagenome (GOLD analysis project Ga0138256, IMG submission 105486) | Active sludge microbial communities from wastewater in Klosterneuburg, Austria - KNB2014incub_MG | ecosystem: Engineered > WWTP > Activated sludge > Unclassified | place: Austria... | reverse complement strand
TGGGTGTTACAGATTGTTTTATAAAAATTGATGACAAAAAAGAAAAACTGCTGTCATATGTTTCAGGGCACGGTTTAAAATGGGATGAAGTTTTATTTATGGGAGATGATATCCCCGATTATATTCCCATGCAGTTAACCGGTTTACCCTGTTGCCCTGCAGATGCTGTTCCAGAAATAAAACAAATCTCACTGTACATTTCTCCCGTTGAAGGCGGCAAAGGCTGTGCAAGGGACGTGATTGAAAAAGTATTGAAATTAAACGGCCATTGGGATACCGGTACAACGGTTGTTTCAAGGTAAATGGCTGATTTCATTTATCAATGCTTATTTTCGCCGGAGAAATAATACATGAAACTACTCACAGCATTTTTCAGACTGGTTCGCTGGCCCAACCTGGTTATGATTGCCGTAACACAGGTATTGTTTTATTTTTCGCTGGTACAGCCACTTTTCAGCAAAGGCATTTATACCCGGTTTGATAACCTGCATTTTGGCCTGCTGATGATTGCATCGGTTTTAATTGCAGCTGCGGGTTATATCATCAACGATTATTTCGATCTGAACATTGACCAGGTGAACAAACCTGACCGCACGGTGATCGATAAAGTGATCAAAAGGAGATGGGCCATCGTGCTGCATCTTTTATTTTCCTTTACGGCCATCATCATCAGCCTGTATATTGATCTGAACTCAGCGGTCTTCTGGCTTACAGGTTCCAATATTATCTGTGCCTTTTTATTGTTCGGTTATTCCATCACGTTAAAAAAGAAACTGCTGTGGGGCAATATTTTAATATCGGCCCTTACTGCCTGGGTGGTGATCGTTTGTTTTTTATGCTATTACAAAAGTTTTTACTGCAGCAACTGCGACCAGGTTTATTTTACCTTGTATAATACCCGTTTTATCCGCATCTCCTTTTTATATGCCGGTTTTGCTTTTGTTATTTCTCTTATCAGGGAAGTGGTAAAGGACCTGGAAGACATTGACGGCGACAACCGGTATGGCTGTAAAACCATGCCCATAGCCTGGGGAATACCTGCCAGCAAGGTATTTGTAGCTGTATGGCTGGTTGTGTTGATAGGTATGATCAGCATTGTACAGGTCTATGTATTGCAGTTTGGATGGATATGGAGCTCGGTTTACTGCATCCTGCTGATCATTTTTCCTTTGATCTGGATACTGCGGAAATTATTTATGGCACAGGTGCCAAAAGATTATCACGAGCTTAGCTCAGCCATTAAATTTGTAATGCTGGCCGGTTTAGTATCCATGATATTCTTTAAAATTTATTCATAGTTTTTTTTCCATCCATTATGCAAAAGATCATTTTAGCATCACAGTCACCCCGGCGTAAACAATTACTGGAGTGGGCCGAAATTCCGTTTGATGTACTGGTTAAAGAAACAGATGAAACTTACCCGGCCGGTTTAGCCATGGATGAAATTGCAATACATATTGCCCGCAATAAGGCCCTGGCCATTAAACATCCCGGCAATATACCCATTCTTGCTGCAGATACCATAGTGGTGCTGGATCACCATATCATTGGTAAACCCGCAGACCGTGAAGATGCCGTAAGGATCCTGTCCATGCTTTCGGGTAAACAACACGAAGTAATTACCGGTGTGGTGATCCGGTACATGGAAAAAGAAATTGCTTTTGCCGAAACTACCGAAGTCTGTTTTCATACATTAAGCAGGGCGCAGATAGAATTTTATGTGGACCATTATCAGCCCTACGACAAAGCGGGTGCCTATGCCATCCAGGAATGGATCGGGGTGGTTGGGATCAAATCAGTAACAGGCGATTTCTACAATGTGATGGGTTTGCCGGTAAGCAGGGTGGTACAGGCGTTGCAGGGTTTGAACGTTTAAAACGTATAATGGTTTAAAGGTTTATGGGAAAAAACACTCCCGCAATGGTTTAAATCACCATGGATATCTCACATTTCCAAATTACTTTAAACCATTAAACCCTGCATCCTTTAAACGTTCCTTATGACCGAACGGCTGCTGCAATATATCTGGCAATTCCGGTATTTTAACTTCAATGATCTGCGGACAGATGAGGGAGAACTCCTGCAGGTTATTCATCCCGGCACACTCAATACCAACCAGGGCCCCGATTTTATTGATGCTAAAATAAAAATAGCTGATACCACATGGGCCGGCAGTATCGAACTGCACACCCATGCATCACACTGGAATGATCACAAACACAGCGGCGATAAAAATTATAAGAACGTGATCCTGCACGTGGTCTGGAAAAATGATGTTCAGCTGCATTTGCCATTTTCAACATTGGTTCTGGAAGACAAAGTGCCCAAACTGTTGCTCCATAAATATGATGAGCTGATGAATACCGGGTCTTTTATCCCCTGCGAAAAAAATATTCACGGGGTCAACAGTCTCACCTGGCAAAGCCTTAAAGAAAGAATGCTGGTTGACAGGCTGGAAAACAAGACCAAAAATATTTTTGACCTGCTTCAAAAAAATAAAAACCACTGGGAAGAAATATGCTGGTGGCTACTGGCCAAAAACTTTGGCATAAAACTGAATGCTGCGGCATTTGAAAAGGTAGCCCGTTCAATACCCGTTACTGTGCTGGCCAAACACAAAGGGCAGATCCACCAGGCAGAAGCATTGTTATTTGGCCAGGCCGGTTTGCTGGATGCTGACCTTACCGGTGATTACCCTAAACTGCTCCAAAGAGAATACCTGTTTTTAAAAAAGAAATATGGCCTGAAGAAGGTTGAAGCCGGTATGATCTTTTTACGCATGCGTCCATCTAATTTCCCTACCGTAAGACTGGCACAACTGGCCATGCTGCTGCATAAAAGCCACCAGCTTTTTTCAAAAATAAAAGAAAGCCCGGATATAAAAACCATCCGGGATCTGTTGCAGGTAACGGCCAATGATTACTGGCATTACCATTATGTTTTTGATGTAACATCAGCCTTTAAAAAGAAGAAACTCGGGGAACAAATGATCGATAATATCCTGATCAATACAGTTGTGCCCGTTTTATTTGCATACGGCCATTACCACAATGAAAATGTAATTAAGGATAAGGCGCTGCAATGGATGGATCAGATCAAAGCCGAAAAAAATGCCATCACCAGGGGATTTGCCGCTTTACAGGTGAACAATAAAACAGCCTTTGATTCGCAGGCGCTGATCCAGTTGAAGAATGAATACTGCAGCAAAAAACGTTGCCTCGATTGCAGTATCGGAAATAAGCTGATCAGGAGCCTATGAGTATTTTGGCATGGCCTTCGGCCACCCGGGGATATTGCCACAGAAGCACAGAAACACAGAAAAAAAAGATCCTGACAATTCAGGGTCCAGGTTCCTCCTCATCCTGAGCGTACCTGTCCCGCAATCAGCAGGAGTCGAAGGAAAAGGGTGGAGGGGGTATGGGGTGTGCGGGTTTTACCAGTTATATTCCACATGCACTTCCATGTCGGGGTGCAGGCTTTTCATGACCGGGCAATTATCGCCGGTCCTTTGTAAAATGATCCTGTCTTTTTCATTCAACTGCAAAGAAGCAGGAAAATCCAGTATCACATCAATTTTACCAATCCTGCGGGGATCGCTTAACATATGTTTTGTTAGGGAAATGGTTGTATCTGCAAGGTCGATTTCCATATCATTTGCTTTTATGGCCATGGTTGTTATGATGCAGGTAGCCAGGGCAACACAAAGCGTATCTGTAGGGCTAAAACGTTCGCCTTTGCCCCTGTTATCGGTAGGAGCGTCGGTTTCTGTAACCGTTCCGCTTTGTAAATGGGTGCAGGTGCACCTTAAATTTCCGGTATAAACAATGGTGGCTGTCATTTGTTAAAATTTAAATGATTATAGTTTTTATTGCCCGAAATGCAGCAGTTCTTAACGCAAATGTATCATCTTTAAACAGCAGATAGTATTTTTGCATAAATTTACGCCAGTAAACAGATTACATGAAGCCAATATTAATTCTTTTAACAGCCGTATCCTTTTCTTTCCCGGCATTTTCGCAGGAAACCGGCAAGTCATCAAAGCAGACCCGGAAAGAAGAAAAGCGGGCAAGGGTAAACGCACAGATAAAAGCAGAGGAAGAAGGTGTGATCGCTTACCGGAAACATTATGCTTTTGGGATCAAACTGATCACGGACGGGTATGCTGTATCTTTTGAAAAAGGATATTCTAAATCTGTAAGATCGGCAACCTTGTTTCAGGTGGAAATTGCAGAACGCAAGCATCAGAAAGAAGAGAAGCAAAGCAACTCCATTGCGCCTACATCGCCTATCATATATGGAAAGGTCAATTTTTTTTACCCGTTAAAACTGGGGGTGCAAAAACAGTTCTTACTGGGTAACAAAAGCAATAAGAACGGGGTAAGTATTACCGGGAATATTGGCGGCGGTTTGAGTTTGGGATTTTTGCGTGCATACGAAGTTGAGGTTGACAAGAACGGGCAGCGTACCTTCATACGATATGACTCGGAAGACAGTTTACTTTTTAAATCGGGGCCATATTACGGCGGGCCGGGCTTCGGCAAAGGATGGAACCAATTAAAATTGACACCGGGATTTTATGTAAAACCGGGACTGCGTTTTGACTATGGCCGTTACAATGACCTGGTAGCAGCCATTGAAGTTGGGGTAGCAGCAGAATATTATACCAAAAAGATCCCGCAGATGTTTAACAATAAGGAAAATTCATTTTTCTTTTCGGCATACTTTACGGTATTGTTTGGCAAAAGAAAATAATCACCGATCATTCGATTACATTAAAAGCATTTCCTTTCATGACATCATTAACCGTACCTGACGGAATAGCAGCACAAAAAGAAAAAAAACCTGATTGGTTAAGGGTAAAATTACCCATTGGAGAAGAATACCGCCATGTTCGCAAACTGGTTGATAATCATAAGCTGCATACCATTTGTGAAAGCGGGAACTGTCCCAACATGGGTGAATGCTGGGGCGAAGGCACGGCAACTTTTATGATTTTGGGTAATATCTGCACCCGCAGCTGCGGATTTTGCAATGTAGCTACCGGCAGGCCCCTGGAAGTGGATTGGGACGAGCCACAACGGGTAGCAGAAGCCATTAACCTGATGAAAGTCAAGCACGCCGTTATTACTTCTGTTGACAGGGATGAACTGAAAGACGGGGGCAGTATAATCTGGTACAATACCATAAAAGCCATCAAAGCCTTAAACCCGGGCACCACTTTAGAAACACTGATCCCCGATTTTAAAGGGAACGCGGAAAACATTCAGCGCATCATTGATGCAGCACCCGAAGTGGTGAGCCATAATATTGAAACCACCGAAAGGCTCACCAGGCAGGTTCGTATACAGGCCAAATACCGCCAGAGCCTGAACACCCTGAGGATATTGAAAGCTGGCAGTATGCGAACAAAAAGCGGCATCATGCTTGGACTTGGCGAAACAAGGGAAGAAGTGATCCAGACTTTAAAAGACCTGCAGGCTAACGGGGTAGATGTTGTTACCATCGGACAATACCTGCAACCCACAAAAAAACATTTAGCGGTAGCCCGTTTTGTGCACCCCGATGAGTTTGCTGAGTACCGGGAGATCGGGTACAACCTGGGTTTGGATTATGTGGAAAGTGGACCGCTGGTAAGGTCTTCGTATCATTCAGAAAAACATGTGATCCCCGGTTATGGAAAAAATAAATGGAAAGAAGAAAAGAGCCTGTCATGCTGAGGAACGAAGCATCTAAAATATTAGCAGCCGGTATATTACTGGCTGTTTGTTTTTATTTTCCCACCGCTTCTTTTGGCCAGGTACAATGGATAAATGTTGATGCTGACTATGGACCCCTGCCTTCAACTGTGCAGGTTTTTAAAACCACTGATTCTTTAGATGGTAAACCTTTTATTGCTTTTTTTGTAAAAGCGAAGCTGAAAGACAGGAAACTTGATTTTACTGTTGATACAACATTGGGCAGAAGATTAACTCCCTTGCAATTTTATGAGAAGAATGATAAACCATTGCTGGTTGTTAATGGAACTTTTTTCAGTTTTGCAACCAATCAGAATTTAAATGTAGTTATTAAAAATGGGGAAGTCGTATCACACAATATCAAATCAGTAAAAAGAAAACGTGCCGATAGCACAGAATACGTTATTAAAATTAACAGAAGTGCAATTGGAATCAGGAAAAACAGGAATGCAGACGTTGCCTGGATAGTAACAGACAGCACTAAAGGTTTTGCAAAAGCCTGGCAGTTTCCTCCTTTCCGGGATGAGTCAGAAGTGCGTGTTACCGGAACAATAAGTGATGAAAAACTGCCACAAAGATGGAGAATGCAAACAGCCATCGGTGGCGGGCCGGTTTTAGTACAGTCTGGAACTGTAATGATATTTAATGAAAAGGAAATGATGTTCACCGGTAAAGCCATCAACGATAAACACCCAAGGACCTGTATGGGTTATACAGGTGATGGTTATCTCATCATCATGGCAATCCAGGGCAGGTTACCGGGCATTGCCGAAGGTGCAACACTTGAACAGGAAGCAAAGCTCTTAAAAGACCTGGGTTGTATAGAAGCATTGAACTTGGATGGAGGCGGAAGCAGTTGTATGCTGGTTAATGGAAAAGAAACTATTACACCCAGCAGTAAAGGATTGCAGCGTCCGGTGCCTGCGGTTTTTATCATTGCACATCAATGATTTGCCCGTTATATAAACTTTTTCACATTTTCAGTTATTGGCATGATTTTCTCAATAGGATGTTATATAAAAAATATAACTATGAAAAAAAATATCATGATCCTCGCAGCAATGGCATGCATAGCCACCTTTGCCTTTTATTCCTGCAGTAAAGACAAGAATGAGCAAAACACTACCCTGCATGTAAGGCTTACTGATGCGCCAACAGCATTTGATGAAGTGAATGTGGATATCCGGGAAGTAAAAGTTAAATTTTCTGATGATACAACAAATGCAGGCTGGGTAACCTTAACAACGTTCCCGGGCGTCTACAATTTGCTGGATTACCAGAACGGGGTGGATACATTGCTGGCAACTGGTGCTTTTCCAACAGAGACCATAAAGGAGATCCGTTTTGTGTTGGGCCCGAACAATACCATTAAAGATGCGGGTATCGTGTATCCGTTAACGATTCCTAGCGGTTCAGAATCGGGATTGAAAATAAAGATCAGCAGGACATTACAGGCTACCCTGGAAACGATCATCATTGATTTTGATGCAGCCTTATCTGTAAAAAAAGAAGGAACGGGCGATTATAAATTAAGGCCTGTTTTAAAGATCAGGTAATACCGGTTAAACTAAATAAAAGGCCCTCAACAGAGGGCCTTTTTAATATTATATTGAATAATATTTTTTTATCAGGCTTTCATATCCCAAACCAATGCACTGGCACCCAGTATAGCAGCATCTGATTCTTTCAGTTCGCTAAAGATCAGTTTAACTTTATTTTGAAAAATGGGCAGCAGGTTTGCTTCCATATGTTTTTTGGTTGGATTCAAAAGCAGGTTGCCTGCCTTGGTAAGTCCGCCAAAAAGTACGATCGCTGCAGGAGAAGAGAACATCACAAAATTGGCCAGGGATTCGCCAAGTATCTGCCCTGTAAATTCAAAAATATTGTTGGCAATAGTATCTCCCTGCATGGCGCACTCGTAAACCGATTCACTGGTAAGTTCATTAATGGAATAGTTGCGTAAAAGGCTGGGATCTTCGGGATACTGCGTCAGCATTTCTATTGCCGTTTCACGCACGCCTGTTGCAGAGGCATATGATTCCAGGCTGCCACGCATGCCCGTGCTTTTATGCAGCCTGCCACCCGGCCTGATGATGGTATGGCCCAGTTCGCCGGCAAATCCATCATGGCCAACTACTATCTTTCCATCAATTACAATACCGCTTCCCACACCCGTTCCCAGGGTGATGGTAATAAAATGCTTCATGTTTTTGCAGGCGCCATACATCATTTCACCCATGGCTGCTGCATTGGCATCGTTGGTAAGCTTTGTTTTAAGATTGAATTTTTTATTGATCAATTCAGCAATTGGTATGATACCCTTCCATTTTAAATTGGGTGCATACTCAATGGTGCCGGTGTAAATATTGCCATTGGGTGCACCTATGCCAATACCAACAAAATGTTGCACACCACCTGACCTTTCAATCATGGGCATTAATTTTTCATAGAGGTCATCAATGAAATCTTCAACTACTTCATGCTCGTTACTGGGAATACGATCCTGTTCCAGGATCTCTCCATGGTTGTTTACTACACCAAATTTGGTGGTAGTGCCGCCAATATCAATACCTACCGCAAATTTATCTTTCATAAAGCTGGTTCAAATGAGGTTACTAAAAATCAATGGCCGGAGCTTTCAACAGTAGCATCATAATCAATACCCTGTTTTTTTAATATTCCTTTTACTGCTATGGCAAAAAAGGCCAGGTAAGCAAAGCAAATTACAGGCACCCAATACGATTGATGGATACCTATTACATCAGCCAGTTTACCCTGTATAGGGGGAATGATGCCACCACCCAATATCATCATGATCAAAAATGCTGACCCTTCTGTGGTATATTTTCCAAGCCCTGCGATTGATAATGCAAAAATTGAAGGCCACATGATCGAACAGAACAATCCTCCGCTTAAAAATGCATATACTGCAACTGTACCTGTTGTTTGTGTACCGATCAACATGGCTGCAACACCCAAAACACCAAATAACATCAATGTTCTCGCTGGTTTATTTTTACTGAAATAAAATGCAATGATCTGGATCACCACACAAAGCACATAATAATACAGTGGTTTCATATCATATTGGGCAACCGTATTTACACCGATGATAACACCAAAGGCAACAAGCGGCACTATGATCTGCAGTAAAATTTTTGAATTTTTTGATAGTTTAAATGCATTTACCGCTCCTGCCCAACGTCCAATCATTAAACTACCCCAATACATAGAGATGTATGGTGCAGCTTCAGACGACTGGAACCCTCCAAATTCAGGTTGTTTCAGCAATTCACTTAAATTACTGCCGATAGCAACCTCAACGCCCACATAAACAAAAATAGCCAACATACCCAACACCAATTGTGGATACTGCATGGCACCCCAACCCTGCACTTTTTTCTTCGCACTCATATTGGCAACCAGCAGGCCAACTACCACCACAGCCAAAGCTCCCAATAACCATTTTAACCGATAAGCTTCCAAAGCATGTTTTTCTGCATCACCTAAACTTGCTATATCTGTTTTGTAACTGCTGAAAACAGGAACAAACATGATGACCAACAAACCGGTCATTATAAGTAATGTATATAATGCTTTGGTACCACTCTCAACTTTTTCGATCAAAATACCCGAAGGAACTTTCTTTGAAAAAAAGAATAATGCAGCAGCTGCAATAAATAATGCACCAACACAACTGTATAAAACAATGACTTTGCTTAAACTTAATGCTGCAATTTTTTCATCAGTAATGGCAGCTGTTGTACCAAATAAGGCAATGGCCACTACAATAGGTCCAATGGTAGTACCAAAAGAGTTTATCCCCCCGCCAAGATTAACCCGGCTGGTGCCGGTTGCCGGATCGCCTAATGAAATGGCGAAAGGCTGGGCCGCAGTCTGCTGTAAAGAAAAACCCAGCGCAACAATAAATAGTCCAACCAGCATACCCGCAAACGTATTTGCATTAACTGCTATGATCATAGCAGCAGCACCCAGTGCAGAGAAAAGTAAACCATACACAATACTTTTTTTATAACCCCATTTGCCAACCAGGTCCTTACCGCCAAAGGCACCGTAAGCAAACAATCCCAGCGCCCCGATATAATAAGCCGTATAAAAAGCGAAGTCGATCAGCTGGCTCTGAAACTGGTCTAAGTTAAAGTAGTGTTTGCAAAAAGGGATGAACACACTGTTTCCGGCAGCAATGAATCCCCAAAAGAAAAACACGGTAACCAATGTACTCAATGCACCGTAATTGGTTTCTTTTAAGGGTTCATTTTTTATGGATGTGATCAGGTCATTTGGTTCAGTTGGCATATCGTTTTTTTTTAGAGGTTTGAAAATAGAATAAAATTATCAAGGCGAAAAATATTAATTGGAAATTGGTCAGCATCAAAATGATTGGTAAATTGGTCAGCAATAAAATAATTGAATGGAAATAGTACATGTTAGTGCAGAATGTTACCCTTACGCAAAGGCCGGCGGACTGGCAGATGTAGTGGGTACCCTGCCCAGGTACCAGCAGCAGCAGGGCCATATAGCCAAAGTGGTTATACCCATGCATCGTACAAAATTCCTGTACGAAAATGAATGGTCTGTTGAACACAAAGGAGGATTTATGATGGGGGATACCCATTTTGATTATACCATCATCAGGGAAAAGGACAGTAAACTTGATTTTGACCTGTATTGTGTTGACATTTACGGTTTGCTTGACCGGGAAGCTATTTACAGTTATGATGATGATGCAGAACGATTCACCGCATTCCAGATCGCCGTGGTTGACTGGATGGCCCAATGGGAACACCGGCCGGATGCAGTGCATGTGCATGATCATCATACCGGCCTTATTCCATTTATGATGCGTAACTGTTTTGCTTACAGGCACCTGGCCGGGGTACCAACGGTGCTTACCATTCACAATGCACAATACCAGGGCTGGATGAGCTGGGATAAAAGCAGTTATTTACCAGACTGGGATACCTGGCAATGGGGCTTGCTGGATTGGGATAATATGATAAACCCGCTGGCCTGTGCCATTAAATGCGCCGACAGGGTGAGCACCGTTAGTCCAACTTATATGGAAGAACTTACTGAAAATGCAAATGGGCTGGAGTCATTGTTTATCCGGGAACGGTTCAAATGCAGCGGTATATTAAACGGTATTGACACGGTTGTGTGGAACCCGGCTACTGATACCTATATTTTAGATAACTATTCATTAAAAGATGCCCAGGCAGGCAAGCAACTCAACAAGAAAAAACTTTGTAAAGATTTTAAGCTGGATGCCAAACTGCCCCTGTTTATTTATATCGGCAGGCTGGTTGGCGAAAAAGCGGCCGACCTTTTACCGCAGGCTATTGCAGATTCAATAAGCCAGTTGGGAAACAAAATGAATTTTTTGATACTCGGGAGCGGGGATAAAAAAGTGGAGAACCAGTTGACTTACCTGAACGGAAATTTTGCCGGGTATTATAATTCCCGGATCGGGTACAATGAAAAACTGGCACACCAGATGTATGCCGGGGCCGATTTTATTTTAATGCCCAGCAGGGTAGAGCCCTGTGGCCTGAACCAGATGTATGCTTTGCGTTACGGAACCATTCCCATTGTAAGAAGCACCGGTGGGTTAAAGGATACCGTAACAGATATTGGTGAACCAAATGGTTTTGGTTTGCGTTTTAATCATGCCAGTGTCTGGGATATCACGTATTCGATACACCGGGCTGTTGAACTGTTTGATGATACCGAAAAAATGACTGTCATAATAAAACAGATCATGCAAATAGACAACAGTTGGGAAAATAGTGCGGAAAAATATATTAACTTGTATGAGTCCATACAACTAAAATAAAATCACATGATCAGCAAATCAGTTGTAGCGGTAATTCTTGGCGGTGGAGCCGGAAGCCGCCTGTATCCCTTAACCTCAACCCGCAGTAAACCTGCAGTACCGATCGGTGGAAAATACCGTCTGGTGGATATTCCCATTTCAAATTGCATCAACTCCAACATCAACCGGATGTTTGTATTAACGCAATACAACTCGGCTTCACTGAACAAGCATATCAAAAATGCTTACCAGTTCAGCCAGTTCAGCAGCGGTTTTGTGGATATACTGGCTGCAGAACAAACCCCCGACAGCCTGGGCTGGTTCCAGGGTACAGCCGATGCCGTGAGGCAATCTTTAAAACATATCAAGAATAACGATTTCGAGTATGTGCTGATCTTAAGCGGCGACCAGTTATACCAGATGGATTTCAATGAAATGTTTGAGAACCACATCGCCAAAGGGGCCGACATTTCCATTGCTACCATACCGGTAGCCGACCGGGAAGCGCCGGAGTTCGGGATATTAAAAACAGATACCGATAATTATATTACCGCATTCATTGAAAAGCCTGCAAAGGAGTTGTTGCCTGTATGGGAAAGCGAAACCGGGCCGGAAATGAAGGCCCAGGGGCGCAAATACCTCGCTTCCATGGGTATTTATATTTTTAACCGCAAACTTTTATTTGATCAGTTGCTGGAGGATAAAAGGGAAGCAACTGATTTTGGGAAAGAGATCATCCCGGGTTCAATCAATACCGGGAAAGTGGTTAGCTTCCAGTATGATGGTTACTGGACAGATATCGGGAACATTTACTCCTTTTATGAGGCCAACCTGGCACTCACACTGGAAATACCGCCCTTTAATCTTTTTGATAATAACAAATCCATATTCAGCCGTGCCCGTATGCTGCCACCCATGAAGATCGGCAAAACACTTGTTGAACACAGTATACTTGCCGAAGGTTCCATCATTGATGCATCCAGGATCGTGAGCAGCGTGATCGGTATCAGAACCCGTATTGGTAAAGGAACCGAGATCATCAGTTCCTACATCATGGGTAGTGATTATTATGAAACCATACCTGAAATGGCACATTCCCTGGAGCGTAATATTCCCAAACTGGGCATTGGCGAAAACTGTAAAATAGAAAATGCCATTGTGGATAAGGATTGCCGCATCGGTAATAATGTGAGCATCACCGGCGGCACCCATTTAGCAGATACGGATCATGCTTTATATACCGTTAAAGATGGTATTATCGTTATTAAAAAAAGAGCCATACTGCCGGATGGTTTTGTGATCTGATGGTATTATAAAAAAATATTCCATACGGCCTGCTGGCCCCAGTTACCCCAGTCCTTGGTTACTTTAACTACAGTTTCCTGGAGTTCGGCTGCCTTTTTCTTTTTGCCCTTAACCGGTGCCGTTATATTCCCGTAATTAACACCGTTGATCTCCAGTTTGGTAGCCACCCAGCTGCTAAACATGCGGGGTATGGTGATGCCCATGATCATACCCGGCAAACCATTCAGGCTCATCGGGCCGCCGGTAACTGTTATCTCATCCGTATAAAAAGCAAAAACATACACACTGTCAAACAGGATACCAACCGCTTTGCGGCAGTTAAAACCTGCGATCATGCGGTTTTCATTGGTGATCTTCCAGTGTATTCTTTTCAGGCTGTCGGTTAAGATATAGATTTCGCCAAATACATTCTTCTGCTGTACAAACTTATCATTGCTGTAATCGTTGAACCAGATATTGTCCTCGCTGCCATCATTGCCCCAGGGCGATTTTGTTTTTTCATCCTTACGGTTAAAGCGGTAAATGCTTTTATCGGTATCGAAAGTAAGCTGGTAATAACTGGTTGACAGGCGGGAGATCTTGTCCTTGAACATTTCGGCCCAGGTGCCTTCACCCATGGCTTTATGGTTATTGAGCACCACTTCATATTCTATCATGCCTTTGTTTATAAAAACCTGTGCCTGCGTGCTGTTAAACAAAAACAGGGCTGCTAAAATTAATATCGTTTTCATGTATCTGTTTTAATAACTTTTAAAAATCGGATGGTGGTTTACCGTTTTTCGAAAAATTCCAGGTGAGTGTGAACATCCAGAACCTTTTCAAAGTATTGTAAAAGGTTTCCGAGTAGCGGTAATCGTTAAAACTGCGTTCGTAACCACGGTTTTCATTCAGTATATCATTTACAGAGACAGAAGCCTCCAGTTTATCCTTAAGAATATTACGCTTCAGTTCTGCATTCCACCTGGTGAATTTATTTTTTGCAGGAAACCGCGGATCCTGCTGTTTGGCACTGAAATCCACTTCTGTTTCAAACCTGAATTTATACGGCAATGTAATTTCCACATCTGCACTTAAACCCAGTTGCCAGTAACTGGCGCTGGCCGAACTGTTGATGGAGTTCTTAGCCTGAACCCAACTGAAATTGGGACTAAAGCTGACTTCATACTTCTTATCCTTTTGCTTGTTGAAGTCGGCATCTATTCCATAACTGTACCTGCTGTTTACAGCCCGCTGGCCGTTGAGGAAACTGATATTCCTGCTGATATTCACATTGGGCCCCAAGTAGATCCTGATGCCGGGCTTTTTCCATTTAAAATTGTAGTTGGAATACAGGTTAAAATTGTAATTACCATCGGTATTCACTGTGCTGTAAACTGTTTTACCATTGTTATCTATAGTGCTCTCATTTACAAATGCATTTTGAATGATGTTCCCGTTAATGCCCAGCCACAATCCTTTTTCCTCCAGCACATTGTAAAAACTGTAATTGATACCCAATGAATGGGTGAAGGACTGGTCCAGGCCTGGATTCCCTATATACTGGTTAAGCGGATCGGTATTGTCAACAATAGGCTGTAACTGGTCGAGCGATGGCGCCCTGGTTGAACCGTTGTAATTAAAACGCAGGCCTCCATTGCCTGATAGTTTTAAATAAACGGATGCCGTTGGAAAAAAGTTGGTAAAATCATATTTGCGGCTCTCAATTTTGGTGCGGTTTTCCTGTTCAAAATGTGTTTGTGAAACAGCCAGCCCGATACTGTAATTATTCTTCTTTTTTACATACCTGAAACTGATGCCGGGTTTGTTATTGGTTTGCCTGAATAAAAAGGAATTGCTTAAAGAATCAATTTGCTTTGTGTATTTTCCATTAATGCCTTTTTCGTAACTGTATCTTTCATTTACATTGGTGGCCGTGCTGAAAGTATAATTAAGGGAAAGGTAAAAATCTTTCACAATGGGTTCAGTATATGTTATCGTAGTTGAAAATGTGTTGGAAAGGTTATCACGGGTATTCATCTGGTCGGTGGTATCATTTTGAATGGGGATACCACCGGAATAATAATCATTTTCGGCGTACAGGTAGCTGTCGGTATTGGACCTGCTGTTATTATAATTCAGGTTTACCGTTAGGGTGCGTGCCGCTTTTTTAAATTTATGTTTCCACAGCAGGGTGGTATTGAGTGCCGAATTATCAATGGTACTGTTGGTTAATCTTTTGCTGGAATTGATCAGCAATGATTTTGAATTCAGTGACTGCAGGTTGAAATTGCTGTTGGATCTGGTATTATTAAGATTACCACGCGCTGTAAATTTTAATGAATTGGAAGAATCAATATTGGTTTCATAACTCAGGTTAAGGCTTTGTTTCAGTTTTGAAGAGAATCCTTCGGTGATCCTGTTTGATGTAAACGAGGAATCGCCGATAAAGTTGGTGGTATAATTGCGTTCGCCGCTGGGGCTGTTAACCTTTGAAATTTTATATCCCATGTTCAGGATATGTTTGTTGTTGTTGAATTTATTGCTGTAATGCAGGCCGCCATTCCAGTTCTGGGGTATACCCCCACGGCCGCCCCAGTAACTGTCTCCATCTCCCTCAGAAGTGATCATAATGCCCCCGCCGTCCATCACCTCTGTTGTCATTCCGGCACTGCCGCCATAATTCTGGTTATCCTGCCAGTCTAAATTGGTTTGCCCGGTATTGCTCATAATGCCATAGGCTGCCAGTTTTCGTTTGCCTTTAAAGGCATTGGCCATTACACTGTTGTTGTAATAATTATTAAAATCAGTACCGGCCTCTGCTTTGCCAAAATATCCTTTCTTGGCATTGTCCTTCAGTTTAAGGTTGATGGTTTTATCCTTCACGCCATCATCAATGCCCGTAAAGGCCGCCTGGTCACTTTTTTTATCAAATACTTCCACTTCCTTAACAATATCTGCCCGCAGGTTTTTGGTGGCAATGCCCGGGTCATCGCCAAAAAATTCTTCTCCGTCAACCAAAACCTTTTTTACCTGTTCGCCCATAGCGGTTATTTTTCCGTCCTTATCTACCTGTATCCCGGGTAATTTGCGCAGCAGTTCTTCCACATTGGCACCAGCCCTTACCTTAAAACTGTCGGCTGTATAAACAGTAGTATCTCCTTTGATCTTGATCGGCGAACCTGTTTTAACGATCACTTCTTCCAGCAATTTACTTTTAGAAGTTAATGCAATGAGTGGTATCTGCATTTCCGTATCTTTCAATTCAAGCGGGAGTACCATATCTGCGAAAAAAGGATGGGTTGTCATAACCACGTAATTGCCCGGTTGCAGGTTTTTAAAAGCATAGTTCCCGGTAACATCGGTTCTTGTAAATTTATACAACACCGAGTCTTTGGCGGAGAGCAGGGCTACAACCGCATTGTGTACGCCTTTCTGCAGAACGGTGTCTTTAACAGAACCGGTAACAGTAATATTTTGCGCAAATGAAACGGAAGTAAAAAATACAGCAATAAAAAGCAGGGCAGCAGGTTTAGGCATACAGTAGCAGGATTGGTAAAAATACAAGTTGGTTAAAAACTTTTTTAAAGATGAATTTATTAATCGTTATTGACTAAATTGGTATTCATAAAATTAAGTTAAAACAAATTTGCATATTTAATCCCGCTTTAAACAGTGTATTTATTTAAATGGCAACAACAAATAGTCAACCGGCAAAATCGGTAAAACGGGTGAAAAAAAAATTACCGGAAGGGCCGGCTGTAAAATATGAAGACGTTCATTTTATCGACAGCCTGAAACCGGTTTGGAATTATTCGCTGTTCACGGATGAGGACATCATCAATTTTAAGAACGGAACATTTTATAACGGCTATCAAAAATTTGGAAGTCATTACCTGGATGTTTTGCATACGCCCGGCTTTTATTTTGCCGTTTGGGCCCCCAATGCCACCGGGGTTTCTGTGATCGGTGCATTCAACGGGTGGAAGGAACAGCTGCACCCGCTGTTTGTACGGCTCGATAAATCAGGCATCTGGGAAGGTTTTATTCCAAACCTGAAAGCCGGCGAAACCTACAAATATTTTATCAAGGGATTTAAAGGGACTATAACAAAAAAGACAGACCCATACGGACAGTATTGCGAACTGAGGCCGGCAACTGCTTCCATTACCTGGCAAAGCACACACCAATGGACAGACGCAGAATGGATGAAGAAAAGAAAAAAACACAATGCCCTCAGTTCTCCCTGGAGCGTTTACGAAGTACACCTGGGCAGCTGGATGCGGCCGGTTAAAACGGATGAAGAAAGTTTTAACAGTTACCGGCAGCTGAAAGAACACCTGGTGCCCTATGTAAAAAAAATGGGTTTTACGCACGTGGAAATGATGCCGGTGATGGAATTCCCGTTCGACGGAAGCTGGGGCTACCAGGGTACCGGTTATTTTGCTGCTACCTCACGTTTTGGAACACCTGATGATTTTAAAGACCTCGTTGATGCATTACACCGGGAAAACATTGGCGTGATACTGGATTGGGTGCCTTCCCATTTCCCGTATGATGCACACGGGCTGTTTATGTTCGACGGAACCCATACCTATGAATATGCGGATATGCAGAAAGGCTATCATCCCGACTGGAACAGTTATATTTTCAATTATGAAAGGGGAGAAGTAAGGTCTTTTTTGATCAGCAGTGCCCGGTTCTGGCTCGACCGGTTCCACATCGACGGCATCCGGGTTGATGCCGTTAATTCTGTTCTGCGGCTGGATTATTCACGCCGGGAAGGTGAATGGAAGCCCAATAAATTCGGGGGTAACGGTAACCTGGAAGCGATCGAATTCATCCAGCAGTTCAATGAAACGGTTTACCGCGATTTCCCGGATATACAGACCATTGCTGAAGAAGCCAGTGACTGGCCAAAAATATCGAAGCCTACAACAGAAGGCGGGCTTGGGTTTGGCATGAAGTGGATGATGGGCTGGATGCATGACACGCTCAATTATTTTAAAATGGACCCGCTGATGCGGCAGTTCCAGCAGGATAAATTTTCGTTCAGCATGATGTATTATTACGACGAGAATTTCATGCTGCCCTTCAGCCACGATGAAGTGGTGCACGGCAAAAGTCCCATGCTGTATAAAATGCCCGGCGATGAATGGCAGAAATTTGCAACCCTGCGTCTGCTGTACACTTACATGTTCACCCATCCGGGCGGGAAGCTCTTATTCATGGGCAATGAATTTGCGCAAACTGCTGAATGGAATTACAAGACAGAACTTGACTGGGAACTGCTGCAGTTTGACTGCCACCGGCAAATGCAGGATTGTGTGCGTGACCTGAATCATTTATACCGGAAGGAACCTGCCCTGCACGAATACCAGTTCAGCGAAAAGGGTTTTGAATGGATCGACCTGGATCACCGTTCAGAATCCGTTATTGCATTTATGCGTAAGGGAAAGAACAAAAAAAATAACATACTTGTTATTTTAAATATGACCCCTGTTGTGAGACTAGATTGGAAAATCAGGGTTAAGGGTAAACCGGCATGGACTGAAATTTTTAACAGCGACAGCATACAATACTGGGGAACGGGTAAAGTGTTCAACCCT
>Ga0138256_10002846_pt1 | contig 18461 bp, 16 predicted proteins | sample KNB2016incub_MG_FD_105486 | JGI IMG/M metagenome (GOLD analysis project Ga0138256, IMG submission 105486) | Active sludge microbial communities from wastewater in Klosterneuburg, Austria - KNB2014incub_MG | ecosystem: Engineered > WWTP > Activated sludge > Unclassified | place: Austria... | reverse complement strand
GTGCGCTGGGACGGCGACTGGCAACTGGTGCTCACCGCCGGCAGCGAGATCACGCCGGCCCAGCGGGAAGCCATGCGCAAGGAGCTGCAGTGGGAGGGCTTCGGCATCATCGCGCCCGGCGTCCTTGCCCATCCCTCCGCGAACGTCGACGCGCTGATGGACATCCTGCAGAGCAACGGCGTCCAGGACAAGGTCGTGGTGCTGCGCGCGAAGACGCTTGGCGCCCAGTCCGGGCAGCCGCTGCGCGAACTGGTGCACGAATGCTGGAACCTCGACCTCATCGCCGAGGGCTACAAGCACTTCATCGACCGCTTTCGCCCGGCCCTGCGCGCCCTCAAGAGCGCACGCGAGCTCGATCCGGAGCAATGCTTCGTGGTGCGCACCCTCGTCACCCACGAATACCGGCGCACCATCCTGCGCGACCCGCAGCTGCCGGGAGACATCCTGCCGGCGGACTGGCCCGGCGATGCCGCGCGGCGGCTCTGCCGGGAGCTGTATTCGCTGACCCACCAGGAGACCGAGCGCCACCTGATGAGCGTCCTCGAAACGACCAGCGGCCGCCTGCCCGAGGTCGCACCCTATTTCTTCGAACGCTTCGACGGGCTCGCCGGCGAAGCGGCCGAGGCGGACGACCACGAATCGTTGAGGCATCCATCACCCGGCTGAATCCTGACCGCCGGATTTTCGATCGCCCTCCCCTCAAGTTCCTCCCCGACCAACCGATAGACGGGGTAGCGCCGCACCGGTGCGGCCGTTGCATATACCCGGGGAGAGATGACATGGATTCAAGCACCCAAAGCGCCGGGCCTCGCCTTGCGGCCGTCGCGGCCGCCGGCATCCTGGCCGTTTCGGCAACCGCCGGCTTTGCCCTGTGGCAGGCCTGGGAAGGGCTCAAGACCGCGCAGGCACCGGCCGGCTCGGCGACGACCGGCCTGGTGCTGGTGGCGCTCGCCGCCGTGCTGTCCCTGGCGGCGCTGCGCTTCGTCTCCCGGCGTGCCATCGCCGGTCCGGCCGACCGCCTGGCGGCGGCACTGGCGCGACTTGGCGGCGGCGACTTCGCCACGCCGATCGAAACCGCCGGCACCGGCGAGATGCACGGAATCGCCGCCGCCGCCGAAACCCTGCGCGCCGACCTCGGTCGCCTGCTCGGCGGAATGCGCGAACCCGCCCGCCAGGTCGCCGAGGAAGCCGCCCGCCTCGGCGCGTCGTCGGGCGCCGCCAGCCAGGGATCGCACGCGCAAAGCGAGGCCGCCACCTCCATCCTCGGCGACATCGGCCGCGTCAGCGCGAGCATCCGCGCCATCCTCGGGAATGCCGAAACCCTGCGCCAGCAGGCGGCGGCGAGCACGGCGCAGGCCCATTCGGGCAACGAAAAGCTTTCGGAACTGGTCGGCCAGGTGGATATCGCCGAGTCGGCGATCCGCGAGATCGAGGCCACCGTCGCCGAATTCCTGCAGAGCACCCGCAGCATCGTCGCCATGACCCAGCAGGTGCGCGACATTGCCGACCAGACCAACCTGCTCGCCCTGAACGCCGCCATCGAGGCGGCGCGCGCCGGTGAGCAGGGCCGCGGCTTCGCCGTGGTGGCCGACGAGGTGCGCAAGCTGGCGGAAAAATCGGCCCAGTCCGCCAGCCAGATCGACGAAGTCACGCGCGCCCTCGGCAAGAAATCCGAGGGGGTCGACCAGGCCATCAAGCAGGGGCGCGAATCGTTGCAGGCGAGCCAGGAATCGGTGGAGAACGTCGCCATCGTCCTGGCCGAATCGAACGGCATGCTCGATGCGGTGACCGTCGGCGTCGACGCGATTGCGCTGGCGGTGCGGGAACAGGACGCGACGACCGCGGCCATCGCCAGCCGCATCGAAGCCATCGCCCGCCAGGCGGGGGAAACCTGCACGGCGCTCGACACCGCGGCTGCAGCGGTGGACGAACTGCGCGCCGCATCCGCTCGGCTCGACCAGTCGGCCGGCGGCCTGCGGGTGTAGGCCCGCGCCTGCGGACTGGTGCCGGCAGCAGGAATCGAACCCGCGACCTTCTGATTACAAATCAGCTGCTCTACCATCTGAGCTATGCCGGCGCGGGCGAAATTATAGCCGATGGGGTCGCTGCGCCGCCTTGCGCGGATGGCGGGTTGGAGTAGACTGCGGCGGCCAGCGATTCACTTCCGGACCGACCGACTGCGATGGCTCAAACGCAGCCCGAAAACCGCCCCGCAATCAACGTCCTCATCATCGAGGATTCCGAGGATGACGCGCGCCTCCTTGCCGGCTGCTTCCGCCGTGCCGGCTACACCCTTTCGAGCGAGCGCACCGCCAGCGCCGCGGCCACGCGCGACGCCCTGCTGGCGCGCGAATGGGATGCCGTGCTGTCGGACCACAGCATGCCCGGCTTCAGCGCGATGGGCGCCCTGCGCCTGATGCAGGAGCTCGGCCTCGACCTTCCCTTCATCATTGTCTCCGGCGTCATCGACGAGGAAACGGCCGTCGCGGCAATGCGCGCCGGCGCCCACGATTACCTGTCGAAGGACCGCCTCGACCGCCTGGTTCCGGCGGTCGAGCGCGAGATCCGTGAAGCGAAGAACCGCGTCGAACGGCGCAATGCGCTGGAGGCGGTACAGGAGAACGAGGCGCGCTTCCGTGCCCTGGTTTCCAACATCCCCGGCATGGTGTTCCAGCTGGTGCGGCGCGCCGACGCGAGCCGGCAATTCCTTTATGTCAGCGAAGGCGCGGCAGACCTGCTCGCCGTGCGGCCGGATGCGCTGACCGGTGACGCAGGCGTCTTCTTCCAAGCGGTGGCACCGGAGGATCGCGGAGCGCTCGACGCGGTGCTGGCGGACTCGGCCGCGGCACTGACACCGCTCAACTGGGACGGGCGCATCCACGGCGCCGGCGCCGAGCCGAAGTGGATCAACCTGCGCGCGGCACCGCGCCGCGTCGCGCACAACGAGGTGCAATGGGAGGGCATCGTCGCCGACGTCACCGGGAGCAAGCTGGCGGAAAACGAACTGCGCCAGTCCCGCACGCAGCTCGCCGAGCTGTCCTCGCACCTGGAAACGGCCAAGGAAGAGGAACGCGAACGCATTGCGCGCGACATCCACGACGAGCTCGGCGGCACGCTGGTGGCAATCAAGATCGAGACCGCCCTGCTTGCCTCCAAACTGCCCGGCGACCCGCTGCAATTGCGCAAGCGCGTGCGCGCCATCGAAAGCCTGATCGACGACGCCATCAGCACCGCCGGCCGCGTGGCGCGCGAATTGCGTCCGGGCATCCTCAAGGACTTCGGCCTCGCGGCGGCCATCGAATGCCAGGCCGACGACTTCTCCCAGCGCCTCGGCCTCGCCTGCGACACCTCGCAGATCAGCCACGACGTCGAGGCCGACGAGAAGACCTCGCTCGCCCTCTTCCGCATCTTCCAGGAAGCGTTGACCAACATCGCCAAACACGCCGGCGCCACATCGGTCGTCGTCCGCCTCGCGCGGGACCAGTGCGGCCTGCTGCTGGAAATCGCCGACAACGGCCGCGGCATCGCGCCGGAGAGCCTGAACAAGCCGCGCTCCTTCGGCCTGCGCGGCATCCGCGAGCGCATGAACGGCCTCGGCGGCACGCTTGAAATTGCCGCCGGCACGCCGTGCGGTACCCGCATCGTCCTGCGCGTTCCGCGCGCGCCGGCCCCCTGACCCCGCCCGACCACAAGCCCATGAATACACCCATCCGCATCCTCATCGCCGACGACCACGCCATCGTCCGCCATGGCCTCCGGCAGATCCTCTCGGACTCCGAGGACCTTGTCGTCAGCGGCGAGGCGCGCAACGGCGTCGAGGCGCTGCAACTCGCGCGCGAGGGCGAGTGGGACGTGGTCCTGCTCGATGTCTCGATGCCGGACCGCAACGGCATCGACACGCTGAAGCAGCTGCGCAAGGAATTCCCGCGGCTGCCGGTGCTGATGCTCTCCATGCACCCGGAAGAGCACTACGCCGTCCGCGCCCTGAAGGCCGGCGCCTCCGGCTACCTGACCAAGCAGAGCGCGCCGGAACAACTGGTCACCGCGATCCGCCAGGTGGCCGCCGGCAAGAAGTACGTCAGTCCCTCGCTGGCCGAGGAACTCGCCAACGCCATCTCGGACGACGGCGACAAGGCGCCGCATGAAAAGCTGTCCGACCGCGAGTACCAGACGCTGGTGATGATCGCCTCCGGCAAGACGCTGACGCTGATTGCCGAGGAACTCAAGCTGAGCGTCAAGACCGTCAGCGTCTACCGCGCGCGCCTGCTCGAGAAGATGAAGCTGAAGAACAACGCGGAACTGACCCACTACGGCCTCAAGCACAACCTGGTGGATTGACCCCGCGGCGGTTCAAGTTTTCCGCCATGCGGCCGTTATGCCTGCACTGAAATGGCCGACTTCACGCAACCTTCCGAACTCGCACGCGAGACCCTGCGCCGCCTGGCGGCGCAGCGCCAGCCGCCGACGCCCGACAACTACCGCCGGCTCTACCACGAGATCGCCGGCACCGCCGAGGCCGAGGCCTTTCCCGAGCGCGCCCTCAAGGCCCTTGCCAGCCGCCTGCCGCGCGCCGTTGCCGGGCAGGTGCGTTTCGCCCAGCAGTTCGACGCCGCCATCGCCCGGCGCGACTGGGCTGAGCTTGCCGGCGCCCTCACCACCCTTCTCAAGGAGCACGAGGCGGAACCGCCGGCCTGGAGCAACCTGATCGGCGACCTGCTGGCCCAGATGGAGCGCCGCCATGCGGCGATGACCCAGGGCAAGAAGCGCGAGGCGGTCGAGCATGTCCTCGCCTCTGCAGGAAGCGACCCGGACAATCTCTTCGAGCGCATGAACTCGCTGCTGCGCTCCTGGAGCAAAGCGGCGTCGGCCGATGCGGCGACGGCGGCAGCCGACGCGTCTGCCGCGGCGGATCCGCCCCCGCCGACGGCTGCCGCCGAAGGGCGTCCGCCGACCGCCGCCGCGCCGGCCGGGCCGGGCGGCGCCAGCGACGAGCTGCGTGAACTGATCGCCCAGCTCGTCGAAGGCTCGCAGACCATGCTGCTGGTCGATACGCCCCAGCTGGCGAACGAAGCGGCGGCGCTGGCCGCCGACGTGCGCGCCGCGCGCGACGGTGCCGCACTGGCCGCGCTCTCGAAACGCATGCGCCAGTTCCTCTACCGCCTGCAGTTCGTCGCCGAGGACCAGGCCGAGCTGAAGGCCGCCCTGCAGAAGCTCCTGCAACTCGTCATCGAGAACATCAGCGAGCTGATCGAGGACGACAAATGGGTGCAGGGGCAGATCGGCATGGTGCTCGACCTCTTCGGCGAGCCGCTCAACATCCACCGCCTCGACGACGTCGGCCAGCGCCTGAAGGAGGTCATCTTCCGGCAGAGCGCGCTGAAGAAGAACCTCAACGAGGCGAAGGAACGGCTGAAGACCATGCTGGCCGGATTCGTCGACCACCTGGCCACCTTTTCCGAAAGCACCAGCGAATACCACGACAAGATCGGCCGCTGCGCCGAGCGGATCAGCGCCGCCAACGACCTCGCCGAGCTCAACGACGTCATCGAGGAGGTGATGCGCGAGACGCGCATCATCCAGCTCAACGCCCAGCGCTCGCGCGACGACCTGAACAGCATGAAGGCGCGGGTGGGTGAGGCCGAACAGGAGATCGCCCGCCTGCAGGGCGAGCTGAGCGAGACCAGCGAGATGGTGCGCCACGACCAGCTCACCGGCGCCCTCAACCGCAAGGGCCTCGACGAGGCGCTCGACCGCGAGCTGGCGCGGGCGCAGCGGCGGCAGACACCGATCTGCGTGGCGTTGCTGGACGTCGACAACTTCAAGGCGCTCAACGACACGTACGGCCACCAAACCGGCGACGATGCGCTGGTGCACCTGGCGCGTGTCATCCGCGAAGCGATGCGCCCGCACGACACCCTCGCCCGCTACGGCGGCGAGGAATTCCTCATCATCCTGCCGGACACCGCGCTGGCGGACGCCCTCGCCGCCGTCACGCGGCTGCAGCGCGAGCTGACCAAGCGCTTCTTCCTGCATCGCAACGAGAAGCTGCTCATCACCTTCAGCGCCGGCGTCACCGCCTTCCGCGCCGAGGAGCCGCGCAAGGACGCGGTCGCCCGCGCCGACGCGGCGATGTACCAGGCCAAGCAATCCGGCAAGAACCGCGTCGTCGCGGCGGATTGAGCCCACGCCGTCTTCCCCCCGCAGAAACACAAATCGCCGGAAGTCCGGCGATCGGTGTGGGAGTCGTTTGTTGCGCACGCAAGGAGACGTGTACTGGCTCTATCGGCACGACTGAAGGAAACTTGAGAATATTTTTCGGGCCCCGTGGAAAACCCCTTTCTCTTCAAAGAAATAGGGCGAAGCCTTGCGACATCGCCCTAAAGTTTTCCTGAGTCATACCGTTACTGTACTTGACGGCGACATCACCGCCCGCCTGATGGGAGTCTAGGGGCGATTGGCTGTCAGAACCCTCAAACTTGCAAGGAGAAACGCCATGTCTCAGGTAGTCAACACTAACATCTGGTCACTGAACGCGCAACGCAACCTCAATACGTCGCAGAGCTCGCTCACCACCTCGCTGCAGCGCCTGTCCTCGGGTCTGCGCATCAACAGCGCCAAGGACGATGCGGCCGGCCTCGCCATTGCCACACGGATGGGGGCCCAGATCGGCGGCCTCACGCAGGCCGCCCGCAACGCCAACGACGGCATTTCGCTGGCGCAGACGGCGGAAGGCGCGCTCGACACGGTGACCGCCAACCTGCAGCGCATCCGCGACCTCGCGGTGCAGTCGGCCAACGCCAGCAACAGCGCCACCGACCGCGCCGCGCTGAACCTGGAGGCAACCCAGCTCGTGGCCGAAATCGACCGCGTCGCGACCTCGACCCAGTTCAACGGCGTCAACCTGCTCGACGGCACCTTCACCGCACAGACCTTCCAGGTCGGCGCCAACGCCAACCAGACCATCACCGTTTCCTCGATCGCCAGTTCGCGCTCGAACGCCCTCGGCGTCGGTTCGGGATCGAGCTACCTGACGAGCCTCTCGTCGCTGACGGCCACCACCAGCACGGCCCTCACTGCCGGCGGCCTCGTCCTCAACGGCTACAACGTCGGCGCCAGCAGCTCCGACGGCGTCTCCTCGAGCGAAGCCGATTCCAGCGCCATCGCCAAGGCCGCCGCGATCAACGCGGTGAGCGGGCAGACCGGCGTCACCGCCACGGTGGATGCCACCAGCCTGGCGGTCACCGCGACGGCAGTTGGCGCCGATACGGTTGGCGCCGCCATCAACGGCGTTCTGATCGGCACCGCGGGCGCGGTTTCCCTCTCCGCCAATGCGACCGTCGCGGCAGCGGAAATGGCCGCCGCCATCAATGCGGTGAGCAACCAGACCGGCGTGACGGCAACGGCTTCCGGCGCGGTGTACACCCTGGCGGCTGCCGACGGGCGCAACATCCAGGTCGCGGTCACCACCGCCGGCGACAGCGGACTGGCCGCGGCGACCACCCACGCCGCGATCAACCTGAGCTCCTCCTCGTCCGGCGGTATCACCATCGGCGGCACGCTGTTCGCCGCCATCGGCGCCTCCATCGGCAACACGGCGGCCACCGCCACGGTCGGCGCGGGTGTCTCGTCCATCGACCTCACCACCGCCGCCGGCGCCACCGCGGCACTGACGATCCTCGACGCCGCCATGGCAACGGTGAACACCTCGCGCGCTTCGCTCGGCGCCTACCAGAACCGCTTCGCCTCGACGGTGACCACCCTGCAAACCACGTCGGAAAACCTCAGCGCCGCGCGCAGTCGCATCCGCGACGCCGACTTCGCCTCGGAAACGGCGAACCTGACGCGGGGACAGATCCTGCAGCAGGCGGGCACGGCGATCCTGGCGCAGGCCAATTCGATCCCGCAAAACGTGCTGACGCTGCTGCGCGGCTAAGGCCTCCAGCCTGATGTGACGCGCGGGTGCCGGGCCACAACCTGGCGCCCGCCGCACGAAAGCGAAAGGATAGGATCATGGCGATTCAGCAGATCAGCAGTCAGGCGGCGACAACGTCGCAGGCCGCTGCCGCGACGCCCCGTCCTGCCGCACCGCGAGCACCCGCAACCGAGGCCGCGCCGCTGTTTCCCGAACGGCCCGCCGCGCAACCCAGCGCCGAACAGGTGCAGGAGGCGGTGGTCGAGGTCCGCAAGGCCGTCCAGCCGGTGGCACGCAACTTGCGTTTCTCGATTGACGACGACACGGGAAAGACGATCATCAGCGTGGTGGATTCGGTAACCAACGAAGTGATCCGCCAGATTCCCGGCGAGGAAATCGTGGCCATCGCCAAGGCGATCGACAGAATGAAGGGCTTGCTCCTGCACCAGAAGGCTTGACGACAGCGGAAACACGGGCACACAGACTCAAATGGCGCTCTCTTCACCCGGCATCGGGTCCAACCTCGACGTCAACAGCATCATCACCCAACTGATGGCGCTCGAGGGCCGCGCGGTCACGGCACTCGACACCAAGGAGGCGAGCTATCAGGCCAAACTGACGGCCTATGGCTCGCTGAAGGGAGCGCTTTCCTCTTTCCAGTCGGCGGTGCAGGCCCTGTCCACCCCGGCAAAATTTACCGCCAGCAAGGCAAGCGTTGCCGATGCGACGGTACTTTCCGCCAGCGCCGGCAGCAGCGCCGCCGCCGGCAGCTACGGCATCGAAGTCACCGCGCTGGCCCAGGCGCAGAAGCTGAAGACGGGTTCCACCTTCGCCGCCGCCAGTTCCACCCTCGGCAGCGGCAGCCTGACCATCCAGTTCGGCACCTACAGCGCCGGCACCTTCACGGCGAACCCGGCCAAGGACAGCAAGACGATTACCGTCAGCGCCGGCCAGAACTCCCTCGCCGGCGTGCGCGACGCCATCAACGCCGCCAACGCCGGCGTTTCGGCCAGCATCGTCAACGACGGCAGCGGCAATCGCCTGGTCATCTCCTCGAAGGACAGCGGCAGCGCCAACGCGCTGAGGATCACCGCGACCGACGACGACGGCAACCACATCGACAACGCCGGCCTCTCGCAGCTGATCTACGACGCCTCGACCGGCGGCAACAGCAACCTTGCGCAGACGCAGGTGGCGCAGAACGCCACCGCAATCATCGACGGCATCACCGTCAGCAAGGCCTCGAACACCGTCACCGACGTCATCGAAGGCGTCACGCTGACGCTGCTCAAGACCAACAGCGGCTCCCCGACCACGCTCACCGTCGCGCGCGACACCGCCAGCGTGAAGAGCGCGGTCGAGTCCTTCGTCAAGGCCTACAACGATGCCTCGAAGGTGCTCAAGGATTTGTCGGCCTACGATGCCGCGACCAAGAAGGGCGCGATCCTGCAGGGCGACAGCACCGTGCGCACGATCCAGTCGCAGCTGCGCAGCGTGCTTAACACCGCCCTCACCACGGCCGGCGGCGGCCTGACGACCCTCTCGGAGATCGGCGTCAACTTCCAGAAGAACGGCACCCTCGCGCTCAACAGCGCGAAACTGCAGGCAGTGATGGACGACCCGGCCAAGGACATCTCCACCCTGTTCGCCGCCGTCGGCAAGCCCACCGACAGCCTCGTCGCCTTCGCCGGCGCCACGGCCGACACCAAGGCCGGCAACCACGCCCTCAACATCACCCAGCTCGCCACGCAGGGCAAGGCGGTCGGCGCCGTCACGCTGGGCGGCAGCACCACCATCACCCTCGGCGTGAACGACACGCTGGCGGTGAGCATCGACGGCACCACCGCCACCGTAACGCTCGCCGCCGGCAGCTACACGGCGGCGCAGATGGCAACCGAAATCCAGTCGAAGATCAATGGCGCCAGCGCGCTGTCGGCGGCCGGCCTCGCGGTCACCGCGAGCCAGGCGGCCGGCGTGCTCACCCTGACATCGAACCGCTACGGCTCTTCGTCGACCGCCAGCGTTACCGGCGGCACGGCCCAGGCGACGCTGTTCGGCAGCACCACCGATACCGCCGGCCTCAACGTCGCCGGCACCATCGGCGGCTTCGGCGCCACGGGCAGCGGACAGACCCTCACCGGCAGCGGCGATACCGCCGGCCTGCAGCTCACCATTACCGGCGGCGCCACCGGCGCCCGCGGCACCGTCCAGTTCGCCCAGGGCTACGCCTTCCAGCTCAACGAGCTGATCGGCAACGTGATCGAGTCCGACGGGCTCCTCGCCGGACGCACCGACGGCATCGGCCGCTCGATCAAGGACCTCGGCAGCCGCCGCGCGGCACTGGTGCTGCGGCTCGGCCAGATCGAACAGCGCTACCGCGCGCAGTTCACCGCCCTGGACACGCTGCTCTCGAGCATGAACACGACAAGCAGCTTTCTCACGCAGCAGCTGGCCAACCTGCCAGGAAGCAGCAGCCAATAACCGAGGAGCGAGGGGAACCCGATGTTTGCAGTCATGCACAACCCGACCGCCGCCTACGGCAAGGCGGGCATCGAAACCGCGGTCGAGACGGCAGAACCGCACAAGCTCATCCTGATGCTTTTCGATGGCGCCCTGCTCGCGGTCAGCGGCGCCTCGCTGCACATGCAGCGCGGCGAGACCGCACGCAAGGGCGAAGCGGTATCGCGCGCCATCAACATCATCAGCAACGGCCTCAAGGCCAGCCTCGACATGCAGGCCGGCGGCGAGCTGGCCGAGCGCCTGGCGGCGCTCTACGACTACATGTGCGCGCGCCTGCTCCACGCCAACCTGCACAACCAGCCCGCCGCGCTGGACGAAGTCAGCCACCTCCTCGCCGAGCTGAAGGGCGCCTGGGAGCAGATCGGGGACAAGGCATGAGTGCCCTCGCGATGTACGAATCGATGGGTTCCCTCTCCGCGCGGATGGTGCAGGCGGCCGCGGCGAACGACTGGGAGCGGCTGGCCGACCTGGAGCGCAGTTGCGCCGGGCTGGCGCGGCAGCTCGAGGCCGGCGCCGAACCCGCCGCCGCGCTCGATGCCCGCCTGCGCGCGCGCAAGGCGCAACTGATCCGCCAGATCCTCGCCGACGATGCCGAGGTGCGCCGGCACACCGAGCCCTGGATGGCGCAGGTGCGCCAGTTCCTCGGCGGCGGCGCCCGTGCCAGCAGCGTGCGCCGGGCCTACGGCGCACATTCCGACCCGAACCGGCCCTGAGCCCGCGCGCCCGCGCGGGAGCACAATGGCGGCGGAGGTGACCACGTCATGATTCCCGGCGACCTTGTCGTGCGCCTGCGCCTGCTCACGGAAACCACCGTCCAGGCGCTCGCGCCGGTACACGAAATCCCCGCCGACCTGCCCGAGTTTTCCGCCGGGCAGCGCTTCACAGCGCGCATCGAGGCGGCGCTCCCCGACGGCACCTTCCGCGCCCTCGTCGCCGGCCGCAGCCTGACGCTTTCCCTGCCGCAGCCGGCCCGCCCCGGCGACAGCCTCGACCTGGTCGTCGCCGAACGCCGGCCGCAGCTGCTGGTCGCACGCAGCGCCGGCGAAACGCCGCCGGCGCCCGGTCCGGCGGCCCCGGGCAGCCCGCCGGCAACGCTGTCGCGCGCCGGCCAGATCATCAGCACCCTGTTTGCGGAGCCGGCGGCGGCCGCCACCACGCCGGCCGCTGCCGCGGCGCGGCTGCTGCCGCTGCCGCCCACCCCGGCGGCGGCCGCCGCCGCGCTGGCGCCGGCCCTGCGCCAGGCCGTTGGCGAAAGCGGCCTGTTCTATGAAGCCCACCAGGCGCAATGGATCGCCGGTCGCCTGCCGCTCGACGCACTGGCGCGCGAACCGCAGGCGCGCCACCGCCCCGCCGCCGGCGCGCGAGCGGCCGCTCCGGCCGCCGCGGCCGAGGCGCGGGCGCCCGCGGACGCTGCCGCGCAATCGATGGCGGCCGAAACCGCCGCGGCCGCACCGGGCGCAAGCCGCCTGCCGCCCGATCTGCAGCCGCTGGTACAGCAGCAGCTCGACACCGCGGCAACGCAACAGATCGTCTGGCGTGGCGAGCTGTGGCCGGGACAAAGCCTGCATTGGGAAATTGCCGAGGAGACCCCGCACGGGGCGCCTGCCGAGGCGGACGCCCCCGCGCCCTGGAAGACGACGCTGCGCCTGGTCCTGCCACGGCTCGGCGACATCGCCGCGGAACTGCGCCTGACGCCGGCCGGCGTCGGCATCGCGCTGGCCGCCGCGCCGGCGAACGCCGACCGGCTGCGAGCGGGGCAGGCGCAGCTCGCCGACGCGCTCGCCGCCGCCGGCGTCCCCCTGCTGGCCCTCGCCGTGAGCGAACATGAGTCCGCGTGACGCGCGCCAGGAAGCGGTCGCCCTCGCCTATTCGGCCGCGGAACAGGCGCCGCGCGTCGTCGCCAAGGGGCGCGGCCTCATCGCCGCCGAGATCATCGCCCGCGCCCGCGAGCACGGCGTCTTCGTGCACGAATCGCCCGAGCTGGTCGCGCTGCTGATGCAGGTCGACCTGGATGCGCGCATCCCGCCACAGCTCTACGTTGCCGTGGCCGAACTGCTGGCCTGGCTCTATCGCACCGAACACGGCCTGCAGGCCGAGGCCGAGGCGGCGGCAGCGCGCACGCCCTGAGAATCGATTAAACTTGGCCGCTCACGGACACGACACGCCATGACCGAAGCCGCCCAGCCCGCCAGCCCGGACGAATCCCCGCTGCTCAAGTTCGAGCTGATGCAGTCGGACGACTACTCCAAATACCTCCTCCATTCGCGCAAGGAAATCCTGTTCATCCTGCGCGCGATGCGCGACAAGGGCGCCCTGATCACCGTCTATTTCAACCAGGGCAACGACTTCCTGCTGACCACGCTGATCGACATCGTGGACGACGGCGCCCTGCTCTTCGACCCCGGCGGCAGCGCCGAAATGAACCGCAAGGCGGCCGCCAGCGACAAGCTGGTCTTCATCGCCACGCACGAAAAGGTGAAGATCCAGTTCACCCTCAATCGCCTCCGCGCAACCGTGCATGGCGGGCGCGACGCGCTGCGCGGCGACGTGCCGGATGCGCTCCTGCGCCTGCAGCGGCGCGAGTACTACCGCCTCACCGCGCCGGTCGCCAACCCGCTGAAATGCAGCATCCCGGTCAAGCTCGCCGACGGCTCGCAGACCCTGGTGGCGACCACCGTGATCGACATCAGCGGCGGCGGCCTGGCGATGATGGCGCCGCCCGAAGGCGTCGAGTTCGAGACCGACCACCTCTTCGAGAACTGCCGCATCGACCTGCCCGACGTCGGCACCCTCAACGCGACGCTGCGGGTGCGCAGCATCTTCGAAGTCACCCTGCGCAGCGGCGCGCGGGTCAAGCGCTCGGGCTGCCAGTTCGTCGACCTCCCCGCCCACATGACCACGCTGATCCAGCGCTACATCATCCGCGTCGAACGCGAGCGCAAGGCGCGGGAAAGCGGGATGCGCTAGGAAGCCGCCGGTGAGCTTCGTCCCCATCCGCAAGCAGGACCTCAGCGTCGGCGGCCCGCTGCCGTGGGCGGTGTACGACCGGCAGAAGAACCTCCTGCTGCGCGACGGCTATGTCCTCGAATCGGAGGTCCAGCTCAATCAGCTGGTCGAGCAGGGCCTCTTCCGCCGCGCGAGCGGCGGCGAGCTGGCGGGCGCCGAACGCAACGGCGCCGCCCCCGCTGCCGAGGCCGCGAAGGAAAGCGCCCAAAAGGAGGTACCCTTCGACGAGGTCAAGCTGCAGATCGGCGACCCGCTCCAGCTGCAGCCGATGGTCGACGGCGAGGAAACGCGCTACTACGTCAAGCTGATCGGCTTCCAGAAGGGTCAGGCGGTGCTGGTGACGACGCCGGTGGTGGACGGCATGACCCTGCTCATGAAGGAAGGCAAGACCTTCGTCGTCCGCGCCTTTTCCGGCAAGAGCGCCTTCGCCTTCACGGCCAGCGTGCTCAAGGCGACCAACACGCCCTTCCCGCACCTGTTCCTCGCCTATCCGCGCTGCGTGCGCGGCCTCGTCGTGCGCAAGGGCACGCGGGTGCGGACCCGGGTCATCGCCGCGGCCACGCGGCCGCAGGACGCGCCGGGCGAGAGCGTCGCCGTCACCATTGTCAACATCAGCACTTCGGGCGCCATGCTGACGGCGCGGGCACCGCTGGGCAAGAAGGGCGACACGCTGGCGATCAAGTTCAAGCTCAGCCTGAACGACATCGAGTCCTACCTGGACATCGAAACCGTCCTGCGCAACGTCGAAGCGGGGGCCGCCACCGAACAGGGGGCCGCGCAATGGCAGCACGGCGTGGAATTCCGCGAAGTGGCGCAGCAGGACCTGCTCATGCTGACCGCCTACATCTACCAGAAGCTGCTCGACGAGTCCGCCAGCGGGCAATAGCGCCGCCCTCAGACCTGCATGTTCATGATGTCGTGGTAGGCCGAGACCAGGCGGTTGCGCACCTGCACCATCTGCTGGAACGACAGGTTGGCCTTCTGCAGGCCCATCATGACATCCTGCAGGTTGGCGCTGCCGCTGCCGGCGGAGAAATCCTGCGCCATCTGCTGCGCCTGCAACTGCGCCTGGTTCACCTGGTCGAGCGTGCTCTTCAGTATCTGGCCGAAGTCCGCCGCGCCGGCCTGCTGCGCAGCCCGTGCCTCCAGGCCCTTGCCCGACGCGACCTGCGCCGCCCCGCGCAGGTCGGCGAGCATCTGTTCGATTCCGCGTACGTCCATCGCCTCATTCCCTCCTTGTCAGGCCGCAAGGCAGCAAGTGGCGTGCCAGGCCATGCGCCGCATCAGGCGGGGCTGGCCGCGCGGTACTGCTGCAGCTTGTAGCGCAGGGTGCGCTCGGAAATGCCGAGCAGTTCCACCGCCCGCTTGCGCGAACCGCCGACGGCGGACAGGGTATCGAGGATGTGCTGGCGCTCCAGCGCCTTCATGTTCGCCGGCGCACCGGCCCCGGCGGGCCGCGCCGCCACGTCAGCGACCGCCGGAAGCACCGGCGCCGACGGCGGCAGCCGCAGCGAAAACTCGAGGTGCTCCGCCTCCACCGTCTCGCCGCCGGCGAGGATCAGCGCGCGCTGCACGGCGTTCTCCAGTTCGCGCACATTGCCCGGCCAGCCGTGGGCGACCAGCAGGGCGTCGGCGCCGGCGGCAAATCTTGCCGCCGCGTGGCCGTGGGCGGCGGCGCAATGCCGCGCCAGCGGCACGATGTCACCGGGACGTTCGCGCAGTGCGGGAATGCGCAGCGGGAAGACGTTGAGGCGGTAGTAGAGGTCTTCGCGGAAGCGGCCGGCGGCGACCTCCGCGGCCATGTCGCGGTTGCTGGTGGCGAGGATGCGGATGTTCAGGGCGATCGGCTTGCGCCCGCCGACGCGCTCCACCTCGCGCTCCTGCAGGACGCGCAACAGCTTGGCCTGCAGCGGCAGCGGCATCTCGGAGATCTCGTCCAGCAGCAGGGTGCCATCCTGCGCCTGCTCGAACTTGCCGGCGGCGGCTCCCTGTGCGCCGGTGAAGGCGCCCTTTTCGTGGCCGAAGAGCGTGGCCTCGAGCAGGTTCTCCGGGATCGCGGCGCAGTTGATGGCGACGAAGGGCGCCGCCGCCCGCGCCGACTGGGCATGGATGTAGCGCGCGAAGACCTCCTTGCCGGTGCCGGACTCGCCGGTCAGCAGCACCGTCGCATCGGTGCGCGCCACGCGCGCCGCCAGCGCCAGCAGGTTGCGCGTGCGCGGATCGGTGGCGATCATGTCCGCCGACTGCGGCGGCACCGCGGCGTAGCGCGCAACGTGCTCGACCAGCGCCTTCGGGTCGATCGGCTTGAGCAGGAAGTCGCAGGCGCCGGCGCGCATCGCCGTCACCGCCTGGTCGACGTCGCCGAAGGCGGTCATCAGCAGCACCGGCAGATGCGGCTCGCGCACACGAAGGGCCTTGAGCAGCCCGATGCCGTCGAGGGGCTGCATGCGCAGGTCGCTCACCACCAGGTTGAAGGCTTCGCGCTCGACCAGGCGCAGGGCCGCCGGCCCGTCGGCGGCGCCCAGCACGCGGTGCCCGGCGCAGGCGAGCGTCAGGCAGAGCGCATCGCGCAATTCGAGATCGTCTTCCACAACCAGGATGCTGAGGGATTCGGACATGGCTTGCTCCAGGGCTAGATGGCCGCCGCGCGGTCGCGGCGCATGCGTGCGCGGCCGCCAGCGGAAGGGGTAGAGGAAGGGGAAGCGGCCGCTGCCGGCGCGGGCAGCGCCGCGCCGGCCGGCAGCGTCATGCAGAACTCGGCGCCGGCGCCGGGTCGCGAATGGACCTCGATGCCGCCGCCGTGGGCGCGTGCCACGCCCTGCGCGATGGCCAGGCCGAGGCCGGTACCCTCGGCGCGCGTGGTGAAGAACGGCTCGAACAGACGCGCCTGGGTTGCCGCGTCGATGCCGCGGCCGTCGTCCCGCACGCGGAAGCGGACCGATGCGCCAACGGCGTCGACGCGCAGTTCGACGCATCCGCCCTCGCCGCACGCCTCGAGGGCGTTTTCCAGCAGGTTGGTCAGCGCGCCGGCCAGCGCCTTGCGGTTGCCCGCCACCACGCTGCCGCGGCTGCCGTCGTCGAGTTGCAGGACGATGCCGCGGCGCCGTGCCAGCGGCTCGAAAACCTGCGCCAGTTCCGCCACCAGCGCCGCCGCCGCGACGGTCTCGCCGCCGGTGGTCTCGCCGCGGGCGAAGGTGAGCATGTCGCGGATCAGCTTTTCCAGGTGCTGCAGGCGCGCCACCACCTTGCCGCCGATGCGCGCCTTCTCCGCCGCCGGCAGCTGCGGGTTGTCCAGCGCGCCGGCGTAGAGCAGCGCGGCGGCCAGCGGCGTGCGCAGCTGGTGCGCCAGCGCCGCCGTCATCTCGCCCATGGCCGCCAGGCGGTCGGTGCGCGCAGCCTGGGTCTTCATGCGGTGCGCCTCGCTGACATCGTGGATCAGCACCAGGCGGCCGCCGTCGCAGACCAGGCGCGTCTCGGTGACGGCCACGCGGCGGCCACCGGCGCCGTGCCGGCCGGCGGCCAGCTCCATCTCGCCCGGCGTCGAGGTCGCCTCCAGGCAGGTGGCGGAGAATTCGTCCCAGGAGCGGCCTTCCAGCGCCGCACCGAGGATCGCGCCGGCGGCCGGATTGGACTGCTCGACCCGTCCGAAGGGATCGAGCACGGCGACGCCGGCCGGCAGGGTATCCAGCAGCAGCGCCAGGCGCTCGGTCAGGGCCGCCTTCTCCTCGTATTCGCGCTTCAGCCGGCCGTTGGCGAGGGCCAGCTCGCCGGTCAGGCGCGCCACTTGCTCCTGCAGGCTGGTGTAGGCGCCCGAGAGTTCTTCGGATGCCTGGCTGAAGGCGCGAAAGGCCTCCGCCAGCCGGCCGGCTTCCATTTGCTGGCCGGGGGGGATCGGGTTCGGGCCGGATTGCGTGGACATGGGCGCGTGGCGGGAGTGGCGATGGCAGCAGACTAGCAAGGCGGCGGCGGCGGCCAGCCGGCAATAAGAAGGCAAAAATTGCCGCTTTTTCCGGCACCGCGTTTCCCGCGCGGGCGGCAGAATCCGGCCAACCTGTGCAACGTGCCCCGAACGGGGTACCCGGCAGCTCCGCTGCAACCTGACTGAAAGCTGGCAACCATGGCCGACAACCGGTTCTCCATCGAAGCGTTCGCGCGCCTGCCCCTGCAGCAGCAGCTGCTGGCCTTCATCTCGCTGGCGCTGGTCGCCGCCCTCGCCGTCGCCGGATGGACCTGGGTGCGTACGCCGACCTTCTCGGTGCTCTTCTCCAACCTCTCCGAGCGCGACGGCGGCAACATCGTGAACGCCCTCCAGCAGATGGGCGTGTCCTACAAGTTCAACGAATCCGGCGGCGCCATCCTGGTGCCGCAGCACCAGGTCCACGACGCCCGCCTGAAGCTCGCCTCGCAGGGCCTGCCGAAGGGCGGCCTGGTCGGCTTCGAACTGATGGAAACGCAGAAGCTCGGCCTCTCCCAGTTCATCGAACAGATCAACTACCAGCGTGCGCTGGAGGGCGAACTGTCGCGCTCGGTGCAGGCGCTCGCCGCCGTGCAGGGCGCGCGGGTCCACCTGGCGATCCCGAGGCAGTCCGGCTTCCTGCGCGACGAGCAGCGCCCTTCCGCCTCGGTGCTGCTGAACCTCCATGCCGGCCGCACCCTCGAACCCGGCCAGGTGGCCGGCATCGTGCACCTCGTTGCCGCCAGCGTGCCGCACCTGCCGACGGCCAATGTGAACGTGGTCGACCAGAACGGCAACCTGCTCTCCGCACAGGCCGGCCGGCGCGACGGCGCCGGCCTCGACGCATCCCAGATCAAATACATGCACGAGATCGAGGCGAGCTACGTCAAGCGCATCGAGCACATCCTCGCCCCGATCGTCGGGCCGGGCAACCTGCGCGCCCAGGTGACGGCGGACATCGATTTCTCGCAGGCCGAGCAGGTGGCGGAGACCTACAAGCCCAACCCGGCGCCGGACAGTTCGATCCGCAGCCAGCAGATCAGCGAGGCCGGTACCGGCGGCGCCACC
>Ga0138256_10002845_pt1 | contig 18462 bp, 16 predicted proteins | sample KNB2016incub_MG_FD_105486 | JGI IMG/M metagenome (GOLD analysis project Ga0138256, IMG submission 105486) | Active sludge microbial communities from wastewater in Klosterneuburg, Austria - KNB2014incub_MG | ecosystem: Engineered > WWTP > Activated sludge > Unclassified | place: Austria... | reverse complement strand
TACGTCATGCACGTAAACGGCTCCGGCCTGCAGCGTGTCTCGAACGGCAACGGCAAGACCACCTGCGGGTGGTTCCTCCCCGACGGAAAGCGCCTCTTCTTCGGGTCATCTCACGCCCACGACTCGCTCTGCCCCCCCAAGCCCGATCCATCGGCCGGCTATGTCTGGGGGCTGGACCAGTTCGACATCTACACGGCCAACCGCGATGGCTCGGACCTCAAGCGGCTGACCAACTACAACGTCTATACCGCCGAGGGAGTCCTCTCCCCCGACGGTCGGACGATCGTCTTCACGTCGCTCAAGGACGGCGACCTGGAGATCTACACGATGAACGTCGACGGCACGAACGTAAAACGCCTGACCAACACGCCCGGGTACGACGGCGGCCCGTGGTGGTCGCCCGACGGCACGAAGATCGTCTATCGCGCGCATCATCCTGCCGACTCGACGCAACTCGCCGAGTACCGCGCGCTGCTCGGCCGCAACATGATCCGCCCCAGTCGCGTCGAGTTGTTCGTGATGAACGCCGACGGCAGCGATCAGCGCCAGGTGACCGCGTTAGGCGGGGCGAACTTCGGCCCGTCGTGGTCCCCGGACGGCAAGAAGATCGTCTTCTCGTCCAACCACGTGGCGCCACGCAGTGGCAACTTCGACCTGTATCTTGTCGACGCCGATGCACGCATGGCCGGTCGCGAGCAGGTCGAGCAGGTCACGTTCACGCCGGTCTTCGACGGCTTTCCCATGTTCTCGCCCGATGGCACGAAGTTCATCTGGGCATCCAACCGGACGTCGATCAAGCCGACCGACACCAACCTCTACATCGCCGACTGGAAGTGGTAGCGCCGGATTGCAGCATCCCGCGTCGTTCGGGATGCTAGAAGCGGGAGACCACCCCTCGACTCTCGCTACCCCCCCCCGTACACTCCACGCACGCCCACTATTCTCTCGCGGAGTGCGCACAATGGAGATCGTCCCCCTGGTGATCGCGGCCCTCGCCGCGATTCTCCTGTTCAAGTCGGTCAAGATCATCGGCCAGGCCGAGGTCATGGTCATCGAGCGCCTCGGTCGTTTTCATCGCGTCGGCCGGTCGGGACTCAACATCCTCATCCCGATCATCGAGCGCCCCAAGTCGCTCGATGTGCGCTATCTCGAGAGTGACGTGGGTGGCATCCGGAAGATCACGTCAGGATCAACGATCCGGATCGACCTGCGCGAGCAGGTGCTGAACTTCCCGAGCCAGCCCGTCATCACCAAGGACAACGTCACGATCGACATCGACGCGGTGCTCTATTACCGCGTCGCCGATCCGCAGAAGGCCACGTATTCGGTCCAGAATCTCCCGTACGCCCTCGAAACGCTGACCCGCACCACGCTGCGCAACATCGTCGGCGAAATGGAACTCGACGCCACGCTCACGTCGCGTGACGTGATCAATCGGCGCATGCGCGAGGTGATCGAGGACGCATCGATCGGCTGGGGCGTGGACGTGACGCGTGTCGAGCTCCAGTCCATCGAACCGCCACGCGACATCCAGCAGTCCATGGAGCTGCAGATGCGCGCCGAGCGCGAACGACGCGCCGCCGTGACCAACGCCGAGGCAACCAAGCGCGCCGCGATCCTCGAGGCCGAGGGCGTGCGCGAATCGCAGGTCCTCCGCGCCGAGGGTGAACGCGACGCCTCGGTCTTGCGCGCCACGGGACTCGCCGAGGCGCGTCTCGCCATGGCCAACGCAGAGGCCGAAGCGATTCGGCTTATCGCCGCATCGCTCCCCGACGGGCAGGCCTCCACGTACCTACTGGGTCAGAAGTACCTCGATGCGCTCCCCGCCATCTCGCAGGGCAAGGGGACGACGATCTTCCTCCCCGCCGAGGCCACGGGCATGCTTGGCGCTCTTGGCGGCCTACGGGAGATGCTGCGCGCCCAGGGTGGAGGACAGGACACGGAGAAGCGCACGCCAGGCGCGCTCTCCAGTGGTGCGCCGCGAACCCTCGGTGGCGGTCCGACCGATCCAGCACGCACGTAAGGTTTCCTTGGACCAGCCCATCTCCCGCGATCGCGCAGAGTTCATCGGGCGTGCTCAGGCCTGTACGCGTTGCCTGGAGTACAGCTTCAAGAAGGTCTCGGTGAAGCCGGCACCCGACTCGCAGCAGAAGGAGTTGCACACCCTCTGGATCGTGCGACGCATCTGCGGGATCTGCGAGCACGAATCGGAGTTGGGACTGGATCCCGAGGGAGACGTCGTGTACCTCGGCTGACGCACCCGTTCAGCACGCTCATGGCTACCAGCATCTTCGACATCCCTCGAGCAACCGTCGGCGATCGGGTGCAGCACGAGTTTCTCGTCGTGGACCGCGAGGAAAAGAAGCAGGCGAATGGCGACCCCTTCGTGCTGTTTACCCTGGGCAACTCCAGCGGGCGACTCGGTACCGCGCCGCTCTGGTCCAATCAGCTCGAGTGGGCAGGCGGGGCCGAGCGCGGCAAGGTTGTGCAGGTCATTGGCGAGATCGCCGCGTTCCACGGCCGGCGACAAGTGCGGCTCACGGCACCCATGCGCGTTCTTCCCGACGATTCGGTAGAACCCGAGCGCTTCCTCCCCCGAATCGGTGTGGCCACGGAGTCGCTCTGGGAGTGGGTCGATCGGGCGCGCAGCGAACTGAAGTCGCCAGCATTGCGACGTGCCGTGGACCTGTTCTTCGCCGACGACGCCTTTCGCGTGGAGTTCGAGCGGGCACCGGCGTCGGTCGCCGGCCACCATGCCCTGGTCGGCGGGCTCCTCCTCCACGTGACCGAGGTGGCGTCCATCGCCCGGAGTGCCGCTCGCGTCATGAAAGCCAATCCTGATCTCGTCGTGGTTGGCGCACTGCTGCACGATGTGGGCAAGGTGCGTGCATACGACGTCGGGCCGGCTGGCTTCTCCCACACACCCGCGGGTTCGCTGCTCGGACACGTGGTCCTCGGGGCTCTCATGCTGCAGGAACGTCTGCACGGCGTGCCGCCGTCCGATATCGCTTCGCCGCAGCGCCTCGAGCTCATGCACATGATCCTGTCGCACCATGGCTCGCTTGAGTTCGGAAGCCCGGTGCAGCCTATGACCGTCGAGGCCGAATTGCTGCACTGGGCCGACGAGACCTCGGCCAAGGCCAACGACATGGTCGAATCACTAGCCGAGGACGAGCATTTCGGCAGCGGCGAGGTGAGCGATCGGCGCCCCTGGCGTGTGGGACGCAGGATCTGGCGTCGACCGCACAGCTGGGACTGACGTCGCCTCAACTGCACCGGCGAGAAGGCGTTGCGAGCCGTGTGGACTCCGGCAGGCACGGTCCGCGGTGTTGAATCGCGCGTGAAACCTCGCGCCGAACCGTGGACCCGCCTTCACTTACAACACTTCTGTGATCGCGCGCGTTGTAGAGCGGATCGTCCCGATTTGAGTGGGTGACTGCGCATCGCCACGATGTACTCGGGAACGGTCAGGAGAGCACGGCGGCGACGCTCGGTTTCGGAATATGGCATCGAAAAGCGTCGCAAACTGCTGTGGGGCTTGGATTTGCGACTTTTTGTGGTTACATTCCGAGGAGTCGCGGCCTTCCCGCTTCCGCGCCCTTATCGTCCCAGTACAGGAGGCCTCATGAGAAAGCCCCGACCGGCGACCTACAATCCGGCCCAGGCCCTTCATCTCATCGCAAGCGATCGAACCGGCGAGCCACTCAGCTGCCCGTCGTGCAGTGGCTCGATCGAACGTATACCAGACCAGCTTCCGCCCCCGCCGCGTTCCCACGTGACGTTGACGTGCACGGCCTGTGGACGCGTGGCCCGATACATCGCGGGAGCCGCGTAGTCGGGATTCGCGCAGGTTGTTCGTTTGCTGGCGCTCGCGCATTCGGTGGCACTCGAATGCGCGGGTTTTTTTTCGCGGACGGCTGGACGTGGAGCCGGCTTCCGCCTTTCGATCGACGGCGTGAGCGCGCCGGCGCTCGGACGGACGGTCAGCTCCACCGTTTCTCCCCGCAGGAAAAGAGAAACGATCCATGGCACGCATCACTGGCGCCGTGAAGTGGTTCAACGACGCGAAGGGAGTCGGCTTCAGTTCGCACGAGAGTGATCCTGATGTGTTTGTGCATTTCAGCGCGATCAACCAACCCGGATTCAAGTCCCTTGCGAAGGGAGACCAGGTCCAGTTCGAGATGGTCCAGGGGCAGCAAGGACCGCAGGCGGCCGACGTACTGAAGGTCTGACGCTGTCCAGCACGACTCGGCCCCGAGGCGCACGACGCCTTGGGGCCTTTGCTTTGTACGGAATGTGGGGCGTCGTCCCGCGCCGCAGCACCCTGCGGCGCGGCGGTTGGAGTGGTATGCTGAGTGACGTTAGCGGATTCTAGTCGTCCGATCATATACGGATATCGCCACGACATGCTGGCCGCGTATCCAGTCGCGGAGGGAGCAGAAAGAGATGTCGTCGAATGATTCGAAGGTCGTGTACCAACGGGAGCTCCCAGGCGGCGGCTACGTGCACGTCGAGGAAGAGGCGCTGGCGAACACCCAGACGCACCGGGCTCACATCACCGTGGAGCGTCGGACCGATCCGACGCGTCGCGCGGGGCACGAGCCGCCGGTTATCGCGTCGGCCGAGGGGGGGAGTTCGCAGAACGTCTTTGGCGAGCTGCTGCGTATCGCCCAAGACAACGTCGCGATTGCCAAGGCACTCCTGCGCCTTCGCGGGGATGGTGGCGCCAAGTTCTGAACGATTGCTCGACCGGTCTGCTATTCAAGACGGGCCCCCGCCAACGATGGCGGGGGCCCGAGTCGTTCGCTGGGGTAGGCGCAGCCAGCGCTAGGCCACCGCGGCGCGGAACGGAAGCTCCAGTTCGATCTGGCGCGTCCGCTGTTCCATGGGAAGCGGAGCGATCGCAGCGACGACTGGGCGCCGCCGAGACGCAGGATCGGTACACGCACCGAGCAGATGGGCCGTCTGGTGATAGAGCCGGAGCGCGTGGATCGGGGCCACAAGCTCATCGCCGTGCTGGATCGCGATACGCTGCGCCTCCTCCAGCACCGAGGCCGGGAGCGCGGTCGCCAGCGGATGCTGCAGCAACTCGCTGATGGTGCGCGAGTCGCGAGCCTTGAGTGCGCTACAGAGTGATTCCAGGTAGGCAAGCACGGTAGACCTCCCGCGCAGAGTGTGTAATTGACACTTTGCAACTAATACTCAGGACGGTCAAGTGCAGTTCCCGCAACGAGAACGTCAGGCTGTCAGCCCGAGCTGTGAGTGACATCACACCGGCGGATGACGCGTCCACACGAGAGTATCGACCGGGGCCATGAAAAGGTGCAGGCCATCGACGTATGGTCTCGCGATCTAGAGCAGGTCGAAGCGCACCGGACGTCGGCCCTGGCGTCGCTTTCTCGGGGCGAAACGATAGAACTGTGCGGGCCGGCCCCGCCCTTCGCTTCGCCACTCCTCGGTCGGCTCCACGAGAACCGCGCCCTGAAGGGCGCGGCGAAACGAGGCCTTGTGCAGGCGGCGACCCAACAGGATCTCGTACATCTGCTGCAGCTCGCTCAGTGTGAACATCGCCGGGAGCAGCTTGAATGCGATCGGCGCATAGTCCATCCGCGTGCGCAGCGTCTCCAGCGCCGCGTCGAGCATGACACGATGGCGGGGCGGGAGCGTCGGAGGCTCACCGACACTGAACCACGCGACGTCTGGGTTGGCGACGTCGAGCACGGTGGCGGGGACCACCGCCACGAAGGCCACCGTCAGCGTCGCGCCGCCGGGATGCCGCTGGCCGTCGGCGAACGCGCCGACCTGCTCCATCCAGGTCGGCTCGACGCCCGCGGCGGCACGCGCTACGCGTCGGGCCGCAACGTCCAGGGTCTCGTCTCCCGCCGCCCAGTCCGTGGGAAGCTGCCAGCGCTCGCGCGATCGAGGATCGGCGGCACGGACGCATAACACGGCCAGCTGTGCGCCGCGCGGCGTGAAGAGTATGACGTCGATGGAATACGGTGGGCGACGACTCGTCGCGCGGGCGGGCGAGGAAGAGGTAGCAAGGTCCCGGTCGCGCATGACTACGCGAATTAGTACCCGCGGGATACTTATGTCAAGTGCCGCCAGCCCATGGCGTGATACAGAGAGCGCCCAGTGTAGGAGGTCACGCCGTGCGCGTCAACTCATCGAATGCCGAACGCCCAGCCACCGTGTCGCAGAACTCAAACTTGCTCTTGCAGCCGCCGCTTCCCCTCGTCGCCATTCACCCGAGATCACACAGCGCCACTCAGCGCCACTCAGCGCCACTCAGCGCAACCCAGCGCAACCCAGCGCAACCCAGCGCCACTTTCGCGTCAGCGCTGCGACAGGCCGCAGGTCACCGCTGGACCGCGCGCTGCTGCCCGCCGCCGACAGGGAGAAACGGTGGAAGGGAAATCGGGAGCCGAGCCGTAATCGGCTGGGTCCCAAGCAGAGCGCGCGCCGCGGCGCGCTGCGACGCCGCAGACCCACCCCACGCGATGACATAACTCCCGACCGTCGGAACCTGCAGGAGTAGGTACGGCGACCCGAATGACACGACAATCACCTCGGCACCCGCCGCACGCAGCGCGGCGACAAAGTCCACGAAGGCGCGCGGCGCACCGGCCGTGGCCGTTTCCGACGTGATGTTCACGTGCGATCCCACCAGCACGATGTCGCTGCGGCGGGCGTCGGCCAGCAGCAAGGAGAAGTCGGGGGCGGCGTCGTCAGCGCTCACGAACGCGGTGCGCAATTCACCGACGCGGCCACGGAGCTCGCTGTTGAACGTGGTCCCCGCGCTCAGGTCGGATCGGCGCGCGTACGTGACCGACAGCACCTTGGGACGGCGCTTGTTGCGCAACAGCGGCACGAGCGAGGCGGAATCCCTGGCGAGCACGATCGCGCGCTCGGCGATCAAGTCGGCCACCGCCCCGTTCGCGTCGGTCCCCACCACGCCGCGCACCCGCTCGACGTCGACGAGCCTATCTCGCGGCAGCCCGAAGTGGTGCTTCAGGGCCAGCACCCGACGCACCGAATGATCGATCCGCGCCTCATCGTACCGGCGCTCGGCCAGTCCCGCCACAACGGCGTCGATCGTCCCCTTCACGTCACGCGGCATGAGCAGGACGTCATTTCCCGCCGCGATGGCCCGCTTGGCCGCTTCGGGCGCCCCGAATCGGTCCACCACGCCGGCCATGTCCATGGCGTCGGAAATCAGGAGTCCGTCGAACCCGAGCTGCTCGCGCAGCAACGTCGTCATGACGTGCGGAGAGAGCGTGGCCGGAACGCCCGACGAATCCAGCGCCGGGAGGAAGCCGTGAAACGTCATGATGGCCCCGATCCCGGCATCGATCGACGCCTGAAACGGCACCAGCTCCATCGTATCGAGGCGGGCACGCGAAGCCGCGACTGTCGCGAGGGCCAGGTGCGAGTTGACCTCGGTATCGCCATGGCCGGGAAAGTGCTTGCCTGTCGCCAGCATCCCATGGTCCTGTAGACCGCGCACCATGGCGACGCCAAGCCGGGCCGCAAGGGCAGGGTCCTCGCTGAACGATCGCGCCCCGATAACCGGGTTGGCGGGGTTGTTGTTGACGTCGAGGACAGGCGCAAAGGCGACCTGGATGCCTAGCGCCCTCGACTCCTCGGCGGTGATGCGCCCAACTTCATACGCCAGCGTGGTATCGCCGGCGGCGCCGAGTGCCATCTGCGCCGGAAAGTTCGTCGCGCCCCCCAGCTCGATGGCGTTCGGCAGAAATGCTCCACCACGGAATCGGAAACCAGCACCCGTCTCGAGGTCGGCGCTGAACAGGAGCGGGAGGGTGCTCGACCGTTGCAGCGCGTTGATCTTCACCGCCACATCGATCGGGGAACCGACGGACATGATGAACCCGCCCACGTGCTGCTCGCGCACGAGACGCTCGATGCGCGTCCACTCCGCACTTCCTTCGGCCACGTAGTCGCCGAGAATCCACGGCCAGACCAGCTGCGCAACCTTGTCGCGCACGGGAAGGGTGCGCAGGACGGAGTCGGCCCAGGCCAGGGAAGTGCTATCGGCCAGCGGACTCCGGGGCGGCGTGTGCGCTGCCGTGGTGGGGCGGGATACCCCGGCTGGCTCGGCCACCGTTTGGCGTGTCGCCGAGGTGGGCGCTGGCGGGACAGCCGGTGGGGGCGCCGGGATGAGGACTCCGGCGCACGCGGCAACGGACAACAGGCCGACGGGTACGAATCGCGCTCGCCGGGTCAACGCCGTCACCACGCGATGGAGCCCTTCTTCGACGTATCGACGTCCTCGGCGTCGCCAGCCTTGAACAGGAAGGCCTGCATGTTCTTCGTGAGGAATGTGCGCGCCTGGGGATCCATCACGTTGAGCCCGTAGTGGTTGATGAGCATCGTCTGCTGCTTGAGCCAGTCGCCCCAGCAGCTCTGGCACAGCTCGCCCACGACGCGGGCACCAATGGCGCCTGGAAACGGCGCGCGCTCGAAGCCGGCTCGCGTCTGGCCGCAACGGGAACAGGTGACGTCGGGCATGAGATCCTCTTTGGGAAGGCACGTCGTCCCACCGGCACGCGGCGTGGCGACCGTTCGACCGGCACCGGGAGCTGCGCCGCGGTGCGAAACGGAGGAATGTAAGGAACGTCGAGGGACGCGCCAACCGATGGGCACCGATGCGGGCGGGGCGGGGGGTGGACGGGTCGCGTCGAGCCACGAGACGCCGGGCCTGCCTCAAGCTGCGCTGGGTATCGAGCCGATACTCCGGCGCATGGATCGATACTCCAGATGGCAGGGTGCCGCGGGCCGCACGCGGCGCGTGCCACCGAGAACCCGGGCACGTGCCGGCCGTGTGCGCGCCTCGTCGTGGCAGGATGGCGCTCGACGCTGGTTTATCGCGCTAGGGACGCTCGCGCTCGCCCTCGCCCTCCCGCACTTCCTTCGCGGGTAGCGATCGCGGGACGTGCTGTTCCAGCCAGTCCACGATCGTCTGGGTCACGAGCGTCGCGTCGAAGTCGACAGTGATGACGTGGCCGCTGCGCTCCACCCACCGAAGTTCCTTGACGGGAGTACCGAGGCGTGAGAACCCTCGCTCGGCCGCCGCTTCCGGAATGCGGTAGTCGCTCCGCGAGTGCACGACGAGTGTTGGAAGGCGTAACTGGCCTGCATCCAGCGCAGCGGCATCGACGACACGGCGCAGTTCGCGAAGCGCGCGAGGGGAGGAGCAGCCGTAGCCCAGGGACTCCCGACGAGCGACCGGATCGCGGATCGACTCGGTGGCATCGCCACAGACCCAGGCCCGCCAGAACGACCACAGCGGCCACAAGCTCGTCCCGAGGCGAGCCCGGGGTGACACTTCCAGGAACGGCGCGAGCAGGACGAGGGCTGCTGCGCGCGGCCCCGCCGCCGCCGCCAGCGAAGTCGCGAGCGCCCCGCCCATGGACAGGCCGACGATGGCCACCCGCTCGTGCGTCTTGCACAAGGCGTCGAATCCATCGCTCACCGTCTCCGTCCACTCCCACGCGCGGGCGACGCTGAACGCCTCGAGCGTACGGCCGTGACCGGGGAGGAGCGGGACGCGGACCGTCCACCCGTGGGCGTGCAGCGCCATCGCCTGCAGGGCAAGGGTTTGCGGGGTATCGCCGAATCCATGCACCAGGAGCACCGCGCGTGCTGCGCCGTCGAGCGAAATCGGACCCGCTCCGGGGATGATGCCGTCCGCCGCTACCGGGTGAGCGATGCGCCAAGCTCGCTCGCCGGCACGGCGCGCCCGATGTCTCAACGCCGCAGTCAGGCCAACGAGCAGTGCGACGGCGCTCAGCGTTTCGGCGAGCACAGGACTCAATAGCGCGGCAACGTCGTGTCGCCCTCGAGCGCATAGCGGTCAATGCCACCCGACAGGTTCCACAGCCGGGTGAAGCCGCGTTCGGCGAGATAGCGGGCCGCCGCCAGTGACCGGGCCCCATGATGACAGTACACCACGATTTCTGCGGTATGCGCGAGCGACTCGGAGTCACGGGCGAACGCTCCGAGCGGCATGAGTTGCGCCGTGCCGAGCCGTACGGCGTCCCACTCCCATTGCTCGCGCACGTCGATCACCACGAGTGGATCGCCCGCCTCGAGTCGCGACCTGAGCACGGCGGGATGAAGCTCACGCACCCCCTCCCAGCCGGGGGCTGTCCCCGGGGCGTGCGCCTCGCCCTCCCTCCGGGAATCCTCCTCGAGCATCACGTCCACTCCTGTCGTCAGGAACGCCCGTGTCGGAGGACGGGCGTCGGCGTCCTTGCGGACGATTACGATGGCCGCGCCGCGACGACGGCGCGGGGCTTGCTTCATTCGCTGCAACATGCCGCCCGCCGCCGGGCCACACCAGCCGGGTTTCGCCAGAGCCGGTTGTTGTCCTGGAAGCGTGCGGGTGGGCAGAATATGCCGAGTGCTGCTCTCTGGACAGCGTGCTCATCATCGCGTTCCTTTGTGAACCGTTGAGCTCGTTTGCTCATCCTCTCCCGCCTTGATGTCGCCCCGCCCCCCGGCCGACAGCCCCGAGCGACCGTACGAAGTCGCCATTGTCGGCAACGACGCCGTGCTTGCGGCGCTCCCCTCCCGCCCGATGCAATTGGCTCATGCGCTGCTCGCGTGTGGGTTCGACCTTGTCGTGCCGGTGAGTTGGGGAGAGGAATTGGTGGCGGAATACGTCGTGCGGACCATCGCAGACCGCGGCAGCGCTCCAGCGATCCTCTGCGCCTGTCCGCTCCTGCGCGCGCGACTCCTTGCGGCGGGGGGCGAGTTGGCGCCGCACATCCTCGCCGCCGTCTCTCCCGCTGTTGCAGCCGCCCGCTACCTGCGCGCGTTGCATCCCGGTGTCCCGATGCGCATCACCGTCGTCGGCGGCTGTCCCGGTGTTCGCGATGTCTCCATCGATAGCAGCATTGCGCCTTTGGCGATCCTGCGCATGCTGTCCGATCGTGGCCTCTCCCTCGTCCGGCAGCCCGCGGTCTTCGAATCCGTGATCCCTCCGGATCGCCGCCGCTTCCTGTCCCTCCCCGGTGGATGCCCGGCGCCCAGGGCACTGGAAACACGAGCCCCGGAGCGGCGGCTCGTCACCATCACCGACGCGGCCTTCGCCACGGAGCTGGCCGACCATCTGCTGGGCCACGAAAATGTCCTGATTGACCTCTCGACGCGGCTCGCCTGCGCGTGTTGCGGCGGGTTTGTCGGGTTGGGACACCGCGGTCCCATGGGACGAGAAGAGATCCTCCGGCACGAACCCCCTAGGGCGCGCTCGCCAGTCGTGGACCATGACATCGCACTCCTGCTCCATGTGGGCGAGGACGAGTTCACGTCGGCGCCTTCTCGCGAGATGGACGACGACCCCGATCGCGGAGAGCCGCTGGAGGAAGAACCTCGCCTGCCCGGCGCGCCGTCAATTGACGCCCTCCGCCGACATGTGGAGCGCCAGCGCATCGCCGTGACACCCGCCGCGGCTGTGTCGCCCGTTCCGTCGAGGCGGTCGACTCGACCGCCACGGTCGACCGCGGCGTGGAGCGGTCTCGCCGCCCCGCCACTCACGCCAACCACGCGCCCGGATTGGAGCACACGAGCGGTCGCAGCGGACGACTCGCCATTCATGATTCCGGCTGGTTTCGGCGCGGAAGCGAGGGAGGGATACCCCTCAGCACCCGTCATCCCGCCCGCTGATGCCGCGACGCTCGCGCGGGGCGACGTGGTGGTTCCGCTCATGCCGCAGCAGGAAGGCGTGCCGCCGGAGGGGGAGCGGGTGGCGGCGCAGGGCATGGCGCCGCTCGATCCGTCGCCTGCTCGGCCAGCGGCTGCTTCACTGACTGCTTCGCTGGCTGCGCCGTCTCGCGAGGCGCCGGCGGGCGCTTCGGACCGAGAAGCTCTGCGGGCAGGTATTGCGCTCGCCGGCGAGAGTGTCGCCGATGCTACCGCGGCGTATGGCGGCCTGGCGATGGCTTCGGTGCAAGCAACCGGACGCTCTCGTTCGCGCTTTCGACTGTCACGCTCGCAGCTTCATCCACGTGTCCGATCGCTCGGCGGACAGACACTGCCACGGGCGTACATTCGCCATTCCTTACCCGCAGAGCAGCGCGTGACATCGGCGGGGGCGCCAGAGGAGGTTGTCTCGCTCCAACACCTCGAAGTGGAGGTGCGACTCGACGTGTCGGTCGAGCTGGCGGGCGAGCTGGCGGGCGAGCTGGCGGGCGAGCTGGCGGGCGAGCTGGCGGGCGAGCTGGCGGGCGAGCTGGCGGGCGAGCTGGCGGGCGAGCTGGTGGGCGAGGCGACACGGGAGCCGACGGCCTCCGCGACGGCGAAGGAGCCGGCGGCGGCGGCGGCGATCGTATCAAGCACCGGTGCCGCGGAATCGACCGCATCGAATGACCTCGGGCCTGCTCGCGACCCAGCGCACACTCGTTCAAAGCCGCCGGCGCCCAGCCGAGTCGCGCGCACGGACGCGCGTGGGGAGGCCGGGGCGGCTGCCCCCCGTACCCGTGGCCATGCCCGTGGCGATGCCCGTGACGATGTCGGCACCACCGAGGGCGCGGCGGACTCGCCACCGGCCCGCGACGTGGAGTCGCTGGCGGTCGTTGTGGTGACGGTCGCCTTCGTCGTGGTGATCCTCATCTTGCTTGCCATCACCTTCCGGTGGGCCCCAACCGCTCCGTGGCAATGAGCGACCGGGGTACGCGCGCCTAACGCGGCGACGCCGCCCCGAGCGCGCGGTTGGCCGCGACGAGTTGACCGGCGGCGGCGCGGAAGCGCGCAGCAAGGTCGTCGACTTCGCGGCGGGCGAGCGCCAGGTCCCTGCGGCGCAGCGCTTCGTTCACCGAGGGAAAGACGATCGTCGAGTAGCCGTTGTCCTCATCCGCAGCGTAAATGAGGTTGCGGAACCACGGCCGGGAGCGCAGCCCCTCGGGACGCGTGAGCGCGCGCTCGACGGCCAGCAGCGCACGATTGGCGGATTGCAGCGCCGCCTGCGGGGGCGAGCCGGCAAGGACCGCGTCGCGGGTCGCGGCAAACGCGACGGCGGCGGTCTCCATCTCGGCAATGGCTGCATCGAGCGGCGCGATGTCGACCGCATGACCCGCCTCGCCCGTCGCTTCGTCCTGTGCCTGCCGCAGCGACGGCAGGTAGCGGCGCATCGTGCGCGCGTACTCCACATAGTCGTACGGCAGCACGTCGGCATTGGCGAGGCGCAGCAGCATCGTCGCCCCGACGCGCGCGGCGGTGGCGTGATAGACAAAGCCGGGATCGCCGAACCGCGTCATCCAGGCGAACGAATCGAACATGGAGTGGTACACGCCGCCCGCCCCGCCGAAGCCCCAATCGGCGTGCGGGATCCCGAGGTGGTTGTAGAACCCCGCGAAGTCCGAGCCGCCCCCGGGGTCTCCCATCGGCGGCTCGAGGGTGTCGCTGGTGAGGCGCGCGGAGGCACGCCAGCGGGCATAGATGCTCCCGCCCTTCGGATCTTCGACCTGGCGTGCAACGTCCCGCAGCATGGCACGCATCGAGGGTGACCCTCCGCCGCCAAAGACGCTCCCCTGTGCCGAGACGTCCTGGTTGAGGTAGGCGACCGCGCCGCGCGTCAGGCGCAGTGAATCATCCTCCACATACTCGGTGGAGCCGATCAGCCCCCACTCTTCCGCGTCCCATGTGGCGAACACGATGGTGCGGCGGGGCCGAACGCCGCGGCGCACCTGCTCGGCGATTGCGCGGGCGGCTTCGAGCACACTGACGGTCCCGCTGACGTTGTCGGCCGCCCCAGGGCCCCAGGCGTCTCGGTGCGCGCCGATGATCACCATCTCATCCGGAAGCTCGCTGCCGCGCACGATGCCGAAGGTGTTCCAGATGGTCTTGTACGCGTGGGTCGCCGTATCAGTGGCGATCGCCACCCGGGCGCGGACGGGACCCGGGCCCACATGATATCGGAACGGGAGCCCCCCCTGCCACGCAGCGGGGATCGGCGTCCCGCGCAGGTCCCGCAACAGCAGCGCGGCATTGGCGTAGCCCATCGGGATGACCGGGATGCGCGGAACGTTCAGCTCCGCCACGGGGAGGCGCCGGGCGCCGGCCACACTCGGCCACCCCGGGGTCGAGGGATCGCCGTTCCCGTTGGCGACGCCGCCGCGCTGGATCCCGGTCGGTGGGCGCATGGGCCCCTCGGGATAGACGTCACCGCGGGCATAGCCGTCGTCCTGCGGATCCGAGTAGATGATGAGCGCGAGCGCCCCGTGCTTCTCGGCCTCACGGGCCTTGATGCCGCGGAACGATCGTCCGTAGCGGGCCATGGCGATCTTGCCCCGCACCGAGACGCCCAGGGCCTCGAGCTGCGCGTAATCCTCGATCAACCCGTAGTTCACGAACACCACGTCGGCGGTGACGTCGCCGCTCCCGGCGTATCCGTTGATGGGCGGGACCTCGCCCGTCGTGCCTAACGTGGAGTCACCCCCTGCCGACCCTTCGTGCAGGTCCAGTTCCTTCGCCTCGCCATCCACGCGCCAGGCGCGCACGCTGGTGGGATGTGGCATCCAGATGTCGTAGGCGCGGACCTCGGTCTGCAGCCCCATGGCCTTCATCTCGTCGATGACGTAGTCACGCGTGCGCGCCTGGCCGGGCGTGCCGGCCACGTGCGGTTCGGCCGAGAGCGCGCGAGACATTTGGGCCGCGCGCTCGGGCGTCGGGACGGCGGCGGCCGCGCGCTCGAGCTGGCGCTGGCGCTCACTGCTCGCGCGCGTGAAGCCGGTCACCTGCTGCGCGCCGAGCGGCGCCGCGAGCAGGAGGAGGGCACATGGGATGTGTACACGAGGCATGCGGAACACCAGCGAAGGGAAACGTGGGGCGCGCAGTCGATCAACCATCGAGGTCCTCATGCTCGAGGAGGGCACGCTCAATGGCGGCGCACAGGGATGCTTCGGAAAGTTGGTGACCGCCGGCCCTGGTCAGCAGCGTGAACGCGCGCTCCATCTCTGCCTGGACGTACGCGTCGTCGACCACGGCGAAGCCTAACGATTCCAGGGTGACCGAGGCCAGCTGGCGGAGCCGCGCGAGCGTCTCCGGGGTGAGTCCGGCGAGCGACCCGGGGTAACGCGGGGTGGGATGGCGTTGGCGTCCCTGGTGCCCGTCGCGACTGCGGGCCGGTGCATCGAAGAGGGCGCGAAGGGGGGCGAGCGTGACGGCAAACGACCCCGACGTGTGCTCCGACATCGCGGCAACGACGCCGGCCCGGCGCAGGCGCCCGAGCAGCTTGTGGATTTCGTCCCGTACAACCCCCACCTGCCCGGGACTGTTGTTCCCGCGTCCCGTGATGACCAGGACCTCGCCGGCCTGCTCGACCTGCTTCGTGCGCAGCCACCCCTCTGCGCGACGGACCGCCTCGGCGCCGCTGAGCATCGGCTCGCGCACGTTCAGGCTGCGCGTCGCGCCGAACCGGGCCTCGTCGAAGGCCTGCTGGATCGCGGGACGGCGGCGCATCTCTGCTACTTCAGGACCCGCGTCAGCACGCGCCCGTCGAGGCGCTCCTGCGGAACGATATCGATGAGCGCCGCGAGCGTCGGGGCGATATCGACGACGCGCACCATGTCGTCGGTGCGCCCGGGGCGGACGCCGGCGCCATAGAACAACACGGGAACGCGCGCGTCATAGTCGTGCGGGGACCCGTGGTTCGCCGTCCTGACTCCGGTCCAGGTCCAGAACGGCTTCAACGTCACGACCACCATGACCGGGAGATCGGGCGGGAACATGTGCAGCCAGCGGCGCGAGATGGCGTCAGCTGTCGTATCTCGCTTGGCCACGTCGGTCAGCAACTCGGCGCGCCACACTCCGTTGATGCGCAACACGTCGGCAATGTAGGCACGCGCCACCGAATCCCGGTTCACGCCCGCGCGCGCGAAGGCGCGGGGGTCCAGGTACAACACGCCGGCGTCCTCACGGAAGCCCGACGTGTCGACCCCGGCCGTGGTGAGCGACTGGTACAGGGCGCGCACCGCGGGGCGAAGCGACGTGCGACCCGCCGGCACGTCCCGGTACCTGGTCACGAACCCCGAGTCCGGAAACGGGGAGACGCCGTGGTCCGACGTGAACGAGAAGACGATCGTCGAGGAATCGCGCAGCTTGTACAGCGAGTCGATGAAGACACCGAGAGTGCGATCCAGCCGCAGCAGCTGGTCATGGATCTCCCGGGAGTCCGGCCCGTACTTGTGGCCGACGGCATCGGTCGAGGAGAGAGACATGGACAGGAAGTCGGTGCGTCCCGGCACGGCGCCGAGCTCTCGCACGCTCACTCCCTCCAGGGCGAGCTTGACTGTGAGTTCATCCATGGTCGGGTAGTTCACCAGCGTGAACGTCGTGCGCTGTACGTCGCTGGGGTGCCGATGGGGAAAGACGTAGTCGTTCCCCCCGGACTCTACTGCCACGGAGTCGGGCTCGGGATACGCGGACGCGGGCAGCAACAGATCCCACTGCTTGCCCGCGTAGGATTGCGGGAGCCGGCGGGCGTTGAAGCGCTGCACCCAGGTGGGGAGCGTGTCGGCGTACCAGGTACTGGTGGTGAACATCCCGCTCAGCGGCGCGTACCAGAACGCCTCGCCCTTGGCGCGGCCGAGCGGCAGGATGGCCGACCGATCCTTGCGCGACACCGATAGCAAACGGGCCCGCGGATCGGCAAAACGCATCCAGTCACCGAGTGTCGAGCCGCGGAACCGATACGGCGAGGCCGGCTCGCCGGGCGTGCCGAGCAGCGGCGCCTCCGGATCGAGCACCCCGCCGTCGTTGGCCACGATTCCGGTCCCGCTCGGAAAGCGCCCGGACATCATGCTGGCGTGCCCGGGCGCGGTTTCCGTGACCCCGTGGTCCTGGTAGCCGTTCGGGAAGTAGGCCCCGCCGCGCAGCAAGCGCGCCAGCCCGCTCGTGAACTGCGGTCCGTACCGCTCGAGGTACTCGGGCCGTAACTGGTCCACGGCGAGGTGGACCACCAACTGCGTCCGGGGCTTTGCCCGGACGTCGTACTGCGCCGACGCTCGACACGCCGAAACCAGCAGGGGGGCGAGGGCGAGGACGAGGTAGGGCCGGCGCATTGAGGAAGTAGTGTAGGGTGTGGCGTCGGAATCTACACGCCAGCTCCCGAGGAGTCGTCGGCGCGCCGGATGGTCTGGCGCGCGCTACCCGACTGCGAGCGCGCCCTCGAGGATCACCAGACCTCGGGCCAGGTCGTCGCGGGTTGCCACGAGCGGTGGAAGGATGCGGATCGTGTGCTCGCCGGCCGAGACGAGGAGCAGGCCAGCGTCGCGCGCGCGGCCGATGATGTCGGCCGCCGGCTCGACGACGTCGAAACCCCACATCAGCCCGGCGCCGCGAATCGCACGAATGCGACCGGTGCGCTGCGACATGCCGTGCAACTGGTCGGAGAACCAGGTCCCCATCTCGCGCACGTGGGCGAGCAGCGCCGGATCGCTGAGCCGGTCGAAGACGTGCAGCGCCACCGACGCAACGAAGGGCCCGCCACCGAAGGTCGTGCCGTGGTCGCCGGCCTGGATCGCCGCGCCGATCTCCTCGGTCATGAGGATCGCCCCCATCGGGAGTCCGGCAGCGATCGGCTTGGCCAGGGTCAGGATGTCCGGGGCGACACCCAACCGTTCGTACGCGTACAGGTGGCCGGTGCGTCCCATGCCGCACTGGATCTCGTCGAAGATCAGGGCGACGTTGCGCGCCCTGGTTAACTCGCGAACGGCCTGTACGAACGCCGGTTCCAGGACGCGCACTCCCCCCTCACCCTGAATGGGCTCGAGGATCACCGCCGCCGTCGTCTCGGCGTTCACCGAAATCACGAGATCGTCGAGGTCGCGCTCGAGGATCGAGATTCCCCCAGCGAGCGGACGGAAGGGCATGCGGTATTGCGGACGATCGGTGGCGGCCACGGTGCCGAACAGGCGCCCGTGAAACGCCCCGCGCAGCGAGAAGATCTCGTGCTTGGCCGGACCGCCGATGCCGCGCGCCCAGCGTCGCGCGAACTTGAACGCCCCCTCGTTGGCTTCCGCCCCAGAGTTGCAGAAGAAGACCCGGTCGGCGAACGACGTGGCGACGAACTTGTCGGCCAGCTGCTCCCCTGGCGCCGTGCGGTACAGGTTGGAGACGTGGATGAGTCCTTCCGCAGCGTGCCGGATGGCCTCCTGCAGGCCGGCGTCGCCGTAGCCGAGGGCGTTGACGGCGATCCCGCTGGTGAAGTCGATATAGCGCTTGCCGTCGGCGTCGATCAGCTCGACCCCCTCGCCACGGACAAATTCCATCGGGGCGCGCTTGTAGGTCGGGAGGAGCGACGGAGTCACGGGGGTGGCGGCGATGGCGGGCATCTTGGGGCGGACGGGAGACGGGGGACGGGAGACGGGGGACGGGAGACGGGAGACGGGAGGGACGTCTCGGCCGGGAGCGCGTACTGAGACTGATGGAGGGCGGCGGCGC
>Ga0138256_10002843_pt1 | contig 18476 bp, 21 predicted proteins | sample KNB2016incub_MG_FD_105486 | JGI IMG/M metagenome (GOLD analysis project Ga0138256, IMG submission 105486) | Active sludge microbial communities from wastewater in Klosterneuburg, Austria - KNB2014incub_MG | ecosystem: Engineered > WWTP > Activated sludge > Unclassified | place: Austria... | reverse complement strand
TGCAGCTTGAAGAAGCGCTTCTCCGACTTGGTGAGCGATCGGATGAGGTCGAACAGTTCGGTGCCCGGTTTCATGCCATGGAAGAGACGGGACAGGATCCCAACACGTTGTCCCGAACATAGGGATCCTGAGCGGCCGTGTCCAGCGCGGGTTCCCGCAAGGCGGGGGGCCGTACTTTCGTCCGGACCGGAACCCCATGCCCAACCTCCCCCGACACCGCTTCCTCCACGCGGTCATCGCCCTTTTCGCCGCGCTGCCCTTGGCCGCCCAAACGGGCAGCATCACCCGCAGCGACAGCATCGACCTGCTGCACACCCGCATCGCGCTGGACCTGCGGGAGACCGGCTCGGGACTGATCCATGGCACCGCCAGCATCCGCTTCGCACCAAGGGTGGAAGGCATCACCACACTCCCGCTGGACCTGCTCGCGCTCACCGTCGATTCGGTCCGTAGCGCGGACAACGGTACGCCTTTGACCTTCACCCACACCGGGGAGGATCTGCGCATCGCCCTCGGCGGCACGTTCGGGCCGGCCGATACCCTGGACGTGGACATCCACTACGGTGGTGACCCCGCCGTGGACGCCAGCGGCTGGGGTGGCTTCTACACCACATCGCTCTATCAATACGACCTCGGTGTGGCCTTCGATGCCGTGCCCCACTCCTACGGCCGCTCCTGGTTCCCCTGCTTCGACAACTTCGTGGAGCGTTGCCCCTTCGAGTTCATCGTTCGCGTGAACGATGACCGCACCGTCTTCGCCAACGGTGCGCTCATCGAAGAGACCGACCATGGCGATGGCGAGCGCACTTTCCACTGGAGCATCGCCGAACCCATCCCCTCCTACCTGGCCTCGGTGGCCGCCACGGACTATGCCGCCGTGCGCGACACCTTCCCGGGCATCAGCGGCGTACAGGTCCCGGTCACCCTCGTGGCCCGGCCTAATGATACCACGGACCTGAAGAATTCCTTCGAGCACCTGCGTGACGCCTTCGACGCCTTCGAGCACTGGTTCGGGCCCTACCGGTGGGAGCGCGTGGGCTATTGCGTGACCACCCAGGGTGCGATGGAGCACCCCACGAACATCAGCTACCCGGCCGCCATCGTGGACGGCACGCTGCAGTACGAGGACATCATGGCGCATGAACTGGGCCACCACTGGTTCGGCGACCTGATCACCTGCCGCCGCGCCGAGGAAATGTATATCAACGAGGGCTACGCCGAATACCTGAGCTATCTGTTCCGCGAAGCCGTGTACGGCCGGGCCGAATACGATCGGACCGTGCGGAACAATCACCACGACATGGTAAGCACCGCGCACCTGCAGGACGAGGGCTGGTGGGCGCTGGACAACGTGCCGCAGGACCACACGTACGGCGAACATTCCTACCGGAAGGGCGCCGACCTCGCGCACACGCTGCGCGGCTACCTCGGGGACTCGCTGTTCCGCGCCGGCTACACCCGTGTGCTGGCCAACAACGCCTTCAGCGACATGAGCACCGGGGAACTGCGCGACAGCCTCTCGGCCGCCACGGGCACCGGCCTCGCCGACTACTTCGCCGATTGGATCATGCAGCCCGGCTGGAGCGCGTTCGAAGTGGACTCATTCACCACCGCGCAGGACGGCGGCGCATGGCCCACAACGCTGTACATCGAACAGAAGCTCCGCCACGCGGACCATTTCTACCACAACGTGCCCATGGCCATCACCTTCGAGGGCGCCGATGGCACGCGCTGGAAGGACCCCGAACGGGCGATCCTCGGAAATGAGCAGTCAACGATCGTCAGCGCGCCGCCTTTCGAGCCGGTCTTCGCCTTCGTGAATGCCGATCAACTCCTCGCGCTGGCCACCACCATCGCCGACGACACATTGACGGGCACGGGCACGAAGAACCTGACCCTCGCCGACGTCGCCCTCATCGTGGGCATGCTCCCGGCGGCATCGCCCGTGCGCGTGGAAGAATTCTGGACGGCGGCCGACGACAACGTGGCGGATCCCGGCAGCATCACCGTGTCGCCCGACCGCTGGTGGCGCATCACCGGACGGCCCGCGCCGGGCACCGTGATGGGCCTGCGTATCACCCTGGACGGCCGCCCCGCCAGCGGCACCTGCTTCGACCCCGGACTGGTCAACGATATCGGCGGGGCCGGCTTCCACGAGGACAGCCTGGTGATGCTCTACCGGCCCGATGCCCGTTTCCCGTGGGCCGTCCACGCGGACACGGAGATCAATACCATCGGCAGTGATGCGACGAACGGTTACGCGCGGCTCACGGCGAACGGCATGGCACTGGGCGATTGGTGCATCGGGCTGCGCCGTAACACCACGGGCATCGCGCCCCACGGCGACCCGCTGCGCGGCTGGAAATTGTACCCGAACCCCGCGATCGACCACCTGGCGGTGGAAGCACCGCGCGCGGCGAAGGGGCTCGATGCCCGCATCATCGTGCGCGATACGCTGGGCCGCACGCTGATCGACCGACCCGCCTCACCGGGCACCACGCGCATCGGTACCGATGGCATCGCCGTGCAGAACGTCCTCGTCTCCGCCCGGGTGCGCGGCATCGGCGAAGTGATGCTCGGCCAGGTCAGCATCGCGCGCTGACAACGCGCCCAAGCAAACACCCTTGACCAGGCCTCATCTCATTCGCGAAGCAGCGCGATGCTTCGTGCGAGTTGGATGCTTGGCGCTGTAATGCGTAACATCCAATAGCCGGGATTCAACCAGCCCACATCAAGTCCCAACGTCCGCGCTGTACTTGGCCCTGCGGGACGCAACCGTTGGACAAGCCTGCCCGTGCCATCGTAGACCTCCACGGCCAGATCGGCCGGGCGATGATCCAGCGGCGTGTTGATCCAGACCTGGCCCGTGGCAGGGTTCGGATACAAATACCATTGGTCATGGCCGAGGCTCAATGGCTCTTCATACCCCACCGTCTCATCGTACTGGATCTGCATGTGGATCACGTCAGAGGTCCCGAGCATGGTGTTCAGGTAGGACTGGTCGCACCAGGGATCCACCGTCGACGGACAATTGAAGGGGAAATCCGCCGTGCTGTACGAAAGACCGGTCAGGTACAACCGTTCACCGGCCGCACTCACCACGTCCCTGATATCCTCCGAGCCCAGCCCGCCGGCGTACGTGGCGAGTTCCCGTTCATCATCCCCGTTGAAGACCCAGACGAAGGCATCGGTCCGGTTCGTGTCCGCCACCGCGTGGTCCGCGTGCTCCGACTGGAAATAATACACGGGGTTGTACCACGTCGGGATCCCCGCCGCCCCCCCTACGCCACTGTTCGTGCTCGCGCCGACCACCACATGGGCATCGCCGGTCTCGGCGGTCGTGACCGATAGGGCCGTTGCCGCTTCTTTCCCCCCGCCGCCCATCATGGTGGACCATTCCAACGCGTGCGTAACTCCGTCGAATTTCATGATGGAAACATCGTAATAGCCGCCTGCGGGGTCCGCATGGAACTGCCCACCACTGAAGCATCCGGGGAACCCGGCGTTCGCGGGAACGTCGCACGCGTTGGACGCATAGTAATCAGCCGAGGTAAAACCAGCGACATACACTTTGTGGTGCGCTTCATCCACCGCGACCCTGTTCCCGACATCATCATGCTGGCTGCCCACGAAACTCGACCAGGTCAGCGCGCCTGTGGTGGTACTGAAAGAGCCCACGATCCCTTCCAGACGATAAGCGTCCACTGTGGAATTGGTCCAGTTCAGGTCATCCTGGAAGTAGCCCGAACCGGGGTCGCACAGGGGAAAACTACCACCGGGCGATGTCGGTTGGCAGTTCGTGTATGTCTGGCGGCGGCTTAGTGTATGCCCCGTGAAGAACACCTGCCCAAGTGAGTTGTCCACGGCTATCGAATAGACGGCGTCCCGATCCGCCCCACCGAACAACGTACTGTGCACGAGTTCGAACTGCGGGTTGAATTTGGCGATGAACCCGTCAAAGGAACCTCCCCCCATGAAATCCTGGTAGTAGGCCGAAGCGCCGATAGCGTTGCAATAGGGGAATGTACCGTCCGAGCCCTGGCAAGTGGCCTCGCCCGCAAAACCCTCCCAAGTCACATGACCCGCGATGTACAGGTTGCCCTGCGCATCGGTGGCCATGGTGCTGGCCCGTGTATTCGCACCACCGAAATAGGTCATCCATTCCACCCAAACGGTATCGGTCCCAAGGCCGAACCGCACGATGAAGGGCGACGAGAACTGGCCGTCGCTGCTGTCGTCAACAAAGCTACCTGATGGACCCATGGTTTGCAGGTCATTGCCCCATGAAGAACCTAGCAGGTACAAGGACTGCTGGTCCGGCGTGAATGCGATGGTGGATGTGATCTCGTTCTCAAGTCCGCCGTAAAATGTGCAGAACTTACGGCTGTATTGAGTATTGAACTGGGAGAAGAAACTCTCTGAGCCAGCTTGATACTGGAAAGCGCTAGGGGTTATCGGGAATGATGGGCTGCTCGTGGTGCCGCACACGAACTGCGAGCCGTCGTTGCGCATCAGGATGTCCGTTCCATTGTCGTTGCTGCTCTGCCCAAAGTAGGTACCCCATTCCGGCGGCAGGCCAAAGGACATCTGGCCGCCCAGCGAGGCGCTGATGTCCAGGATCAGCGGATGCTCCGCGTTGTACTCCCCGAACTCGAATCTGATCTGGTCCGCGTTGTTCAAGAGTGCATAGTCCAGCCCCCAGGACACGAGCTCGGTGCCGCCGTTGACCTGCTGGTAGGCCAGGGCTTCGGGCAGCACGATGTACCTGTCCTGCAGATAGGCGCGCAAGGCCCCCATGTAGTCGAAGCGGATGCTGTCCTGCCCGCTGAACTGGAAACGGACGTCATCGGGGTCCGCGCCGGGCAGCAGCACCAGGTAGAGTTTCAGCCCGTAGGGGTTGCTGTACAAGTGCAGGTCCACCTTGGGGAAGATCTCCTTGTACACCAGCCGCTTGTAGCCCGGCACGTTCAGGATACCGTTGGGGCAATGGGCCAGGAAGAAGTTGTGCCGTTCGCTTATCTCCTCCAAGGCGACCGGATCCACCGCGTGCGCCATTTCACCCACGGGCCTGAGCGAGATAGCGTAGACCGAATCCGGCGCGCCGGGCATGGTATCGATCTTGTCCAGGTGCAGTGCGATCGTACTTTCTTTCTTAGCGGCCACCCGGGGATAGGCGCTCCAACTGTAGTAACGCACGGCGTCCAACGGGGTCCCGTTCAGGTCCGTTACCTGGTTGTCATTGCGGAAATACGCGAGGCTCGCTGAAGGTGGCTCCCCCTTGTGGTCCAGAGGCATAAGGATCGAGGTGCCTTGCGCGGATGCGGCACCGGCCATGAGCAGGGCCACGAATGAAAGGAGCATGGGTTTCATCTGCATCGCAGTTCAGGTATTCGGGGATGAATGGACGACGGCGTCCCAACATTCGGGGACCCCTACTGGCCCATGCGAAATAAGCGGCCGCCCCGATCCGGTATCTCCTCCTTGGAAGGAGAGTTTCTACCTGCGGTGGAAAAAATCCACACGATGGCGGGCAATACCCGCACCACCGCGATGGATCACCGTTTCAGGAAGGCGCTTGTCCATATCCCGTCCTTGCCGCTGATCCGCACCGCATAGCTGCCGGGGAGTAGCTGACGGGTGTCGATGTGCATCGTAGGGGAAGTGATGGGAGCGGGTCCCGTGGCCATGCGCCCAAGCACGTCCACCACCTGTACCGTGCCGCCGCTCGCAGCCTCCAGCCCGGCCAAGGTCACGTGGTCTTCCGCCGGGTTCGGATACAAGCGCATGGCATTTTGCGCAACCGGCTCCAGCATGCTTGTTTGCACCGAAATGCAGGTATCCGGCGGGTAACTCAGGTCCAGCGCGGCGATGCGGCGCACAATCACGCTGTCATCCCCGAACGGTATTGATCCACCGATCAGGGTGCCGCAATACGCATAACCGCCACCGACCGCGATGGCCCCCACATACGCGTTCCCGCCGCCCAACAAACAGATCTGCTCACCATCGAATTTACCCACATACGACACCATGCTGCTACCGACCGGATGCATGGTGCCCGTGAAATAGAGTGCATCGTCATGCACCGTCATGTCCCGCACCTGGGCGTTCACCACCACTTGCGGGAACGGGTTGATCCACTGCGTACCATCCCAGGCCATGATCATGCTGGCCGCGTTGCCTGAGCCTCCAAAAAAGCCGCTCGCGTACAGCCGTCCATCGTAAACGATCATGTCCCACAGCCAAGAATCGCCATGGATACCACCGCCTACTGCAACAAGGCTGTCCCCCTGGACCTGGCCGATCTCATGGAGCCCGGGGGCGATCTCGAAATTGCCTCCGACGTACAGGTCGCCTTGATACCGGGCCACACAACTGATATCGCTCTCTCCTGGGAGCATGAGCCCTTCACGCAGGGTCGAGTGCCATTCGCCGCCGCTCCGATAACCGACATTCTTGCAGTCGATGGTGCCCAGATTGGCGAATGACCCGAACACGTACAGCAAGGAGTCGATGAACTCCACGCCCAGCACATTACCGCCTGTGGCACCTCCGGACGGGAGGCAAGGCTGCCATTCCGCACCGTTCCAACTGGCCACATGCGGGGTGCCCGGCACGCTGTCCACCCAGCCAAAATGCCCCCCGATAACGATTTCCCCACCTTGCTTCCTCACATCCTCCACGGCCACCCACCCCGGTTGAACGCCACCGCCCAACGGGTGCCAATGAGTGCCGTCCCACCAGGCGATACCGTTCACGATGCTGTCTCCTGCCTCGGTGAAGTCTCCGGCAGCGTACAGCACACCTTCCACATCATCATAGAAAACGCCACGGACCGCATTGTTCATACCGCTACCCAACGGACTCCATTGGCCCACGCACGCCGTCCACAGGAAGGCCGCCGAACAAAGCAGAAGGAATCGCATGGTGCCATTCATCATATTGGTGCATCAAAAGGACATCGAGAAGACCGGACGGGTGGCCTATGCGAAATTACCCGCCAGACCGGCCGACCCTCCTCCCTGGAAGGAGAGATTCTACCTACGGTGGAAAAAAACCACCCGATGAACGACAGCACCAGCACCGCCCCTCCCTTGCGCATCGGCCGCCGCATCCAGAAGCTGCGCGATTGGCGGGGCCTGAAACAAGAGGACGTGGCCGAGCGACTGGGCATGTGCCCCTCCGATTACAGCCGCATGGAACGCGATGAAGTGGTGCCCACCATCGACAAGTTGGCGAAGATCGCGGAGGTGCTTGATGTCAACATCTACGCCCTCCTGCAGCCCGATGAAGGCCAGGTATTCCAGAACCACGGCACATTGAACGGGTGCGGTTTCGCAGATACCTCCGTGGTCAACGACATCGACCACGTGGAACGGCTGTACCGCGAGCAGATAGACACGTTGAAGGACGAGAACCGCTTCCTGCGCGACCAGTTGAAAGCGGCACTGGAAAGCCGAAAATAATGCCCCTCAGCCCACGTACCGCAGACTTCTTCCCGGCCAGATGGCGCTCTTGCCGAGCTGCTCCTCGATGCGCAGCAGCTGGTTGTACTTGGCGATCCGGTCGCTGCGGCTGGCGCTGCCGGTCTTGATCATGCCGCAATTGACGGCCACGGCCAGGTCGGCGATGGTGCTGTCCTCCGTTTCGCCGCTGCGGTGGCTCATCACCGCCGTGTAGCTGTTGCGCTGCGCGAGGTCCACGGCCTCCAGGGTCTCGGTAAGCGTGCCGATCTGGTTCACCTTCACGAGGATCGAATTGGCGATGCCCTTCTCGATACCCTTGGCTAAGCGTTCGGTGTTGGTGACGAAGAGATCGTCGCCCACGAGCTGCACCTTATCGCCGATGGAGACGGTCAGCTTCTTCCAACCGTCCCAATCATCCTCGGCCATGCCGTCCTCGATGCTGACGATCGGGTATTTCTTGCACCAGCCCGCGAGCAGGCCGGCCATGTCGTCGCTGGTGAGGCTGTCGCCGGTGCTCTCCAGCACGTAGCGTTTCTTCTTGGCGTCGTAGAACTCGGTGCTGGCGCAGTCGAGCGCGATCACGATATCCTCGCCCGGGCGGTAACCCGCCTTCTCGATGGCCTGCATCACGAGCTTGAGCGCGTCCTCGTTGCTCTTGAGGTCCGGGGCGAAGCCGCCCTCGTCGCCCACGTTCGTGCCCAGGTTCTTCGCCTTGAGCACGGCCTTCAGGTGGTGGAAGGTCTCGGCGCCCATGCGCAGACCCTGCGCAAAGCTGTCGGCGCCCACGGGCATGATCATGAACTCCTGGATGTCCACCTTGTTGTCCGCGTGCGCGCCGCCGTTGAGGATGTTCATCATGGGCACGGGCAGGGTGCGGGCGTTGGATCCGCCCACATACCGGTACAGCGGGAGGCCCGCCTCGCTGGCGGCGGCCTTGGCCACGGCGAGGCTGACGCCGAGGATGGCATTGGCGCCGAGGTTGCCCTTGTTCTTCGTGCCGTCCAGCCCGATCATCGCCTTGTCGATCATGGCCTGATCGCTCACCAATGCGCCGTGCAGCTCGTCGTTGAGCGTGCCGTTCACGTGCTCCACGGCCTTCTGCACACCTTTCCCGAGGTAGCGTTTCTTGTCGCCGTCACGCAGTTCAACGGCCTCATGCGCGCCGGTGCTGGCACCGCTGGGCACGGCGGCACGGCCCACGTGGCCGCTGTCGGTGAACACGTCCACCTCAACGGTGGGATTGCCGCGCGAGTCGAGGATCTCGCGGGCTTGGATCTTGGCTATCAGGCTCATGCGTTGGCGGTCTTCTTCTTGTCGGCGGGAACGCCCGGCGCCTTGAGCAGCGGGCCCTCCATGAGTTGGACGAACTGGTCGAACAGGTAACGGGCATCATACGGGCCGGGGCCCGCTTCAGGGTGGTACTGCACACTGAACACGGGCCGGTCCTTCAAGCGGATGCCGGCGATGCTGTTGTCGTTGAGGTGGACGTGCGTGATCTCCACGTCCGGGTGGTTCTCGGCGGCCGCGCGGTTGGCCACGAAGCCGTGGTTCTGGCTGGTCACCTCGGCATGCCCGGTCACCAGGTTCCCGACCGGGTGATTGATACCGCGATGGCCGTGGTGCATCTTCTCCGTGCCGATGCCCTGGCTCTCGGCCAGCAGCTGGTGACCGAGGCAGATGCCGAAGACCGGCAGGCCCGTGGCCACGATGTCCTTCACGAGGCTGACGCTCGCGGGCATGGCGCCGGGATCGCCGGGGCCGTTGCTCAGCAGGAAGCCGTTGGGGCGGAAGTCCAGCATCTCCTTCAGGCTGGTGGTCATGGGGAAGACACGGACCAGGCAACGACGCTCCAGCAGGCAGCGCTCGATGTTGCGCTTGACGCCGAAGTCCACGAGGGCCACGCGGTGCGGGGCATCCGCCGGGCCCAGTGTGTACGGTGCCGGCGTGCTCACGGTACTGCTGAGTTCGCGGCCCGCCATGTCCGGCGCCTTCGCCAGGAGGGCCTTCAGCACGCCGAGGTCCGCCTCCGTACTGCTGATAAGCGCGTTCTGCGCGCCGCGATCACGGATGTGACGTACCAGCTTGCGCGTATCGATATCACTGATGCCGGCGACGCCCGCGGCCTTGAGCGCGTCGTCCAGCGGCCCGGTACCGCCGGGGCGGCTCCAGACATCGCTGTATTTCTTCACCACCAGGCCGGCGATGGTGATGGCGGCGCTTTCCTCCTCGCCGTCCTTCACGCCGTAGTTGCCGATGTGCGGCGAGGCCATCACCATGATCTGGCCGGTGTAGCTGGGATCGGTGAAGATCTCCTGGTAGCCGGTCATGCCGGTGTTGAAGCAGATCTCGCCGGTGCTGATGCCCCGCGCACCGATGGCACGCCCTCTGAACACGGTGCCGTCCGCGAGGAGCAGCAGGGCTTCGGGGCGTTGGCTCACGAGCATGCTGGCGCAAAAGTAGATGGGGTGGAAAAAGAAGAGGCGCCCCGTGGCGCCTCGTTCTCAACAGGTGTCAAAAACCGGGTCATTCGGCCTTGGCTTCGCCCGATCCGGTATCCGTTCCTTCGGCCTTCTTTGCGCCACCGCTGCGGCGTCCCGCAGCACTGCGGGAGCGACGGGTCTTCTTCACTTCGGCACCGGCCTTCTCCTTGGCGGAGTACAGGGTGTTGAAGTCGACCAGCTCGATCATGGCCATCTCGCTGGCATCGCCCTGGCGGGGCGCCAACTTGATGATGCGGGTGTAGCCCCCGGGGCGGTCGGCGATCTTCGGCGCCACATCCTTGAACAGGGTGGACACCGCCTCCTTGTCCTGGAGGTAGCTGAAGACCACGCGGCGGCTGTTGGTGCTGTCGGCCTTGCCTTTGGTGAGCAGAGGCTCCACGTAGCGGCGCAGGGCGCGGGCCTTGGCCAGCGTGGTGTGGATGCGCTTATGCTCGATGAGCGAGCAGGCCATGTTGCTCATCAACGCGTCACGGTGGGCCTTCGTGCGGCTCAGCGCGTTGTTCTTGTTACCGTGTCTCATGACTTCTATCGTCTATGGGTGCTGTGCGGATTCGACGCGGTGCGTCGACCGCATCACTCCTTGTCCAGTTTGTACTTGCTCACGTTCATGCCGAAGCTCAGGCCCTTGTTCTCCACGAGGTCCTCCAGTTCGGTGAGGCTCTTCTTGCCGAAGTTGCGGAACTTCAAGAGGTCGTTCTTGTTGTAGCTCACCAGGTCGCCGAGGGTCTCGATGTCGGCGGCCTTCAGGCAGTTCAGGGCGCGCACGCTGAGGTCCATGTCCACCAGCTTCGTCCTCAGGAGGGTGCGCATGTGCAGGCTCGTCTCGTCCATGTCGCCGCCGTCCTCGGTCGCGCGTGCGCCGCTCACCACGGCGGGGCGCTCCTCCAGTTCCAACGAGATGCGCTCGTCGCTGAAGAGCATGAAGTGGTGGATGAGGATGCGGGCGGCCTCCTGCAGGGCATTCTTCGGGCTGATGCTGCCATCGGAGACGATCTCCATGGTGAGCTTCTCATAGTCCGTCTTCTGCTCCACGCGGGTGTTGTCCACGCTGTACTTCACGTTCTTGATGGGCGTGAAGATGCTGTCGATGAAGATGGTGCCCACGGGAGCGTTCTCGGTCTTGTTCTCATCGGCCGGCACGTAGCCGCGGCCCTTGCCGATGGTGAGTTCGACGTTGAGCTTCACGGAACTGTCCATGTTGGCGATCACCAGTTCCGGGTTCAATACCTGGAAGCCGGTGGTGTGCTTGCCGATGTCGCCGGCGGTGAAGCCGTCCTTGCCGGACACGGTGAAGGAGACCTTCTCGGTGCTCACGTCCTCGAGCTGACGGCGGAAGCGGACCTGCTTGAGGTTGAGGATGATCTCGGTGACGTCCTCGATCACGCCCTTGATGGTGCTGAACTCGTGCTGCACGCCGTCGATGCGCACGCTGGTGATGGCGTGGCCCTCGAGGCTGCTGAGCAGGATGCGGCGGAGCGCGTTGCCGATGGTGATGCCGTAGCCGGGCTCCAGCGGGCGGAACTCGAAGGTGCCGCGCTGTTCATCGGATTCGATCATCACGACCTTGTCGGGCCGCTGGAAATCAAGGATGGGCATTTCTCGTTCGGGGTTGTTCGTTGTCGTTGGCTGTTCTCCGTTGTCAGTCTTGCACAAGTGGCCCGCGGCCGCCTGACAACGGACGGCGGGGGCCGGTCTTGCTTACTTCGAGTACAATTCGACGATGAGCTGTTCGCGGATGTTCTCGGGGATCTGCGCGCGCTCGGGCACGGCGATCATGCGGCCGGTCATCGTGGAGGCATCGAAGTCGAGCCAGTCGAAGCGCTTGCTGTTCACGTTCACGCTGCTGGTGATGGACTCCAGGCTGCGGCTGCGCTCGCGCACGGCCACCTTGTCGCCGGGGCGCAGGGTGTAGCTGGCGATGTTGGTCACCTGATCGTTCACCGTGATGTGGCCGTGGCTCACGAGCTGGCGGGCGGCGCGGCGCGTGGGGGCGATGCCCAGGCGGAACACGGTGTTGTCCAGGCGCGCTTCGCAGAGGCCGAGCAGCACCTCCCCGGTGATGCCCTTCTTGCTGGCGGCGGTAACGAACATCTTCTCGAACTGGCGCTCGAGGATGCCGTAGATGTACTTGGCCTTCTGCTTCTCCTGCAGCTGGGTGCTGTATTCGCTCTCCTTCTTGCGGCGCTTGGCGTTGAGGCCGTGCTGTCCGGGCGCATGGGGCTTGCGCTCCATCCACTTGTCCGGGCCGAAGACCGGCTCCTTGAACTTGCGGGAGATCCGGGTGCGGGGTCCTGTGTATCGTGCCATGTTCGTAGTATCGTTCAGGGGGTCAGACGCGGCGCTTCTTGGGCGGGCGGCAACCGTTGTGGGGCATGGGGGTCAGGTCGATGATCTCGGTGACCTCGATGCCGCTGTTGTGCAGGGCGCGGATGCAGCTCTCGCGGCCGCTGCCGGGGCCTTTCACGAAGACCTTCACCTTGCGCAGGCCGCTCTCGAAGGCCTCGCGTGCGGCCTCTTCGGCGCTCACCTGGCCGGCGTAGGGGGTGTTCTTCTTGCTGCCGCGGAAGCCCATTTTGCCGCCGCTGCTCCAGCTGATCACCTCGCCCTTGTTGTTGGTGAGGCTTACGATCAGGTTGTTGAAGGTAGCGCGGATGTGGGCCTGCCCGAAGGCCTCCACGACCACGTTCTTCTTCTTCTTCTTGGCGGCGGCCCCGCCCTTGTCCTGCTGTTTTGCCATTGTCTGTTCGGGTTGGGGCGTCCGCTGTAAGGCGGATACCCGTACGTCCGTCTATTTCGTCGCTTTCTTCTTGTTGGCCACGGTCTTGCGCTTGCCCTTGCGGGTGCGGCTGTTGGTGCGGGTGCGTTGGCCGCGCACGGGCAGGCCGTTGCGGTGGCGCTGGCCCCGGTAGCTGTTGATGTCCACCAGGCGCTTGATGCTCAACTGCACTTCGCTGCGCAGCGCGCCCTCCGTTTTGATGTTCTCGTTGATGAAGGTACGGATGCGGCCCTGGTCCTCGTCGGTCCATTCCTCCACCTTGATGTCCGGGTCCACGCCGGCCTTTTCCAGGATGGTGAGGGCCGTGCTGCGCCCGATGCCGTAGATGTAGGTGAGGCCGATGGCCCCACGCTTGCTTTTGGGCAGGTCAATGCCCGCTATACGTGCCATGTTCGTGCGTGTTTATCAGCCCTGACGTTGCTTGAACTTCGGGTTCTTCTTGTTGATGATGTACAGGCGTCCCTTGCGACGGACCAGCTTGCAGTCCGCCGAACGCTTCTTGATGGAGGCCCTTACCTTCATGGGTTCCGTGTGTGTTCGTGTTCGTCAGGTCTTGTACCGGAAGGAGATGCGGCCTTTGCTCAGATCGTACGGGCTCATCTCCACTTTCACCTTGTCGCCCGGCAGGATCCGGATGTAGTGCATCCGCATCTTGCCGCTGATATGCGCCACGATCACGTGGCCGTTCTCCAGCTCCACGCGGAACATGGCATTGCTCAGCGCCTCTTTGATGACGCCGTCCTGCTCGATGTTCCCTGTTTTGCTCATTCCTTCGTTCCTTCCATTTTCCTTCTGTCCATCTCCAAGGGCGCTGAATATCACGCCCTTGCCAATTCACCTTTCTTCTTCAGCACATCCTCGATGTAGCTGAAGGTCGACAGGACCTCTGCCTTGCCTTTGCGCACGGCCACCGTGTGCTCGAAGTGCGCGCTCGGCTTGCCATCGAGCGTCACCACTGTCCAACCGTCGTCGAGCTGCCGGGCCTCCTTGCTGCCCATGTTGATCATGGGTTCGATGGCCAGGGCCATCCCTTCCTGCAATTTGGGCCCATGCCCGCGCCGTCCGAAGTTGGGCACTTCCGGCCCTTCGTGGAGTTTGCGCCCCACGCCGTGGCCGGTGAGTTCACGTACCACGCCGTAGCCGTGTTTCTCGGCGTGCGACTGGATCGCGTGACCGATGTCGCCCACGCGATTGCCCACGACGGCCTGTTCGATACCGAGCGCCAGGCATTCCTGCGTAACGCGCAGCAACTCCCGGGTCTCCCCCGCCACTTCGCCCACACAGAAGGTGTAGGCGCTGTCGCCGTAGAAGCCGTTCATGAGCACGCCGCAGTCGATGCTGGCGATGTCACCATCGCGCAGTTCGCGTGTTCCGGGCAGGCCATGCACCACCGCCTCATTCACGCTGATGAGCAGCGTGCTGGGGCAATCGTACAGGCCCTTGAACCCCGGCAACGCGCCGTGGTCGCGGATGAACTGTTCGGCCAGTTCATCCAGTTCGGCCGTGGTGACACCCGCACGGATGCGTTCCGCCACCGCGGCCAAGGTCCTGCCAACAAGCAAAGAACTCTCCCTCACCAACCCGATCTCCGCATCACTGAGGATGCTCACCGCCTTTCCCATGGCTACCCGGCCGCCATGCCACTGTACGTCGCGCTCTGCCGCCCCTTGATGCGCCCGGTCTTCATCAGACCGTCGTAATGCCGCATCAAAAGATGGCTCTCTATCTGTTGGAGCGTGTCAAGCAACACGCCCACCATGATCAACAAGGAAGTGCCGCCGAAGAACTGCGCGAAGCCGTCCTTGATCCCGAGGACACCGCCCGCTATAGCCGGAAGAATGGCCACGATACCGAGGAAGATCGCGCCGGGCAGCGTGATGCGGCTGAGCAACTCATCGATGTGGCCCGCAGTGGCCTTGCCGGGCTTCACACCGGGGATGAAACCGCCGTTGCGCTTCATGTCATCGGCCAGCTGGTTGGGATTCACCGTGATGGCCGTGTAGAAGTAGGTGAAGGCCACCACCATGAGGAACAGCGTGACGTTGTAGCCCACGCTCTTGTAATCGCTGAAGCGGGCCATCCACTGCACATCCCGAAGCGCTGGGATCTGCGTGAGGTACATGGGGATGAGCACGATGGCCTGGGCGAAGATGATGGGCATCACACCGGCCGCGTTCACCTTCAGGGGCACGTAGTTGCGCACGCCGCCGTACTGCTTATTGCCCACCACGCGCTTGGCGAACTGGACCGGGATGCGGCGCGTGCCCTGGACCAGCAGGATATTGCCCGCGATGATGAGCAGCCAGAAGACCACCTCCATAAGGACGACCACCAGGCCACCACCTCCGTAGCCCATACGGCTCACGAACTCCTGGATGAAGGACTCGGGCAGGCGGGCGAGGATACCGATCATGATGATCAGCGACACGCCATTGCCCAGGCCACGTTCGGTGATGCGCTCACCGAGCCACATCACGAAGAGGGTGCTGCAGGTGAGGATGACCACGCTCACGGGCATCCACATGGGATCGTTCGCCGGGCGGGCCTCAGCATCCACGTAGGTGAGGATGTAGCCGGGCGCCTGGAAAAGACTGATGATGATGGTGATATAGCGCGTCCACTGATTGATCTTGCGGCGGCCGCTCTCCTCACGCTGCATCTTCTGCACGGCGGGAATGGCGATGCCGGCGAGCTGCATGATGATACTGGCGCTGATGTAGGGCATCACGCCGAGGGCGAAGATGCTGGCCCGGGTGAAGGCCCCGCCGGTGAAGATGCTCAGCAGGTCCACCAGGCCGGAGCCGCCGGTGCTGCTGCCCGCCAGTTGCGCGCTGTCCACACCGGGCAGCACGATGAAGCTCCCGATGCGGTACACCAGCAACAGGCCCAGCGTGATGAGGATGCGCTTGCGCAGATCCTCGATGCGCCAGATGTTCTTGAATGTTTCGAGCAGCCCCTTCATGATCAGCGGTTCACGATCTCCACTTTGCCTCCCTTTGCTTCAATGGCCGCTTTGGCGGTCCCGCTGAAGGCGTTGGCCTTCACATCGATGGCGCCTTTCAACTCACCACGACCGAGGATCTTCACCAGGTCGTTCTTGCCGATAAGGCCGTTGGCGCGCATCGCGGCGATGTCCACCACGCCCTTGTTCTTGTCGGCCAGGGCCTGGATGGCGTCCAGGTTGATGCCCTTGTACTCCACCCGGGTGGGGTTGGTGAAGCCGAACTTCGGCAGGCGGCGGCTCATGGTCGTTTGCCCACCTTCGAAGCCACGCTTGTGGTTGTAGCCGGAGATGGCCTTCTGGCCCTTGTGGCCTTTGGTGGACGTGCCGCCACGCCCGCTGCCCTGGCCGCGACCGAGGCGCTTGTTCTTCTTGGTGGCCCCTTCTGCGGGCTTGAGTTGACTGAGGTCCATCGCTATCGCTCTTTAGGTAGGGGCAACATGAACGCCGCCCTTACGGTATGATGTATCAGGCTTCCTTGACGGTGATCAGGTGGGCGACTTTCGCCACCATGCCGCGCACCTGGGGGGTGCCCTCCAGTTCGTTGCTCTTCCCGATGCGGCCCAGGCCGAGCGCCTTGAGGGTATCCTTCTGGCGCTTGGGGCACTTGATGAAGCTCCGCGTCTGGGTGATGATGATCTTGCTCATGGTCGTCCGCCGTATGCCTTGGCGCAGGCGGTGGTGTTCGTTATCCGTTGAAGACCTTGGTCAGTTCCACACCGCGCTGCAGGGCCACAGCGCTCGCATCGCGCATATCGGCCAGCGCACCGATGGTGGCCTTCACCACGTTGTGGGGGTTGCTGCTGCCCTTGCTCTTGGCCAGCACGTCGGTGATACCGGCGCTCTCGAGCACGGCGCGCATGGCACCGCCTGCGATAACACCCGTACCGTGAGCGGCGGGCTTGAGCAGCACTTGCGCACCGGCGAACTTGCCCGCTTGCGTGTGGGGGATGGTCCCTTTGCGCACCGGCACTTTCACCAGGTTCTTCTTGGCGTCGTCGATGCCCTTGGCGATCGCCTCCTGCACCTCCTTCGCCTTGCCCAGGCCGTGACCCACCACGCCGTTGCCGTTGCCCACCACCACGATGGCGGCGAAGGTGAAGGTGCGTCCGCCCTTGGTCACCTTGGTCACGCGGTTGAGCGCCACGAGCTTGTCCTTCAGCTCGAGTTCGCTGCTCTTGACCTTGTTGGTTCTCGTTTCAGCCATGTGCTGTTGTGATCAGAAGTTGAGTCCGGCTTCGCGGGCGGCGTCGGCCAGGGCCTTCACGCGTCCGTGGTACAGATAGCCGTTGCGGTCGAATACCACTTTTTCGATACCGGCGGCCCTGGCCTTCTCGGCGATGACCTTGCCGACCAGTTTGGCCTGCTCCACGCCGCTGGCGCCGTGGGCCTGCTTGTCCTTGAGGCTGCCGGCGCTCACGAGCGTGCGGCCCTGTTCGTCGTCGATCACCTGCGCGTAGATGTCGGCATTGCTGCGGAACACCGTCAAACGCGGGCGCTCGCCGTTGCCCCGCACTTTGCGGCGGATGGCGGTCTTGATGCGCGCCCTGCGGGTTTCTTTGGTCTTGGCCATGGTCGTCGTTCGTTCTATGCGGGCCGGCCCGGCGGGCCGACGCTACATCATTATTTGCCTGCTGCTTTACCGGCTTTGCGACGGACGTTCTCGCCCACGAAGCGGACACCTTTGCCTTTGTAGGGCTCGGGCTTGCGCAACGCGCGCAGTTTGGCGGCCACCGCGCCGATGAGCTGCTTGTCGGGGCTCTCCAGGCGGATGATCGGGTTCTTCCCTTTCTCCTGCGCGGCGCTCACCTTCACTTCGGCGGGCAGCTCCAGCGCCACTTGGTGCGAGAAGCCCAGGGCGAGGTCGAGGCGCTGGCCCTTGGCGGTGGCGCGGTAGCCCACGCCCACCAGTTCCTGCTCGATCACGAAGCCTTCGCTCACGCCCTTCACCATGTTGGCCACGAGGGCGCGGTACAGGCCGTGCATGGAGCGGTGGTGCTTGAGGTCGGTGGGGCGCTCGAACAGGAGCTCACCACCCTCCTCCTTCACCTTGATGGCGGGGTCGATCGTCTGCGTGAGCGTACCCTTGGGACCTTTCACGGTCACCACGTTCTTGTCGCTCACGTTCACCTGCACGCCCTTGGGCACAGGGATGGGGGCTTTTCCGATGCGGCTCATGGTCCTTCGGTATCTTAGCTCACGTAGCAGATCACTTCACCGCCCACGCCCAGGGTACGCGCCTCCTTGTCGGTGAGCACTCCCTTGCTGGTACTGATGATGGCCACGCCGAGGCCGTTGAGCACACGGGGCAGTTCCCCGCTGTGGGCGTACTGGCGCAGGCCGGGGCTGCTCACGCGGGTGAGTTCCTTGATGGCGTTGCGGCGCGTGTTGCGGTCGTACTTGAGGGCGATCTTGATGATGCCCTGCTTGCCGTCGTCCTCCACTTTCCACGACAGGATGTAGCCCTTGTCGAAGAGGATGCGGGTGATGTCCTTCTTGAGGCCGCTGGCGGGCACCTCCACCACTTTCTTGCGCGCCAGGATGGCGTTGCGCACGCGGGTGAGGTAGTCGGCGATGGGATCGGTCGTCATGGTCGTTGTCTTGTTGATGGCTGGGCGAGGCGGGCCTCTCCCTTACCAGCTGCTCTTGGTTACGCCCGGGATCTTTCCCTCGAGGGCCATTTGGCGGAACATGTTCCGGCTGATGCCGAAGAGGCGGATGTAGCCTTTCGG
>Ga0138256_10002842_pt1 | contig 18479 bp, 20 predicted proteins | sample KNB2016incub_MG_FD_105486 | JGI IMG/M metagenome (GOLD analysis project Ga0138256, IMG submission 105486) | Active sludge microbial communities from wastewater in Klosterneuburg, Austria - KNB2014incub_MG | ecosystem: Engineered > WWTP > Activated sludge > Unclassified | place: Austria... | reverse complement strand
TTTGATAGTGGTGTCGGGCACGCGTTTGAGGCCCCACGCCAGGTGCAGGTATGACATCAGTTTGATGGCCCATTTGCCGGGATCATACTGGTACCAGCGCACGCCATTGCGGTAGTCGTTGGCGAATTCATGGTGGAAGTTATGATAGCCTTCGCCCCAGGTGAAGAAGGCAGTGATGGCATTGTCGCGCGCGGTATGCTTGTCGCTGTACGGTTGTGAACCGGAAAAATGGCAGAGCGAGTTGATGAAAAAGGTCGAGTGGTGCGTGAACACCAGGCGCAGAAAGCCGGCGATCAGAAATCCGCCGAGCGCATCGCCCCAGAAAATGCCGGCAATCGCCGTCGGTAGTGCGAAGTTCATAAAGATCGCGAGTGGCATAAAATAGCGGTGTTGAAAGAAGACAAACTTATCGCGAAACAGGTCTGCGTTGTGCGAGGGCCTGAAATCCCGTGGGCGGGTTTTGAAGATCCACAGAATATGCGCGAACCAGAAACCTTTTTTGATGCTATAAGGATCTTTGTCGCGGTCGACATATTTGTGGTGCGCTCTGTGGTCAATCGACCATTCGAGTGCCGAGCCCTGTAAACCCAGCAATCCTACGATCAGCAGCCAGACCCTGACGGCCAGCGATGCTTCATACGAGCGATGCGAGAACAGCCGGTGGTAGCCGGCGGTCGTTGCCATGCCGGCCACGACCGCTATGGCGCCGGCGAGAATCAGCGTCGGACCGGACAGTGTGCCAGTCGATAAAAACCAGATGAGACCCGCGCCACCGATGATCGGTGACAGGGTAAGGAACAGAATCGACACCCATTGGGTGCGGCCTGCTTTGGGGCGTTTGAAGGCGAGTTTCATACCCATTAGAGTCGCTGGGGTGGTCGGCGGTTGCAAAAAAAATGACAATCTTGTCAGTGAATTATCGCCACACACGCAGTGCTTCAAGATAGATCGCCTGCTGCTGGCCAACGAGGCCTTTGAAGCGGCCATAAACCTGAATATGGCGACCACCAACCGAGGGCTTGCCGGTACTCTTTTCTTCCTTTACCGAATTCGCCCTGAAGGCGTTAATACGGTATTCCTCTTCGCCTTCGCGGGAGATCAGCTGGTACATCGTGCCGCCGCCCTCTTCCGCCGCGTCACGCAACTCGCCTGACGCCACGACCAGGCTGCCGCGCCGTAACTTCACATTCTCAAACAAATCTTTGAGCGTCAGGTTATCGTTAAAGTCGCGAAAATCTGGCTCCTGAATAAAGCCGAGAAAAATGCGGGATTTTTCCCGTGTCTGAAAATCCGCATTGGAAAACATCAGGCGATTGAGCAGATACAGACTCTGGTTGACCTTACGCGCCGCGAGCAGTTGTTTCGCACGTTCAAAATCAACAATCACCTGATCGCGGGATTTATACTTATAGAGCACCGAGTCGCCGGTAACCACCGGCATCACTGCCGCCGAATCGGCAATCTGCAGGTCGGGTACTTGCACCCCTGCCTTCTTTTCGCGCAGATTCTGCCGCACGATCAATACAGCAGCTGTGCCAGCAAAAAGCAGCGTGGCGGCCAAGAAGATTTTACGGTACGGCAGTTCGCGGAGCGCTGTCGCCCATACTCCATCGCCTTTGCGCGGTACTTTGCCATACTGCCAGCCGGGTGCAGCCTTTTTCCGGGGTGGCGCACTTTTCGTCTTCACTGACACAGTTGACCCGGCCGATTGTGGCTTTTCGGGTTGTATTACCTGAATTTGGGTGGGCGGTGGCAGTTCCGCCGGCAGCACAATAAAATCGGCAACATGAAACTCCACGCCGTTGAGTTCTTTGACCTTGCGGAATTTTTTGATCAGCGCGCGGGCGAGCCAGCCTTCGTTATCGTTCGCAATTTCGAGGTAGTTCCACAGCGCCTTTTCGATGTCGTGCTGCAGCAGCGCGTAATACGCTTTCAGATAATAGTGGTAAACATTCTTGACTTCAAATTCATCGAGCGCTTCGAGCTCACTTTCGAATTCGCGCAGCTCGCGCGCAAAGGCAGAGCTGACTGCAGCCAGATAGTGTGCCCAGTAATTTTGCGGGTCTGAATCGATGATCGCGCGGGCCTGTTCACGCGCTTCAAGAAACAGGCCGCGGCGAAAGAGATCAAACGCCGCGGAGAGTCTTTCCATAATTCGAGCTTGCTTCGGTGCAAAGCACCGGAGCAAGCAAAATTCCTATTTCTGGTTGACTCGCTCTACGTAGCTCATGTCGCGCAGGTCGATTTTGATCATGTCTCCCGATTTTACAAACAGAGGGGTCTGGATCTTACCACCGCCTTCAACCGTTACCTCTTTATATGCAGTCGTTGCAGTGTCACCTTTGAGGCCCTCTTCTGCATAGTCAACCTTGACGATCACAAAATTCGGAGGAATCACGCTCACCGGTTTGCCGTCATAGAGCAAAATCTGGAATTCCATACCGTCGTGGATGAACTTCAGAATGTCTTCGAGATCAGCTTTGTCCACATGAATCTGGTCATATGTTTCGCTGTCCATGAACACCAGCTGGTCGCCGTCTTCAAAGTTATACGTCACGTTGCGTTTTTCGAGTTCAACGTCTTCGAGCATCTCGCCCGAGCGCCAGGTGCGCTCGACCGTCGTGCCTTTGCTCAGCGATTTGATGCGCACACGCACGATCGCGGCGCCTTTGCCGGGTTTATGGTGTTCAAAGCTTTGGATGACCACGAGATCGCCATCCACTTTCAGCGCCATACCGCGCTTGATGTGGTTCGAATTAATCATGGAGATTGATTTCTGTTGGACGGCTACGCCGTCCAACAGAAATCAACAAAAAACCCGTTTACCCCGCTGGATTTTTTTCTTTAGGGGGTAAACGGGCGAGAAGACGCCTGTCAGGGATAATCACATCTCTGGCAGCCACAACCTCCACTGGGGGGAGGTTCTCGTATTCAGCATCGTCTTTACCCCCTGTGAACTTAAGTAATACCCCAGCAAAATTCCCGCGGCTATGCCGCGGGAATTTTGGCGGGCTCTGCCTCTGTTTGGGCTTTACAGGCTGTCACGCAGACCCGATTTGGCCGCATGCGCGAAATCGTGAAATTGGAATCTACTGCGGGTACCGGTTATTTCTATACCACCACGCGCAACAAAAAGGCCCAGGGCGGTAAGCTCGAAGTCATGAAATATGACCCGAAAATCCGCAAGCACGTCAAATTCGTCGAGAAAAAAGCCTCTAAATAAGTCGATGGTTTGTTTTGCGGAAAACCAGCCGCAGAACAGAGAGTAACAAAATCCAGCGGGGGGTAATCCCCCGGCGCTCTTTCCTAAGGAAGTTCTGCAAAAGCCGAAATTAGGAGCGCGAATGCCCTGATTCGCGCGTATTCATGCGTTCGCGCCAGGCGCGAACATGACTTTTGCAAAACTTCCCTAAATCCTACTTTTTCTGAATTTCGATTATCGTCAGCTCAACACGCCGGTTCTTCTTCTTCCCTTCAGGGGTGTTATTGGATGCTACCGGCTTCGACTGCCCATAGCCGACCGCTTTGATACTCTGCCGCGGCATGCCCTTCTCGATCAGATAATCCATCACGGCGCGCGCGCGGTTTTTTGACAGATCCATATTTGCTTTTTCACTGCCGGTATTGTCTGTATGGCCGCCGATCTCGACCTTGAGACCGGGATAATTTTTGAGCAGTTTGGTCAGACGATTGAGCTCAGCGTTGGACTCCCGGGAAAGCGTATAAGAACCTTTTTTGAAAAACAGGTTGTTGATCGGCATCTTCGCTCCGGCCTTTAATTGCAGCAGCGTCAGATCGACGGGCTTCTCTTTTATCTGCCCCTCTTTCAGATCAATGGTTGCGCTGTGCGGCAGGTAACCGCCTGATTCAGCATGGATGCCGTATTCTTCGCCGATCGGCAGATTAATTTTGAACTCGCCCTCTTCCGTTGTTTCGGTTCGCGCCAGCATCGCACCATCGCTCAGGCGTTCAAAAACCACCTTCGATTGTACCGGCTCTCCATCGGCGTTGCGCACACGGCCATAGACAATTGCAGATTTTTCGGGGCGTACTTCTTCGGGTAGCGCAATGCGGTAGAGGTCTTTACCCCGGCCCGGAGTGTCTGAGGCGAAGATGGCATATTCCCCCGTTGTAGCAATGACATAGTTTATATCATTGCCGGTCGTATTGATTTTGGGACCAAGATTGATCGGGTTCGTCCAGTGCGTCCAGGTGTTGTCCTGCCGGCGTGACATATACATATCGAACTGTCCGACTCCGCCCGGACGGTTCGAGGCGAAATACAGGGTTTTGTTGTCCGATGCGAGAAACGGGGTCACTTCCATGAATGCCGAGTTTATCTCATTGCCGAGATTCATCGGCTCAGACCAGGTGTCGTCGGGCTGCAGAAAACTCACGTAGAGATCCATTTTGCCGACAGTATCTTTGCGCTGCAGATTCAGAATCAGTGTACGCTCGTCGGCTGAAAGAGAATAATTGACCAGATTGGCTTCGTTATAAAAGTTCTGTATGCGCAGCGGTTCGGGAAAACTCCACTTCCCCTTCGAAAAACGCGTCTTGGAGACACCCGGCGAAACTTTACCGTCTTTGCCGTAAACGTTACCGATATAAAGCGTATTGCCGTCTGCCGAAGTACCGACCGGGAAATCGTACGTGCGCGAATTGAATGACGCCGCAATGTGTTCAGCCTCTGTCCATGTGCCATCCGCTTTTTTGCGGCTCACCCAGATATCCTGATCATCGCGCAGAGCGCTCGCCCCGTCGATAATGGTGCGCACACCGACGTTGTCGGGATGTCCTTCGCGGCAGAAATAGATGGTTTTGCCGTCGGGAGACAGCACCGGCGCCAGTTCGTCGTAACGCGAGTTCACCCCTTTGCCCAGCGAGGTGATCTCGAGTTCGGCAAAAACTGCCGGAGCAGCAAAGACGGTGATGAGCAGGAACGTGAGGCGCATACTGTACGATCAAAATTTTTAATCGCCCCGTCTGCTAAAAATTGCCGGTCACCGCAAATTTCAAACCGGGGCAAGCTGACAGCGGGATAACTTTACGCCACCTTGGGCTCCTGAATTTTGCCGTATGCGGATAAGACAAATTGTACTGGTTCTGCTGCTCGGCAGCTCGACTTTTTATTACCTCGGCGCGCAACAGAAGCCCACCCCGGCTCCGGCCGCTGCAAAAACAGCAGCCCCCGCTGCAGCGACACCGGCTGCCCCTGCGGCACAACCGGCTGCGACGACGCCTGCCACCCCCACAACCGGCTCATCGACCTTGTCTGAAGCCGGTCGCTGGCATTTCGGATCTGACCCGACAGTGTGGGTCATGATCTTCATCTTCAATCTTGCGCTGTTCGTGGTGCTCGAGCGCGTCTATGTGTTGCGCAAAGAGCGCGGCGACGGCGCGGGGCTCGTGCAATACCTCTCTGAGGCACTCTACCGCGGTGATGCAGCGGATAAAGTCGCAGCAGCGGCAGACGACAAAAAATATGGTCTGGAGGGCCGTATCGCCGCGGTTTCACTCAAAGGCTGGGAAAAAGGCGAGCATGCGATGAAAGAATACGCTGAAACGGCGCTCATCGCCGAACGCCGCAAGCTCGAAAAACGCCTGGTTATCCTCTCAACCCTGGGCAACAACACGCCGTTCATCGGTCTTTTGGGCACAGTTCTCGGCATCATGAAGGCTTTCCGTGATCTCGCCGAGATGGGCGATTCCGGTCCCGCGGTCGTTATGCGCGGCATTTCCGAAGCGCTCATCGCGACAGCGATGGGTCTCGCCGTGGCGATTCCGGTCGTTATCGCATACAATGCACTGTCGCGCACCGTGCAGGATAAACTGTCGCAGGCCGAAGAAGTCTGCACGCTGATACGGGCGATCCGCCTCAACAAATAATATGGCCGGCTCCACAAAGAACTCCGGCTCGGGTCCGATCAGCGACATCAACGTCACGCCGCTGGTCGACATCATGCTGGTGCTTGTCATTATTCTGATGGTGACAGCAGAGTTCACGCGTTATAAAACAATTCCCGTTGCTCTGCCCAAGGTGAATGCCGCTGCGGTAAAAAACGAACCGCACCGCCTGACTGTAACCTTACGCAAAACCGGAGAAACCTTCGTCCAGGACAAACCCGCGCTGACGCTCGATGATGTCTACGATCAGGTCAAGGCCGCAAAAGAAGCGTTTCCCGACCTTGCGGTGATTGTACGCGCCGAAGGGGATCATCCGTACAAGAAGGTGCTCGCGGTGCTCGATAAGATCAAAGCTGCAGGCGCATCCAAAGTCGGGCTCGCGGTCGACGCAGACAAAACATACTGATGCCGGGAACCACGCGATTCTTACTCGCGAAGCGTTCTGAACGCCAGTGGACCGACGCCATACAAGTCAAAGTCGGAGTTTCCCTTCTGCTATTGGTGATACTCGCAATACCAACTTTTCTGCTTCTGTTGCAAAATTCGAAGCTGCTGCTGTATTACAGTTTCTATCCGGTGATGACCGGCTTCGGCATCTATCTGCGTTACCGCGGATTTGAATACTTCAGCAATATACTGATTGTACTGAGTGTCTACGCTGTGGTTACGGGACTCGCCTGGCTCGCCGGCTTCGATCACGTTTCATTGCTCAGTTGGTGGATCATTGCCCTGCTGCCATGGGTGATGTTTACTCAAAAACAGCGCGTCGGTCTGGCCGTGATGACGCTCATACCCGTAGTTTTTTCCTTTTTAGTGCCACACATACCACAATATGCAAGCCCGCTGCTGCCGGCCGAACGGGAATTCGTGCTGCAGATTCTGCGGATTTCAGTCGCACTCGGTGCGTTCAGCTGCATCTATTTTCTGCGCGAAAAGCTGCACGAATCAGAGAAACTGCGCGTGCTGGAGAACGAATTCTACCATGACAGCCTGCACGCGATGCCGCTGCCAATCATCGTCAAAGACGGCATCACGCTGGACTATATTTTTTTCAACGAAGCCGCCAAACTCACCTATGACCTGAAACCCGGTATGCCCAATTCGAATGCAACCACATTCTCCGCCTCTTGTGCGGCCTCTGTATCGAAACTCGACCAGGAGGTTCTGCGCAGCGTGACTTACCACATTGAACCCGATGAGAACCTGGTACACCAGACCGGGCTGCACTGGCATTTCAGGACTTATCGTATTCCGCTGGAACTCAGAAGCAGCGGTCGGCGGCTTTTGATCAATATCAGCGAAGATCTGCGCGCCATCGACCACGTGTTGCGCAAAGCACAGAAAAACGGGGAAATACTCGATCATGTCTATCAACTGATCTCCCCTGTCCTTTTCCGGTTTGATATTTCCGCTGAAAGAATCTCGTTTGTAAAGCCCGACACGCTGACGGCACCTGCACCACAACTGTCGACAGAACTCGGAAATTACCTGCAATACTATCTGTCCCGAAATCATAGTTCAGCCTCTGCAACCCCGGTACACCACCGTTTTTCGCTGGGAGACCGTTCCTTTGATCTTTTTTTCGGCTATCTCAGTGGCGGCAGTGAATTAACCGGAGTGCTGACCGAGGCCCGAAAGGCCTTGGATTCAGACCTCACTTAATTAATTGACATCCGCCGCGTGTCCGCAACTTTTCCCCCTATGTTAGACGTCGGCGAAGAAATACGCATCCAGAAGAATTCGGGCCCCACCAGCATATTTCTGCACATCCCCTATCTCAATTATGTCTTTTTCTTTTTCCAGAGTCGCGGTGCGTATAACATCGTGAAGAACCTGTACCTGCATAAAAAACAGGTTCCGGGAATTTTTCAATCCACTTGGCTGACGATAAAATTCGCTTTGTTCAGCACCATCGCATCCACCGTCATTTACAGTATTCTGCTGGCTCTGGGGTATAACCCGTTCGGAAAAATTCTCGCCACCTATATTTACTTCTTTGGCACGCTTGTCGGCGGTCTTTTGCCGGCAAACCAGTTGGCGCTGGTTTTCGGTGAAGTGCCCGGCAACCTGCTGTTTCCGACCTTCAGTTCGGCGACCTTTATCGCACTGACGGCACTGACTTTTTCAACCTATTTTCTGTTCGGCATGGCAGGCGCGCTGTTGGCAATATTCAATATCAAAGCAGATATCCGCCGCGCGCAGTACTTCTGAAATCCGCATTGCGGGCTGGCACAACTTGCCGCCTCAACATGGCCGCGACCTTAGACGGCCATGTCGCCCACCCCACTGAGGCGTGGGAATTCGGGAGCAAAGAAGACCGCCGCCGCATGGATCGCCTGCGCGAGTGGGCTGACTGCCTGATCGTTTCGCGCAAGACTCTCGAACATGACAATATGGACCTGCGCGTGCGCACGAAGCCGCACCTGAAACGGCATCCGCGCCCCGTCATCGTCGCGCGTTCGGCCAAACCCTTTCGTGCAGGCCTGCGCGCTATCAAACACGCGGCGGCGGGCGGTGAAATCTGGCTCGCGGCAACTGAGAAACCTGCTGAGATCAGCACACTGTGGCCCGATCTGGGGCAGAAGTGGGATATCTACTTTTACGACTCCGTCACAGAAATTGCCGCTTCGCTTGCTGCCCGCGGCTACAAGAAGCAGCTCCTTGAGGGCGGCCCGACACTCAACGGTCTCTTCTTTCAGGCAAAACTGGTGGATGAATTTTTTCTCACCCTACTGCCGCTCTTGTGGGCGGGCCGCACGACCGACCGCAGCGTCATCACAGATGAGCCGCTGCCGATGGAGCACTTCACGCTGCGCAGCGCTGAGAAACGCAAGAACGAGATGTTTTTGCGCTACGTGCGCAAGGCCGGCGCGTAAAGATGCGGCAGTCGCACGTCACACTGTTCTTTTAAAATAGGCAAAAATTTCGCGTTCGTCGATACGCACAATCGTTGGCCGGCCGTGCGGGCAGCGCATCGGGTTTTGGCAACGGCGCAGCTCGACCAGCAAATCTTCAAAATCGCGCAGCGAAGCGTTTTCGCCTTTTTTGATCGCGAATTTACACGACAGATCTTTCGCCAGTTGGTCAAACAACTCAACTGCGGAGCGCTCACCGGGCTCGGCGCAGATATCGAGCGCCTTGCGAAATGCCGTTATTTCTTCACCGGAGTCAACGAAATCGGGAACCGCCTTGAGCACATAACCGGCGGGTCCCAGGTCTTCACACTCAAACCCCAGGGCCGCCAGCGCCTTTGCGGAGTGCACAATGCGGCTCTTTTCAAACACGCTGACCGGCAACGACAGTGACAGAGCCAGACGCTGCGTGATATTACCGCGCGCTGCCAAAAGCGCCAGTTGTCGCTCATAGTTGATGCGTTCATGCGCGGTATGCTGGTCGATGAGATAGAGCGCCTCGTCGCTCGTCGCGACAATAAACGTGTTGAAGATTCGCGAATGCAGTACAAGATGCTCGGGAAAAAGCGGCTGGTCAGCGGATTCAGCGGGATGCGACTCCCGAATCTGAACGGGGGCGGAGAACAGCGATTGCGGCAAAAAATCGGCAGGGGGAACATCCACCGTGTTTATGCCTTTGGCACCGGCCACCGCCTCTGGCCTGGAAATTCTCACCATACTGGCGGCCGAAATGCCCCCCGCCGCCGCGATAACCCGGCTCAGCGCCGTGCGCAGAAAAGCCGTCACCTGCGGCTCATGCCTGAAGCGGATCTCGCGCTTCTGCGGGTGCACGTTGACATCGACATCGCGAGTCGGCAGCGTCAGAAACAGCGCCGTGAACGGAAAGCGCCCCTTAGGCATGAGCTCGCCATAAATGCCCCTCAGCAGGGACACCAGCGGCTTGTAAAGAACGGGACGGTTATTCACCCAGAAGCGCGACTCTGAGGCCTGATTGCGGTAAAAATAGAATTTCGAGATATACCCCGAAAGTTCGAGATCCCCCGCTTGTTCATAGACCGGCAACAGGTCATTGCCAATGCCCTCGCCCCAGATATCTTTGAGCCGATCGATCAGCCGATCGCGCTTTTCGAGATGCACCGGTTCGTCGTGACCCAACTGATAGCGAAAAAGCACCGCATAGTTTGCCACGGCAAGGTTAGTAATAATCGTCACAATTTCTTTGCGCACGCGCGCGAGATTGGCGAAATATTCACGCCGCACAGGCACGTTATAAAAAAGATCGCGCACCACAACACGGGTGCCGCGCTCAATCGCACTGGGTTCGCTGGTTTTGCCGCGCTCGTCTACACTGACCGCTTCGGCGAGCTCAGCCCCCTGCGCGCGCGATTCGATGCGCAGCCGGCTGACCGAAGCGATCGAGCCCAAAGCTTCGCCGCGAAATCCCATCGTGCCGGCCGCCAGCAGCTCGTCGAGATTTGAAATTTTGCTGGTAGTAAAACTTTCAACGGCCAGCGGCAGATCTTCTGCCAGAATACCGTGCCCATTGTCGCGAATCTGTATCTCTTCGAAACCGTCACCGGCAATGCGGATGTCGACTGAATCTGCGCCGGCGTCGAGCGAGTTCTCCACCAGTTCTTTAATAATCGCCGCCGGCGATTCAATGACTTCGCCCGCTGCAATCTGCGAGACAAGGGTTTCACTGAGCTTTTTTATCTTTTTCATGGCAGTAAGTTTCTAAATCACTTCCAAACGCGCGGCGTTTGGAAGTGATTTAGAAAAAAAAAGGGCCCGGATTTTCATCCGCGGCCCCTTTTTGTCTGGAATCTATCTGTTGATTACCAGGCGCTGTCGTCGCCTCGGCCGCCACGGAAATTTCCGCCGCCACGGCCACCATTGCCGCCACGACCGCCGCGACCACCACCGCCGCCGCCGCCGCCGCCATAACCACCACGGCCGCCGCCGCCACCACCGCCGCCGTAGCCGCCGCGGCTACCACCGCCGCCACCACCACCACCGCCCTGCTCACGAGGACGCGCTTCGTTGACGACGAGGTTTCTGCCGCCGAGGTCTCTTCCGTTCATCTGCGCTACCGCATTTTGTGCGCCTTCGCCATCTTCCATTTCGACGAACGCGAAACCGCGTGAGCGGCCTGAATCACGGTCCCGGACGATTTTTACCGAGGTGACCTGCCCGAAGGCTTCAAACGCTGATCGCAACTCTTCTTCAGTGGCGTTGTACGCCAGATTTCCCACATAGATATTCATGATTTGTTAATCTCCCGATTCTTAACTCTCAGCGCGCCGATGACAAAAGACCTTCGAACACTCTGAAAAAATTGAAGCCTTTTTACAGGTTTCGTGCCAAAATTGTCCGTTTCCTGACTTTGTCAACGTATTATCATTGACGCGTGAAAAGCGGCCTGCTGTTAGCCCGGAGGCTGCCAACCCAATGGGTTGGTGCGCCCTGCGCCCATTGCAACCGCCATGGATCGCAAAGACCAGTTTAGGAGAACATGATGCTGAAAAAATTATTAGCATTACTGCTCGCATTCACTCTCGTTGGTGGTGTAGTAGTAGCACAAGACGCTGAGCCTGCGAAAGAAGAGCCAGCAAAAGAAGAGCCGGCAAAAGAAGAAGGCAAGAAAGAAGGCAAAAAAGCAAAAAAAGCGAAAAAAGCCAAGAAAGCCAAAAAGAAGAAGCGCAAAGCTAAAAAAGCTAAAAAAGCTGAAAAAGCCGAAGGCGAAACTTCAGAAGAAAAAGGCGGTTAATCTGCCAACCGGAAATGCTGAGCCAGTCGCCAGATTGAATCAGCGTTTCAGGCCATCGCGGGGATCATCTGGGGCTGCTTCGGCGACATTCAGACTCCCCCGATGATTTTATCTTTCACCATCACCAAGGTATCGTAAATATTCTTTCTTTCCGCGTTGATCTGCTCAACGGGAAAATTCTTTTCACGCATATAGGTCAGCCGGTTCGGGCCCGGGCACAACACCGTCGGTAATCCCTGCCACTCAAATACAGAATTTTGCTTCGCCATGAGCTCATTTTTATCGGGAAACAGAAACGTTGCCGCTTTGCCGACTATGATGATGCCGCGGATTTCTCCCTGAGCCAGATCTTTGCGCACATGCTGCAGGCAATTTGCCACATAACTCTGCGCACCCGTATCTTCTTTGCTGAAATGGCAGCGCAATAGTTCGCGCACCAGCGCGGTTTTCGGGTGAAATCCCAGCACGGTTTCGAACATTTTCTCAAACAGCGAGTTTTCTGCGGCGTCGTTATAAAATGCGGCGCGCGGCCCGAGAAAATCATTGTGAATCAGTATAAGGTAAGGATGCAGCGGTTTTGTGAAGGTGAATTGTTCTTTTTTGTAAGAAATCCGCCGGTCACATGCGACACACGCGTTGCGGTCGAGGTTACGGTGGACGATCTTTTCGGCGATAACCGGCTTAAATGACAGCGAAATGCCGACCGGGTCGGGCTCATTTTCGCCACGCCACAGAAAAACAGATCTGCCCGAGAGTAACGCCCGGGCCGAATCGAGGATATTTATCAGTTCAGGGTAGAGATCTACACGCAACTAGTCGAGATCCTGCGTGCGGTTGATCACCTTGCGTTTGCGCTGCTGCCGGTCATAGACTTCTTGTGCAGCCAGCGTGCGCAGCGCTTCGGGCACCGCTTTGAGGCGCTGCTTATTGATCACTTCGCCACTGTCGACGCAAATGCCATAACTTTTGTCTTTAATGCGGTCGAGCGCCGCGTTAATCTCTTCGAGGCGTGCGCGGTCTGCCTCAGAAAGCGACATATTGAGTTCGCGCTCAATGAGTTCGGTCGCAAGGTCGGCCATGTCACCAACTTCATCTTTATCGGACGAGGTCAGTTCTTCTTCTTTCCCCTGTATTTCTTTGATCAGGTGGGCTTTTTTTTCGAGTAATTGCTCTTTGAATTCGCTCAGTTCTTTTGCTGAAAACGGGGTTTTTGCCATCCGCGGAAATTATCATTTTGGTAAATCATCGTCAAGTTTTTTTGCGTTATTTTGAGACACCCAAAAATGGCCCGCCGCCGGGGCCTGGCACGCCTGATATCTTAGCAGTTTCCTGAAAAAGTCATGTGCGCGGCAGGCGCGCACGCATGAATGCGCGCAAACGAAGACATTTGCGCTCCTAATTTTGCCTTTTTCAGGAAACTGTTAGGCGTCACGCCGTTCTGGACAAAGAAGCGGCAAATTGCAGAATCGCTTCGACAAACGGTGCCATTTTTTCTGATTTGCGCCTGTATGCCAGAAAAAAGCGACGCCGCCGTGTGAGCTGCGCGACACGCAACGCGGTCAGGCGTTCCGTCAGCGACAGATCAGAGATAAAACCGATGCCCAGACCCGCTTCGAGGCACTGCACTGCCCCTGCAACGCTGCGCAGTTCCATACTGATGCGCGGCTCAAATTTTTGTTCCATATCACTGAATATCTGGTCACTGATTTTGCGGATTGCAGAACCGGGGTGAAACAGAATCCATTCGCGCAGGCGCAGTTTTTCCCAATCGAGCCGGCGCTGCGAAAGCGGATCTTCGGCGCTCACAACCGGCAAAATTTCATCTTCAAGCAGATAACGGTTGTGGTACGCACTTTCACTGATAGCTTCGGGTGAAAGCGCAAAATCCACCTGTCCGTTTCTCAGCGCGGCGCGAATTTCTGTCAGATTGCTCTCGATGACGCGAAAGCGTGTGCCGGGAAAAGATGCCCGCAAAGCGACCATCAGTTTCGGGACAAAATGTGCCGCGAGCGTTTCACCGACCGCAAATGAGACTTGGGCGACCGCGTGTTCGGGCACGAGTGCCGCTTCGAGCTCAGAAAAACCTTTCAGAAGCTCTGCAGCTTTGGCAGCAAAGATCTCCCCTGCCGCAGTGGCAGTCATGCCGCGGCGCGAACGCTCGAACAGCGCCACTTTAAGCTCGCGTTCGAGGAGCGCAATCTGCTGAGACAGTGCCGGCTGCGTCAGCGAGAGGTTTTCGGCAGCCAGCGACAGGTTGCCGGTACGATAAATTTCAGCAAAGTATTTCAGTTGGCGGATTTCCATTTTTTCTTCTACTAATACCAGAGGGCTTAACCCTCTGGTATTAGTAGAATTTATGGATAACATATCAATTATTTATTTGACTTATGCAAAATTTGTGTTATGTTCAATGCAGTTCAATAGGAGGACTCAATGGCAAAGACGCTTTTTGAAAAAGTCTGGGATGCACACGTGGTCGACATCTGGTCGAACCCCAACGCTCCCAAAAAGGAAGAGAACAAAAATCTTATCTATATCGATCTGCACCTCGTGCATGAAGTCACCAGCCCGCAGGCATTCGATGGCCTGCGCCTGAACAAACGCAAGGTACGCCGGCCCGACCTCACCTTCGCAACGATGGACCACAATGTGCCCACCAAAGACCGCGATAAACCGGTTAAAGACCCGATCAGCGCCAAGCAGATGGAATACCTGAAGCGCAACTGCGATGAATTTGGTGTACCCTGTTTTGACCTCAAAAGCTACAACCAGGGTGTTGTACACGTGATTGGGCCCGAACTGGGCTTAACCCTGCCCGGCAAAACGGTTGTCTGCGGCGATTCGCACACCTCAACGCATGGCGCATTCGGAGCGCTCGCGTTCGGCATCGGCACCTCAGAAGTCGAGCACGTACTCGCCACGCAGTGCCTCGTGCAATCGAAAGCAAAAACCATGCGGGTGAATTTCAAAGGCAAACTCAACCCCGGTGTCTACGCGAAAGACATGGTACTGGCTCTCATTGGCAAAATCGGCACTGCAGGTGCGACGGGCTTTGTGCTCGAGTATGCCGGCGAAGCAATCGAAGCACTTTCGATGGAAGGGCGCATGACCATCTGCAATATGTCGATCGAAGCCGGCGCACGTGCGGGCATGATCGCTCCCGACGAGAAGACATTCGAATACCTGAAAGGCCGTGAACACGCTCCTAAAGGAGCAGAATGGGAAAAGGCCGTGGCCTACTGGCGCACGCTCAAGACCGACGCCGGGGCGAAATTTGACGTCGAACTCGATATCGACTGCAACAGGCTGGCGCCGCAGGTGACCTGGGGAACCTCCCCCGGCATGGTCGTTGATGTGACCGCGAATATGCCTAAGCTCGCCGATGCGAAAGACGACGTTGAGCGTGTAGGTATCAAAAAAGCGCTCGAATACATGGATTTTGCCGAAGGCACGGCGATTGAAAACATCAAACTCGACAAGGTATTCATCGGTTCGTGCACCAACTCACGCATTGAAGACTTGCGCGAAGCCGCGAAGGTGATCAAAAACCGCAAGGTCGCGGGTTCGATCAAACTGGCGATGGTCGTGCCCGGCAGTCACCGGGTGAAAGACCAGGCAGAAAAAGAAGGCCTGCATGAAGTTTTCAAATCCGCGGGCTTTGAATGGCGCGAACCGGGTTGTTCGATGTGCCTCGCGATGAACGACGACGTGCTCGAACCGGGCGAACGCTGCGCTTCGACCTCGAACCGCAACTTTGAAGGCCGGCAGGGCAAAGGCGGTCGCACGTACCTCGTTTCACCGGCAATGGCTGCGCTCGCGGCAATTCACGGGCACTTTGTAGACGCCCGTAAGGAAGTATAACCATGGAAAAATTTAAAACTGTAACCTCTAAGGCGGCGCCGCTCGACATGCCGAACGTCGATACCGACCAGATCATACCGAAAAATTTTCTGAAACGTGTCGAACGCACGGGTTTCGGCCAGTTCCTGTTCAACGACTGGCGCTTCAACGATGACGGCTCTGAAAATAAGAGCTTCGTGCTGAACCAGCCGGAGCACAAAGGCGCGCGCATTCTGTTGGCCCGTGACAACTTTGGCTGCGGCTCATCGCGTGAGCACGCGCCATGGGCGCTTCTGGACTACGGTTTTCAGGTGATTATCGCACCTTCGTTCGCCGACATCTTTCACAACAACTGTTTCCAGAATGGCATTCTGCCGATCAGAATGCCTGCGGAGCAGGTTGAAGAACTGTTCCAGGCAGTAAAAAAAGACGCGGCGACTGAGTTCACGGTCGACCTCGAAAAAAAGACGATCACGTTTGCTGGCAAAAGCCTGCCGTTCGATCTCGCTGAACCGATGCGCCAGAAACTGCTGCTCGGCCTCGACGACATCGGCTGGACCCTGCAATTCGACGCCGAAATAGCCGCGCATGAAAAGCAGGTCGTTGCTGGTATTCGCGTAGCCTGACGAGAAGACATCCGGCGGGTTAAGACCGCCGGGTGACATTTTCAAAACCTGAATACCGATGCGAGCGTGGCGCCAAAAAACAGGGCCGGACTCACCTGATCAAAAACATATTGCGAGTGTATATTGAGCGCAAGACCCCAGCGCGGAGAAATGAACAGCGTTGCATATGCACCCGCACCCGCAGAGGGGAGCAGCACATCAAAGCGCCCGGCCACAGCAGTGATTTGTGCCACAAACACCCCTGCCCCGACATAGGGCGCAACAGCAAACCGGCCCGCGTTGAAAGTGTAGCCTGGGCCTGCCAGGGCACTGCCACCGAGCATCTGCGACACATTGTCTTTGGGCAGACCATAATAGCCTTCAAAACGCAGATGCGGTTCAAACCAGCGGAACAGGCGGTAAGACGCGTGCAGCGTGAACCCAGTGATTAATCCTAACTTATCACCGGAGGTCAGCATGCCCTTCGTCACCAAGGGCCCTGAGTAAATGAAGAACGGCCGTAGTTCCTGGCCGCTGTCTTTTTTGAGTTCAACTTTTGCTGCCACCTGATCTTGCGCCGCCGCAAGCTGTTTGGATTTCTCTTCGGGAGTCGCATTCACCGCGTAAGAGACCTGCGCTGTTTTATTCGCGGCAATCGCTGTGATATTAACCTTGTTTTCGCTGACCAGAACGACCATCGCATTACTGATACCATAATCTTCCAGCCACTGCTGTAACTTGGCGCGGTTACGGTTACGTGCGTATTTGAGCGAGAGCTCCTGCTCTGCAGGAGTTACATGGTATGCCTCAAAAAATTCATAGATGGTGAGGTAACGGCCCGGGCTTCTGGCCGCGAGCTCACTCTTGAGGTGTTCGAGCTCGCGAATCGCCACGGTTTTTTCCTCGTCGGTCTCAAAAGAAGGTACTAATACGAGCAATTTGAGATTCTTTTGGCTCGCGGTCTGCGTGGATTGCAGCGCAAAGCGATAAATTTCGCTCACAATCTCCGAGGCCATCTGGTCGATATTTTTAAAAATACGGGCATTGATCGGCGTGCGATTTTCGACCTGCCCGATCACCTTGTTGCTCGCAGCATTAAAAATGGTGGCATAAAGAACCAGCTCTTCATTCTCACGGTCAGCCACAAAATTTCCGTAAATGAGGATATCTGCCTGAGACGCTTTGGCGATTTTGGCCGCATCTTCTTTCGAATACCTGCCGCCGTCGGTTGCCCCGCCAGCGCCGACGGGTTTACCCGGAGTCACCTGACTGGCCGCAGCCTGCACTTTGGCCTCGTCCAGGCGAACGTACTCAAAGCGTGCTTTCATCGACAGATCGATCGCATCGGGTAAACTCTTTTCAACCCAGCCGAAATCGTTACTGTTGGTATTGTTGATAAAGCGCACAATACCAACACGCGCCAGATCATTGGCCTCGTTGGCATGCGCCGCCCCGGCCGCAAAAAGCAGAAAGACAAGGGAAATCCGTCTAACTAATGACCGCATGCTACCGTGAGATTTGACGTCTGTACCCCGACAAAAGCAACGAAAATTACGCACCAGACTTACCCACCGGCATGTGCACGTACTGAGGGCAAACTGTCAACCAAGTGCGCCCCCACAAAGGTGAAAACGTTTGACATCCGATTCTGTATCGTATGTACTGTCGTATGAAAGTCACGGCGCTCATGGACGATCGGCTCATTGATGATGTTCGCGTGTTCTCCGGCGGCAAAAACATCACTGAATCAATGGTCATTGCGCTCACCGAATGGCTGAATATCCAGAAGCTGAAAAGGTTGAATAATGAACTCGAATCAGCGCCTTTGCGCTTTGCTGACGGCTTTACGGCAGGCAAAGCACGAGAAATCAACCGCAGGCATAAATCGGTTTGATACTCCCTGATACTTCGATATGGATTGAATTTTTGCGCGGTCGTTCACCGTACCAGCAGATTCTGCGGCATCATCTCGAAATCGGCAACATCATGACCATTGGTTGCATTTTCGGCGAGCTTTTACAGGGTGCACGCACGCAGAAAGAGGCCGACAGGCTGCTTGCTTATTACAACGCACTGCAACACGGTGAAGAAAGTGGATTGTGGCCCGAAGCTGGCTTGCTTTCTTATACCGAAAAAGCATTGAGTCGGGGTGTTGGATTGATGGATCTGGCGATTATCACCGCAGGCCGCCGCGCGGGCGCAAAAATCTGGTCGCGCGACAAGAAACTGTTGTCACTGCTCAAAAAAGAGGAAAAATTCCATGCGAAAAAATAAATTGCTCCTGGCCGCACTGCTGCTTTTTGTTCTCGTTGCCGGCGGTTATCTGGGCTATGCGCAGTATTATTTGCCGCACAAGTTCCATGTGCTCACGGAAAAAATCCTCAGTACTGCGATGAGCCGCCTCAGCGAAGAAGACCGCGCGGGCCAGGTGATCCATATCGCGATTCC
>Ga0138256_10002841_pt1 | contig 18480 bp, 20 predicted proteins | sample KNB2016incub_MG_FD_105486 | JGI IMG/M metagenome (GOLD analysis project Ga0138256, IMG submission 105486) | Active sludge microbial communities from wastewater in Klosterneuburg, Austria - KNB2014incub_MG | ecosystem: Engineered > WWTP > Activated sludge > Unclassified | place: Austria... | reverse complement strand
GGCGCAATCACTTTTACCCGGCAGACTTCCGACAAGTCGGCGCAAAGCGCATCGAGCACATTGGAATTCACCAGATTGTCGGAGGGGTCCAAAGAGACCGTTACGTTGGCTTCGGAGGAACCAATCAGATCGACCGACAAACCATGTTTCTTGAAACGCTCGAACACATCGGCCAGGAAGCCGACTTGTTGCCACATGCCGATGGTTTCCATCGACACCAATACGATACCGCGTCGCGAGCTGATTGCTTTGACGCCGGCCACCGAGGCACTGCGATCATCGATCACGGTGCCCAGCATATCGGGACGTTCGGTATCGCGAATCCAGATCGGCACCCGCAAATCGCGGCACGGATGGATACACCGCGGATGCAACACCTTCGCACCGGTCGAGGCAATTTCCTGCGCTTCTTCGTAATCCAGCTTCGACAGCAGGCGGGCCTGCGGCACCGTGCGCGGATTCGCGCTGAACATGCCCGGCACATCGGTCCAGATTTCAACCCGGCGTGCTTTCAGCAAAGCGCCGAAATAGGCAGCCGAAGTATCCGAACCGCCACGGCCAAGAATGGCGGTGTTGCCATCCGGATGTCTTGCAATGAAACCCTGGGTAATAAACAAACGACCATCGCCGGCAAACATCGATTCAACATTTGTCGTCGTTTGATAATCGCAGGAAACCGACAAGCGCTGCGCCCAGGCGGTTTGATGAGGCATCACGACCGCTTTCAAGCCATCACGGGCATCGCACCAGCGCACATCCATGTTCTGCGTACACAGATAAGCGACGCCGAGTGTCGAGGACAGCAATTCACCCTGCGCCAGCACTTCGGCCTGCCATGAAAGTTCTGCGCTCACACGGCGTGAATCATCGACCAGGGCTTGCAGCAACTCGAAACGTTTCGACAGCACCTTGTCGGCATTGATTTCCAGCTCAAGACAAAAAGCACGATGTTTTTCGACCAGGCCATCCACCAACGCCTGCACCGCTTCACGATCGGCATGTTGATCGAGGATCGATTGCAGGGTATTGGTCACACCCGAGAGCGCCGACACCACCACCAGCACACGCACCTGTTCGTCCTGCATGCGTTTTCGCATCAGCTCGCCGATGGTGTTCCAGCGATTGCGGCGCGACACGCTGGTGCCGCCGAATTTCAATACAATCCAGTCCGTGGGTTTCATTGCTGCTTGATGCCTGCGTAAAGACAAACCAAAGGCCAAATAATAAACTATGAAGCCCCCAGCCGCTTATTCTTTTTGGACATGAAATGCCCCCAAGACCTTACTTGCAAGTCGACGTTTTTTCCAAACGTCCCGGCTGCGGCAACCCCCTTGCCGTCGTGCTTGATGCCGAAGGCCTGACGGACGAGCAAATGCAGACCATTGCCGGCTGGACCAATCTGGTCGAAACCACCTTCGTATTGCCCCCGACGCAAGCACAGGCCGATTACCGCGTACGCATTTTTACCCCGCAGCGCGAAATCCCTTTTGCCGGTCATCCGAGCCTCGGAACGGCACACGCCTTGCTGGCTTCGAAAAAGATCAATAAGCAAAACGGAGAGATCGTCCAGGAGTGCGGCGCCGGGTTGATTCCGATCCGGATTGAAACCTCGAAAAAATATCGTCGCCGCTTATTTTTCCGGGCGCCGGCAGTCAAAAATATCCAGCCATTCAACAATGAGAATTCCGAAGCGAAAGCGGTTTTCTCGACACTTGAACTGGGTACTTTGTCGCCAAGCCTCGTCGAAGGTGGACGAAAGTGGTGGATTGCCGAAATGCGGGATGAAAATGCCCTGCGCAATCTAGTGCCGGATTACGCCACGATTAGCGCTATGTCGAAAGCCAGCGACAGCATGGGACTATGTGTTTTCTCGAGATGCAAAGATCAGGATTACCAACTCGCGGTGCGTGCATTCGCGCCTGCCTTCGGTATCAAGGAAGACCCTGCTTCGGGCGCAGCCAACGCAACGATCGCCGCGTATCTGCTCGACAGCGGCGCACTGAAAGATATCGGCCACAATTATCGCGTCAGTCAGGGCCGCGAAATCGGCCACGATGCCACGATTGATTTGCGAGCGGAAAAACAGGATGACATCTGGGTTGGCGGTGAATGCCAAACCGTTATTAGCGGGAACATCAATTGGATAGACATCAAATGAGCCAGAATAGAAGTTTCATGCAATGCGATGTTTTCGCCGATTACGCCGGGGCCGGCAACGGACTGGCCGTCGTGCTTGATGGTGAAAACCTGAGCAGCGAACAAATGCAGGCATTCGCAAAATTCACCAATATGTCGGAAACCACGTTCGTGTTGCCGACAACCAAGGCTAACGCCAGTTATCGCGTTCGCATTTTCACACCGGCCTCGGAATTGCCTTTTGCCGGCCATCCGAGCGTGGGTACTGCACATGCCGTTCTGGAGGCTGGCTTGGTGAAAGTTACAGATGGCAAATTGGTGCAGGAATGTGCCGCCGGCTTATTGCCGATCACGGTCGAGGGCAGCGGAAAAGACCGCTGCATTTCGGTACGTGCACCGCGCGGGAAAATCGTTCCGCACGATGCAAATATACAAACGTTGCTGGATGCTGCAATAAAAAATATGGCTTTGGGTGGTTTGACTCCGACCCTGATGAACAATGGGCCGTTGTGGTGGTGCATTGAATTGGAGAATGAGTCCGCGGTGCGCGATCTGAAGCCCTTGCTTGCCGACATTGCAACGCTCACGCTGGCAAGCAAGGCCGTCGGCTTGTCGGTATTTGCAAGATCGAATTCAACCGACTATCAGTTGGTCGTCCGGGCGTTCTGCCCTGCCGACAGTATCCCCGAAGACCCGGTGACCGGCAGCGCCAACGCCGCTATCGCGGCATTGATGCACGAACTCAAAACCATCGAAAAAGTGGGACGCACTTACACCGCCAGTCAGGGCCGCGAAGTGAATCGCGATGGTTTCGTGCAGGTTCGCGTCGATGATGAAGGGGAAGTCTGGATCGGCGGAAAAACCCGGACCGTGATTGAAGGCAGTTTGAGTTGGGATTGATTGGTGCAGGAGGTCGCTTGCGGGCGATGGTTTGAGATGGTGCATGTCGCCCGCAAGCGACCTCCTACAAAAAAAAAGGAGCCATCAGGCTCCTTTTTTTTGATCATGATTTAACAATCAATATCGCGAATAGCGATCATCCCGGTAATCGCTGTCGTCATAACCCATCCCGTTATCGCCATCGGCTTCCACATTCACGCGAACGCGGATATTGCTACCGGGGTGATAGTCGGTCACCGTGGTGTAGGTCTGGCCATGATATTCAAACGTCACGCGATAGCCTGTCACCCGGGCATCTTCATAACGGTTGTCGTAGCGATCATGGTCATAACGATCCTGGTAACGTTCATTGACATAACGGTCGCGGCCATAACGATAATCGCGACTATTGTCATAGCGATTGTTTTGATAACCATAGCCATACTGATCGTCGTTCACCATGCGGCAACGTAACTGGCCGTTTGGCTCGGTGTAATAACCATTGCCGTAACGATCATTGCGAGATTCGTAACGGTTATCGGAGTAACGATAATGGTTACCACGGTCGTTTTGGATATTGCTCGCAATCGCGTATCCAAGAACCGCACCCACCGCAGTCGAGGCACCACGATTGCCGCGATCACCGACCCGATTGCCAATGGCAGCGCCGACGATGCCGCCTAAAACTGCATTGGAGTTGTTGCCACTGCGGCGGTTGCGGTAATTATTATTGTAGTAGCGGTTGTCGTAGCGATTATTTCGCGACGACACTACCCAGCATTCACGGCGCGCCCGGGAATGATTTTGATCGATAACGGGATCAACGCTCAGCACGCGCGCATTCTCGTAACGCACGCCATTGGAGTTGTCATATCGATTGTCGTAGCTGTCGTTGTATTGATATCCGGAACGATAACTGCCTTGATTATTATCATAATCATCGGCGAAAGCAGCGCCCGAAAGCGCGGTAGATGCAAGTGCCAAAGCAGTCAAGGCAAGACGTTTCATATTCAACTCCAAACGCCGAATTGGCGTGAAGCGAACATTACGGTCCGGAAAGTTAAACACACCTGAATTAAATATCAGTCAAACTGGCTATTCAGGAAGGCGACAGTTTGTAATGCGCACCGTGCCGCATTTTTGCCAAGCAGCGGCCCAACGTGGCTGGTGCCAGGCAACTGAATAAACGAGGCGTTCAGATTTTCTGCCAGGTTGCGGGTGACTGTAAACGGAACATCCGTATCTTGTTCGGAAGCCATCACAAGCAACGGACATTCTGGTCTTGCAACTTCAATCCCTTGCATCGCCTTATTCATCACGGCACCGGATTCGTTACGCCAATGACGAAATGCATACAGGCACGTCATCTCGTCGGAATCAAACAGCGCACGACGCGTGCCGGACAAACTGGCATTTAGCTGCCACGGAATAATAGCCGGATAATCTTCACGCTTCGGCATTTGTACATGCGATGGTGCGGGAGGCATCGGATTTATCAATACCATTGCATCGGCTAATTCGGAATTCATCAAGGCCACCAAGCCGCCGAGACTGGCAGCGACAATGATTCTCGGTGAATCCATGGCCAGCAAATGTTGCTTCACTTGTTGGCTGTAATCTTCCAGCGAAGTTCTTGCAAGCCCAGAAGCCGACGGCAATAAATCAGGCGCATGGCAATGAAACCCATGCGCCCTGAATACCCGAATCCAGATATTCCATTCCCAGGCGCCGCCACCGGCGCCGTGCAGGAATAGTACGGCCGGTTTAGACAAGCGTAGCGTCCATTGTCACCGGCACCGCCAATGCACGTGAAATCACGCAACCGGCTTTCGCCATATTGGCGATTTCGGTGAATTGTTCAGCGGTAATTCCCGGTACATCGCCCGACACGATGAGATGCACGCCAGTGACTGTAGGACCTGGATCTTGTCCCATTTCCATCGTTGCTTCGGCACGGGTTTCAATGCGGTTGGCAGTAAAGCCGGCCTTACCCAACACCAGTGACAGGGCCATACTGAAACAACCGGCATGGGCAGCTGCCAGCAATTCTTCGGGATTGGTTCCCTTCTCGTCGCCGAAGCGAGTTTTGAAGGAATAATTCTGGTCGGCAAACAGGCCGCTTTGTGGCGTACTCATCACGCCTTTGCCAGACATCAAATCTCCTTCCCAGCGCGCCGTCGCAATACGTTTGAAACCCATGGCAGTTCTCCGATCGAATGGGCGATTAGTGTAAACCCATTGACCTGCGCTTGCGGGAAGCGAAAACTACACCTCCGGCCCTGCCGGAATCGCCATGACCGACGCGCGACTCGGGGCCGCCATCCCGCCCCCTGCCCTCCACGCCAGCCGTGACGCCCTTCTACTGAAAAGGAGAACTGGCATCATGTCTTACATCACTGCCCAAATCAGAAACATGGCCTTGGCAGGCCACCCAGGCACCGGCAAAACCACACTCTTCGAAGCCCTGCTGCATGCCGGTGGCGCGATACAAACGGCGGGCAACATTGAACGCGGAACGACTGTCTCGGACTATGATCCGATGGAAAAAGCCCGCGGACATTCCCTGAATACCACGCTGGCTTCTACTGATCATGCCGGCATCCATCTCAATATTTTCGACACTCCGGGCTATCCCGATTTCCGTGGCCCGACTCTGTCGGCATTTTCCGCCGTCGAAACCGTTTGCATCGTGGTCAATGCCAGCAACGGTATCGAATACGGCACCCGCCGCATGATGGAGGTCGCCAAGACACGTAATCTCAGTCGCGTCATCGTGATCAATAAAATGGATGCCGACCCGGGCAAACTGGGGGCATTGGTAGAACAACTTCGCGAAGAATTCGGCAATGAATGTCTGCCGCTGAATCTGCCCTCGCAAAACGGGAAGGCCGTGGTCGATTGTTTCTTCAAGCCCGAAGGCGATTCCGATATCGGCCCGGTGGCCGACTGGCATCAAAAAATTATCGACCAGGTCGTGGAAATCAACGAAACCGTAATGGGTCACTATCTCGAAGAAGGCGAGGAAGGATTGTCAGGCGAAGAATTGCACGATGCCTTCGAGCAATGTTTGCGGGAAGGACATCTGGTGCCGATTTGCTTTGTGTCGGCCCGCAACGGCGCCGGTGTCAAGGAATTGCTCGATATCGCCGAAAGACTATTTCCCAATCCGTTTGAAGCCAATCCACCGCCTTTTATCAAGGGCGAAGAATCCCTGCTCGCCGTTCCCGATGCGAAAGCGCACGTCATTGCCGATGTTTTCAAAATCGTGAATGACGCATTCGTCGGCAAGATGAGCGTGTTTCGTGTTTTCCAGGGGACGATTAAAAAAGATTCACAGTTGTTTATCGATGACGGTAAAAAATCGTTCAAAGTTGGCCATCTATTCAAGCTGAAAGGCAAAGACCATGTCGAAATTGAATACGCGATTCCTGGCGATATCGCCGCCGTGGCAAAAATCGAGGACATCCATTTCGATGCGATCTTGCACGACTCGCATGACGAAGATCATATCCACCTGAAACCGATCGAATTTCCGAAGCCCATGTTTGGCCTGGCGATTGAAGCCGCGACCAGAGGCCAGGAACAGAAACTTTCGACGGCGTTGCACAAGCTTGCCGAAGAAGACCCCTGCTTCCATATCGAACACAATCCGGAGCTCAACGAGACCGTGATCCGCGGGCTTGGCGAATTGCATCTGCGCGTCATGCTGGACCGGATGAAGGAACGTTTTGGCGTGGAAGTAAAATCACGCCCGCCACGCATCGCCTATCGCGAAACCATCAGCATCCATGCCGAAGGCCATCACCGCCATAAAAAACAAACCGGTGGCGCCGGTCAATTCGGCGAAGTGTTTTTGCGCATCGAGCCACTGGATCGGGGCACCGGCTTTGAATTTATCGATGCCATCAAGGGTGGCACCATCCCGGGGCAGTATTTGCCGGCGGTGGAAAAAGGCGTGCGCCAGGTATTGCAGGGAGGCGCGATTGCCGGTTATGCGATCCAGGATGTCCGCGTAACGGTTTATGACGGCAAGTATCACGATGTTGATTCGAAGGAAATTGCTTTCGTCGCGGCAGGGAAAAAAGCCTTTATCGACGCGATTGCCAAAGCCAAACCGCAAATTCTCGAGCCTATTGTCGACTTGACCGTCTCCGCACCCGAACAACACATGGGCGATATCACTGGCGGGCTCGCATCGAAACGGGCCCGCATCAATGGCACCGATGCGGCGAGAAACGGCGAGATCATTATCAAGGCGCAAGTGCCCTTGTCCGAACTGACCAATTATGCCGCCGAATTGAAAGGCTCCACGGCTGGACGCGGCCGTTACGATATTGATTTCAGCCACTACGAACCGGTGCCCGGCAACGTTCAAAAACAACTGGTGGATTCGTATCGGCCGCATGCCGAAGAGGATTGAAGCCGGCCCCTGTCAAAGCCGAAAAACGTGCTGCATACTTTCTCAATACCATCTGCTATCGAGAAAATCATGTCAGCACGTTTATCTTCTGCTTTAGTTGCCGGACTCTGCCTTTCCGTCATAAGTGCCTGCGATGAAGCACCGGCGCCCGTAGCCGATGAAGCCGTCAAACCAGAGGTTAGCGAAGCAAAGCCCGTGACGGCTCCGGTTGCATCGCCGGCGCCGACTCCGGCTACCGTCGAATCTTTCGTACTCGATACCGCAGTCAAACCAGACGACACCTTGATTTCCTTACGCACGCATTACGGCGAAGCCAATGTCATCGAAGGGGAGCTACCGGGTGCCGAAGGCGAGACCGCAAAGGGCTGGATTATTTTCCCGAAGGATCCGCAAAAGAAACTGATGATTTATACCGATGAAAGCAACTCGCATCCGGGTTCATTACTGGTAGACGAAGCGAACTCGAAATGGCATCTGTCCAATTCGATCAAAATCGGCACCGACAGCACCACTTTGCAATCCTTGAACAAGAAACCATTCACCTTTTATGGTTTCTACTGGGATTACGGTGGCGTAATTACCGAGTGGAATGGCGGCGAACTGGGTAAAAAAACGGCGAGTGGCGCACAGGTCAACATCCATCTCTGCCCGCCAGAAGATCCGAAATTGCCGGACAACTATCTAAGCGGGGATGGCACGTTCAACAGTGACAATTCTCTAGCAGTGAAATTCCCGCCGGTCGTCTGCAAGCTTGGCGTGTATTTTCCGGTCGAAGAAAATAAGTAAATGCCGGGCACACATCTATGAAGCAATTCGCCATCACGTTATTAGCCGTTTTCATTGCTGCGGGGCTCGCCCTGCTTGGTTACGACCATTTCATCGTGAAACCACGCGAGGCAAAGCAGGCCGAAGCCGTGCTGGTAAATTTAGGCAATGCCGAGCAGCAAGCAAAAACCATTGCCAATGAACTCGATGCTGCCGTCACTGAAAGCGTCAATAATGCCAACGAAACGATGATTGCCCAGGCCGATGAAATGCAGCAGCGTTCTCTGGCGAAAGATGCACTGGTTCGCGCGTCCATGTTCAAGGTGGCTCTGGCCGAATATTTCATGAGTAACGGTCGATGGCCGAAGACACAGGCCGAAGCTGGCCTGGCCAATGCAGAAAGTTATGCCGGCGGTGCCGTAAGCGGGATTTCGATTGCCGATAAAGGCGTTGTCGTTATCACCTTGAACTCGCAAATCGAATCAGGCGCGAAAATAAAACTGGTTCCTGATGCCAACCTGCAGAGTTACGTCATCAACTGGCGTTGCAGCACGGAAGGTTCGGAAAAATTGAGTCGCTTGTTGCCCGATTGCAAATAGGCAGATGAAAGCAAAGACCGCCGCCGAAGCAAAACGATTGGAAGATATTCCGAACATCGGAAAATCGATTGCCAACGATTTACGATCGATGGATATTTTCGAACCGAAGCAACTGATCGGCAAAGACCCTTATGCGCTCTATCATCGACTGGGCGACGTCATGGGTGTTCGTAACGACCCTTGCGTCTGCGATACGATGATCGCCGCCGTGCGTTTCATGGAAGGCAGTGAGTCCCTGCCCTGGTGGCATTACACGGCGGAACGGAAGAGACATCTGCGCCAGGGATGATTTTCAGTCTTCGCCATCGACACTGTCATTGGCAATTTCAATGCGATTGCGGCCCCTGGTTTTCGCCGCATACAAGGCATGGTCGGCGCGACGCAACAAATCGTTGAAACTCCGATCGCTATCGACGCTGGTTGCAACGCCGACCGATACCGTCATCGGTATCGAATGCCCGTCAACCACCAGTGCATTTTCCTGCACAAAAAATGCGCAGACACTCGGCAGCCGAGACGGCATGATCCCGACCAGTCTGGTCGAGTAGTACGAGAAATTCTTCGCCGCCCTGCCTTCCCGGGAAATCATTCTTGCGCCCCGCTTTTTCCAGCATCGCTGCGATATGCTTGAGCGCAAGATCACCCGTATCGTGGCCGTAGCGATCATTGACGCCCTTGAAATGATCGACATCCACGACGGCCACCGACATTGGCTGCTTTTGCCGTCGTGCGGAATGGAACGCCCTTTCCCCTGCCAGCGCCAGCGTACGGCGGTTTGGAAGTCCGGTCAGGTAATCGGTCGAGGCCGCTGCTTCCCATTGCCGGCGCAGACGATCGGAACACATGAGCAAATACGCCGTCGTGCCAATCACCGGCAAGGTAACGACCACCAATGGCGTAATGCTGTTTAGCCAGGAAGCATGGTCCAGCATGTTTTCAGCATTGCTGGGAACGAACATGTAGTACGCCGAACGGAAAAGCATGAACAGGCCTACCAGTAAAAAGATCAGCGCCAAGACCGCACGGCTCGCCGAAGCATCGCGCCTGGCATGTACCTGCAGATAGCGGGCGCTTGCAATCAGCAGGACGGCCATTGCCATCGATACCGCCACAAGTCGCACACCGAAGTTTGGCTGGATCGCGCTAAACCAGTAGACGCAGGCAATCGCAATCACGACGGGCCACAAAAACGCCATAGACATGCGCTGGTTGCAGAAAAGACAAACCGAACGTAAATAGGCAAGCAAGCCGAACAACATTGCGGCATTGGCGATCGGCAGCACCAGACCGAGTGGCAAGGCATCCTGTACGGCAAGCAATATGCAGGCGGCCGCCTGCAAGAGTGTACCGATCCGCCAATTCAATGCGCTCGGACGCACGTCTTCGGCCAGTTCACGATGCATGAATCCGAGCACGCCGCCATTGAGCAGCATCATCAGCGTCGCGATTAAGATGGCGGTTTTTGGATCCAGGCTGAAAATGCCCGACATTGATGGCCCCTAACGGTTTTCTCTACATACCAGAACATCATGAACTCTCATTCCTGATGCGGCAAGCCGGGCGAGTAAGCATTGACCCATGTGAAATTCAACTTCAAGATGGGCTATCCATCAACCTGGGGAGGACTTATGGATATCCGCTTTTTTGTTTCCGGCATAGTCATGGCCATTGCTTCATTGATGACCGGTTTTCTTGTACATGCCACTTTATTAAACGCCGATTATCTTGCTGTTCCGGAAGTTTTCCGGTCCGAGACTGAAGGTGCAAACTACTTTCACTGGATGCTTATCGCCCATGTGATGATTGGCTTCGCTCTGACCTGGATTTATCGTCAAGGTGTACAGGCAGGGCAATCGGTCATCGCCCAGGGAGTTCGTTTTGGCGCCGCCATCGCCTGCCTGATGACGATCCCCGGCTACCTCATTTACTTGTCCGTACTGAGAATTCCCGCCGAGTTGGCGCATCGGCAAATCATGTTTGATGTGCCCGCCGTTATTGTGCTCGGTGTTCTGGTAGCGTTTTTGAATAAAAAGAATTGATTTGACCGGTCGGGCCCAAGGTCCCTCCTACGATTTCGCAGGAGGGACCTTGAGCCCGAAATTACCGGGATTATCTTTCCAGCAACTTTCGTAAAAATGGCACGGTTATTTTTCGCTGCGCCGCCAGACTTTCGCGATCCAGTTTGTCGAGCAAGGTCGTCAACGTCAGCAAATCACGACCGACGCGCTTGAACATGTAGTCGAGCACTGCGTCGTCGAGTTCCAGGCCTCTCTGCATGGCACGATGCAGCAACACTTTACGGCGGCCATCATCATCCAGACTGTCGAGATTCAGCCGGGTGCATTGCCCCAGTCGCGACTGCAAATCCGGTATCAGCAGTGAAAGCCCCTGCGGCGCATGCCTGGCCGCATAAATCACGGTAGCGCCTGAAACACGCGCACGGTTATGAAAATGGAAGAGCGCGATTTCGTCCTGTTCGTTGCCTGCAATATGTTCCAGACCGTCAAGACAAACGATGTCGGCATTTTCCTGATCCGGCAGCACTTCCTGCAATCGACCGGCAAATACCGTCAGCGGAAAATAAAGTGCACGCCGCCCAAGCTTCTGTGCCGCAGCGCAGGCCGCCAAGAGCAAATGGCTTTTGCCACAACCGGCGGCGCCCGACAGATATAGCCATTCTTTTGATTTGCCGTTGGCAATGGCCTGCAATGCAGAAACACTGTCCTGGCTTCCGACGAAGCCTTCAAATCCCTGATCATTGGAAAATTTAAGCGTTAGCGGAATTTGCGGGCTCACACGTCAATCCCGGGGTTCGAGTTTTCCGGATTCGAATTCGGCATGACGATTTTATTTCCCGCTGCAACGATCACCGGCTTGTCTGCGCCATACAAATTGCTACCGGTGTATTGCTCATGCGCATAGCGCAGCAACACCATGACCACCGCCGTCACCGGTAAGGCAAGCAGTACGCCGAGGAATCCGAACAATTGGCCGCCGGCCATGATGGAAAATATAACGGCGACTGGATGCAAACCAATACTGTCGCCCACCAGCCATGGCGTCAGGATAAAACTTTCCAGCGTCTGGCCGACCACGAATACTGCGACCACCAGGCCGAGATGCATCGGGTCCATGCCTTGTACCAATGCCGCAATCAATGCCGCTGAAATACCGACGAAAGCGCCCAGATACGGCACAAAACTGACCAGCCCGGCAATGAAGCCGATCAGGAAACCAAACTCGACTCCTACCAGCCACAAACCCAGTGCGTAGATCATGCCGAGTACCAGCATTACGCTGATTTGCCCGCGCATGAAATTTCCAAGAACGGCATCCGACTCGCGCGCAAGCTTCATGAAAGTGGGCTCAACCGGGCGGGGAATCAAAGCCTGCAGTCGATCCAGCATGCTTTGCCAGTCACGCAGAAAATAATACGTCACCACGGGAATCAAGCTAATGGTGGCAACCCAGCCCAGGATGGCCAATCCGGATTTCGATATACCGCCTAGTACCGTGGCGGCTACACCACCGGCTTGCTGCCAGTGTTTCTTGATCAGATTGACGATAGCCATCGGATCGAAATATTGCTGCAAGCTGACATTAAAACGGGTTTCAATCCAGGGAATGACGGTGCCGGTAGTCCACTCGGCCAAACGCGGCAACCATAAAATCAGCTCACGGATTTGTCCTTCAAGCAAGGGAATAAGAAGTATCAGCGTCAACGCCAAAATCAGGCTCATCAAGACAAAGACAATGATCACCGCCGTGTTGCGCGAACGTCCTGCCTTTTCAAGACGCAGGACGAGCGGATTGCCCAACCATGCCAGCAATGCCGACAACACGAATGGCGTAAGTATCGGCGACAACAACCAGATCAAACCGCCAACCAGCACCAGCAGTGCCAGCCAGCGCCAGCGGCGTTGGTCACTCAACCACGTGTTATCTGTCATTGCTTTCTCCAGGCACGCAGTGCGCGGCTTCCATAACGAATAAAATAATCCAGACCACTGGCAATGGTGAAACCTATCACCAGCCAAAGCAACAAACTCAATGCAATCTCTGGAACGAAGGCATACGCGAGATCTGCCAGCTTCAAACCCACATAAACAATCTGGAAAAAAGTGGTGAGCTTGCTGATCCAGCTCGGCATTGGCTTGAACGGGCCAATGGTTTTCCACCATACCCAGGCACCGGTCACGATGACCACGTCTCTTCCCAACACCAGTACACAAAGCCAAAAAGGAATAGCGTGCTGCCAGGCCAGACCGATAAAACAGACACTGAGCAATAGTTTGTCGGCGATCGGATCAAGCAAGCCACCCAATGCCGTTCGCCAATCAAATTTTTTTGCAAGATAACCGTCGATCGAGTCACTCATACCCGCCAGCATCGCGATCCAGAAAGCAACCCGTGAGTTACCTTCGATTAAAAAATACAATAAAGGTAACGACGCCACCATCCGGCTGATGGTGATGGCGTTCGGTATTTGCTTTGGATTCATTGCCTTTTATTGCAGGACGAAACGCGGCGCGGATTTCGTTTCGACTTCGGGCTCTGCTTCATCGCTGCTGTCAGGCGTGCTCTCGAGATCTACGCTTCGCAATGTACTACCGGAACCAATCATGGTTCTGAAACCTTTGATGCCGGCATTCATATCAAGCTCTAGACGCAGCAGTTCCGGTGTCGCCTGGACCACCTGCACGCGCCTGACGATCGCCAATTGCTGCAAATAACCCATCAGGCGAACGAAATCCTGACTGTTATTTACGCCGACGACGTCGATGCGATATTTACCGGCAACGCCGGTATTGAGATACACCGAATCCCGCTTGGCAATCGCATCGGCAGCACCATCGGCACCGGTTGCAATCACCTGCCGTGGGTCAGCCTTGGTGGCCACCCAGCGAGCGACTTCGCTACCATCCTGCGTCATTACCCATTGCGCAGACCAGCCACTGACCGACCGGTAAACTTTACCGATCACTTGCGCATCATTCTGATAGCGCGCAGTCAGGGGTGCTAAAGCAGCGGCATTCAAATTCCAGACTGAATTGGTTGCGGCTTGTTCGACGCTATTGCCGCTCGGCAACAAAAAGCGCATGCCGCGCTCAAGTCCACGCGTCGCCAACGGCCTCACCACCGACAATTGTTGCGAAGTCACCAATCTCGGTCCGCGACCGTCATCGATCACCAGCCACAAAATGGGCCGGGGTCTGGCACCCGTCCAGTATTTCAAACCGGACGCGCCGATCAGGGCATCGACGGCATCGGGGTCAAAACTGACGACCAGCACATTCTTGTAAATCGGCATGCCGCTGGCGGAATCGCCGTCTTGGCGGGTATTGGTGTCAGCGACCAGACTGTTGGCGGTCGGCATTGCGCGCCTGATGACGGTGTTCGTGATCGCCGCCGGATTACCCGTTAGTTTCACGATGACTTGCCCAAGCGCTTTGGCTGTAGCCACCCGCTTGGCGTTGTCGCCAATGGTGTCCATGACGGCTTCGCCCCGATAAAGTGCCGGATCGCGCACTGGCTTGGGCTTTACAGCCGGCTTGGAGGGGTCGGCCGCGTTCAGCGCATCCGACACCACGCCCTTGCCCGAGGTCGAGCTGACAGATCTGGGCTTTGCCTGGCTCGTGGCCGTCTGCGCGAATGTTGATGCGCTGAAAATAGCGGCAAAAATCAGGAAAAATAAGGCTGTGCGTGCTTTGGGGGTCTTTTTCATGGCTACATGTTGCCGCAAGCAGGCAGGGCACGTCCAACTATGCGCTGTTAGAATAGACGCTTTCCCAGCGAAATATTTCCCGTGACCGCCCAAACTCCCCTTACTTATCGTGACGCCGGTGTTGATATTGACGCCGGAAATGAAGTGGTTGAACGCATCAAACCCCTGGTGAAACGCACCTTCCGGCCTGAAGTGATGGGCGGTCTGGGCGGGTTCGGCGCCCTCTTCAACCTGTCAGGCAAATACCGCGAACCGGTACTGGTTTCTGGTACCGATGGCGTTGGCACCAAACTGAAGCTGGCACAACAACTGAATCGCCACGACAGCATCGGTATCGATCTGGTCGGCATGTGCGTGAATGATGTGCTGGTCCAGGGCGCAGAGCCTTTGTTCTTTCTGGATTATTTCGCGACCGGTAAATTGCATGTCGACACGACTGTTTCCGTGGTTGGCGGCATTGCGAAAGGTTGTGAACTTGCCGGCTGTGCATTGATTGGTGGCGAAACAGCTGAAATGCCCGATATGTATCCGCCCGGCGAATACGATCTTGCAGGATTCACCGTTGGTGCAGTCGAAAAATCCGAACTACTCGACGGCAATGCCGTACGCGAAGGCGACGTGTTGATTGGTATCGCCAGCAGCGGCCCACATTCGAATGGCTATTCGCTGATCCGGAAAATTTATGATCGTGCCGGCCGCCCTGCCGACCTCGATATTGGCGGCGAAAAGCTAATCGATGCCTTGATGGCACCGACCCGCATATACGTCAAACCGATTCTGGCGATGCTGAAAGAACATGCCATTCACGCAATGGCGCACATCACCGGCGGTGGCCTGTCGGAAAATATTATTCGCGTGATTCCCGACGGTTTGGGTCTTGAAATCAAAGCAAGTAGCTGGCCTTTACCGCCGGTATTCCAGTGGCTGCAACAGGAAGGCCAGGTGCCGAACAATGAAATGTGGCGTACGTTCAACTGCGGCATCGGCTTTGTGCTGGTGATAGCGGCGGAAGATGTCGCGAGTATCGGTGCGGCACTGAAGTCGCATGATCTGGATCACTGGACAATCGGTTCGGTGGTAAAAGCCAGCGTTGATGAACGCACCCGCATCACGGAATAAAACGTGACGCTGAATCCAACCCAGAAACTGTCACTGTTTTTTGTAGTGTCGGTTTTTGCGATTAGCTGGATCAACCCGCGCTGGCCGATGGACCAGGGGCTGCATAGTTCATTGACGGTGGTGGGCCTGATTTGGCTGGTGTGGCATACGAAAAAATATTCGATGAAAAATCTGGATTTTTTCGCCATTTGTTTCATGATAGCCATTCACTGCGTTGCTGCGCGCTGGCTCTATTCCAATGTGCCTTACGATGAATGGTGCATCTCGCTTTTCAACTGGTCGCCACAGCAGGCGTTCGGCTTCGAACGCAATCATTTTGACCGACTGATCCATTTTCTCTACGGCATCTGCTTCATGCCGGCGGTCGCGAATTTCATCCGGGTAAAGAACAACATCAGCATGCGTTCCGCTCTCGCGATTGGCTTGATGCTAATCATGGTGAGCAGCCTGGTATACGAATGGGCCGAATGGTTCATCGCACTGAGCATGTCTCCCGACCAGGCAGAAGCCTACAACGGGCAACAGGGCGACGTCTGGGACGCACACATGGACATGTTGCTGGCAACACTCGGCGCCGCATCGACAATCCCGTTTTTCAAAAAATAAATGACTTCGACAACGCCCCGACCATTCCGAATCGCCGTACTTGCATCCGGTCGCGGCAGCAACTTGCAGGCGATACACGCTGCCTGCCAGAACGGCAAACTTCAATCAAAAATTGTCGGTGTATTTTCCGACAAGCCAGGTTCCGGCGCGATTGCATTTGCCAAACAGAACGGCATCCATTTTGCGGCAGTAAAACCCGGCGATTTCAGCTCGCGTGAAGCTTACGATGAACACCTATTCAGCCTGATTGAAGGCGTTCAGCCTGATCTCATCGTGTGTGCCGGATATTTACGTCTCATCTCCGCCAATTCGGTGCAAAAAGTCCATAACCGCATGATCAATATCCACCCTTCACTGCTGCCAAAATTCCCGGGGCTGCGTACACACGAACGCGCGCTAGCTGCCGGCGAGACCGTGCACGGCGCCAGCGTGCACGGTGTCATTCCGGAACTGGATGCTGGTCCGGTGCTTGCACAGGTGTATGTTGATATCTTGCCTGACGACACCGATGAAATATTGGAACAACGCGTGCTTGCGCGCGAACATGCACTGTTGGTTGAAACCATCGTTGCACTCGAGAAAAAACGGATAAATTTACAATCGCCGCCCGAAAAAGCCTTACAGTTGGATTTACAAAATATCTTGCAGGAAGCGACATGAGAAACTTGTTGTTGATGTTCGGCATTTTATTGTCCGGTACTTCGCTGTCGGCGATCTCGCTGCCGCAAACAAGTCATGCCCCAACCAGTTTCAAGCTGAAACCCTACACGGCTACCTATCAGGTATTCCGCAACGGCAGCGCACTGGGCAATGCCACCGTAAAGTTATCTGCCGCGGGAAATAATCGCTGGGAACTGAGCTCCGACACCACCGGCACCGGCATCGCCGCCATTGCCGGCGTCGAAGTATTCGAACGCTCGCTATTGCGCTGGAATGAAGGCAGGCCGGAAACCATCGATTACAGTTTCAACCAAAAAGCCGGATTCAAAAACAAGCAACGCAGTATCCGGGTGAACACGCAAAGCAAAACCATCGACAGTCGCGACCGCGAAAAAAACTACAGTCTGAAATATCAGGTGGGCGTGCTTGATCGCCATGCCGTCACTGTTGCCGTCATGCAGGATCTTGCATTGGGTAAAAGCGGTGACTTGCTGTACCCGGTCGCCGATCGTGATGAACTTCAGACGCATCTTTACCGCGTACTCGACAATGAAAAAATACAGACGGCACTTGGCTCGTTGAACAGCACCAAAGTGCAACGCATTCGCAAAACCCCGAACGGCCGGGTCACCACACTTTGGCTTGGAGCCGACAAGCACTTCGTGCCATTGCGGATCGAGCAGAAAGAAAATGATGGCGACGTCATCGAAATGCGTATTACCGGATTGCGTTAAATACAATACGTCTCGACTGATTCGTGAAAGCATCACCGACCCTCCGTTTTTCAACGCCGGACGGCCTTTTTCGTTTACACATTCGTGAACGAAACATCTTGTAACGTCCCGGGCAATATTATCCCCGCCCAGCTACTGGCAATTTTCATAAAAAAGCAGAGCATGTCCGTATCATCGGAACAATATCGTTACTGTAATTGATAATCGGAACTAAACATCGCGCCAGGGGATAGCGTCCATGTTCAACACCAACGGTGTGCATACACCTGCCACAAAAATTTCGATCCGGGCTGTTATTCTGGCATGCTGCCTTGGGTTGTTCGGTTTGTTTGCGAATCCTTCACGGGCCGATGACATTCCTCTAGAGATCAAACTTTCCACCGAAAGCAAATCGGTGAAGATCGACCACTCGACGGAAATTACCGCGTACGTTTCAAAGGAAAAAATTCCCGCTCCAAAAGCGAGAGTAAGATGGACGCAGATCGAAGGCCCCGGCAAAGCAAATCTTTTCCCCGGCACCGGAAAGACAAACGCCAAAGGCATTAGCCAACTACGCGTGCAGGCGCATACCCCGGGCAAGTATAAATTTCTGGCCGAGGCATGCGGCGAATCCGAAAGTAAAACCTTTTGCGAAGATCCCGCAAAATCCAGCTTCGAAGTGGAAACCAATGTTCCCGTCACGATCGGTGCCGAGAAATTCATGTTTGGCGCCGCCATTGCCGCCCCTCTCGTCACGGGCACCGCCAATGCAGATTCCACTTCACGGATAAAATTTGCATCGCTCACGGCGCAAACTCCGACCAATATTAACGGCGCAGTCAACACCAATATTCCCTT
>Ga0138256_10002840_pt1 | contig 18483 bp, 13 predicted proteins | sample KNB2016incub_MG_FD_105486 | JGI IMG/M metagenome (GOLD analysis project Ga0138256, IMG submission 105486) | Active sludge microbial communities from wastewater in Klosterneuburg, Austria - KNB2014incub_MG | ecosystem: Engineered > WWTP > Activated sludge > Unclassified | place: Austria... | reverse complement strand
TGTAAAAGGTATTCCCTGTATCGCGTTTCGATAACTCTGTAGCCAGCTTTACTCTTTGTGCTTCGCCTCCGGAGAGTGTTGTGCTCTGCTGTCCCAGAGTTATATATCCAAGGCCTACGTCCTTCAGAGTTTTAATTTTATGTAGAATGTGTGGCATGCTTTCGAAAAATTCAACAGCCATTTCAATGCTCATGTCAAGAACATCGGCTATCGATTTTCCACGGTACCTGATCTCAAGCGTTTCACGATTATATCTTTTACCACGACAGGTTTGACATTCAACATATACATCGGGAAGGAAATTCATTTCAATGACTCTCATTCCTCCTCCCTGACATGTTTCGCATCTACCGCCTTTTACATTAAACGAAAATCTGCCGGGTGCATATCCTCGTATTTGAGCTTCAGGAATTTGGGAGAAGAGATTTCTAATATCTGTAAACACTCCTGTATAGGTCGCTGGATTTGACCTTGGCGTCCTTCCAATCGGACTCTGGTCAATTTCAATAACCTTATCGATATGTTCCAGACCTCTGATGGTTTTGTACTCTAAAGGCTTTTGATGGGCATGGAAAAAGTGTTCGTTCAGGATAGGGTAAAGGGTCTCGTTGATCAGTGTTGACTTTCCGCTTCCTGATACTCCTGTGATGCAGACAAATTTACCCAATGGAATTTTGATGCTGACATTTTTCAGATTGTTCCCTTTGGCACCTTTAAGTTCCAAGAATTTTCCGCTCCCTTTTCTCAGTTTTTCAGGAATATCAATCTGTCTGGTTCCGTTCAGGTATTCGGTTGTAAGACTTTTCTGTAACAGAATCTCAGCGGGTGTACCCTGGGCAACTACTTCACCACCGTGTATTCCGGCACCGGGGCCCAAATCCAATACGTAGTCGGCCGCCAGAATCGTTTCCCTGTCGTGCTCGACAACAACAACCGTATTTCCGGTATCACGCAAATCTTGCAATGACTTAATGAGTCTGACATTATCTCTCTGATGTAAACCTATACTTGGCTCATCGAGAATGTACAACACACCTACAAGTCTTGACCCGATCTGTGTGGCAAGGCGGATTCGTTGCGACTCTCCGCCACTCAGGCTTTTAGAAGTTCTGTTAAGGGTGAGGTAGTCCAGCCCGACATCGAGCAGGAATTGAATTCGCTTGCTGATTTCTTTTATAACTTCCTGGCCTATTTTTTTCTGACGTGAATTTAAATTCGAATTTAATTTGCTGAACCAGGTGCTAAGCTGACTAATATCCATACCTGCCAGCTCAGAAATATTTTTATTGTGAATTTTAAAATATAATGATTCTTTCTTCAGTCGGGATCCTTCACACTCTGGACAAACGACCTGTTGCATAAAACTTTGAATCCATTTACGCATCGATTGAGAAGCCTGCTCGGTGTCTTGACCAATGATGAAATTTATAATGCCTTCATATGTTGAAGGGTGGCTGTACGATGAGCTGCCCGAATTGTCCATCGTAATATTCAGCACATCATCAGATCCGTATAAAATTACATTTAATGATTCCTCAGGGATATCATTGATGGGTGTGCTCAGATTAAAATTATACTTTCTCCCTAAAGCAATGATCTGTTTGAAAATCCAGTTGTCTTTTTGTGGACCAAGTGGACTTATTCCTCCTGCCTTTATGCTTAATAGAGGATTTGGGATGATGCTTTGCAAATCAACTTCGGATACGGTACCCAGGCCGTTGCATCGTTTACAGGCTCCGTAGGGCGAGTTGAATGAAAAAGTATTGGGCTGAGGTTCATCGTAAGAAATTCCCGAGGTAGGACACATAAGATGACGACTGTAATAATGTTCTTTCTCTTTTTCGGCATCCACAATGAGAATCGAACCCTTCCCAAGTTTCATGGCCAAGGCCAATGATTCACCGAGCCTTCCGGCCGACTGTGCAGAAATTTCCAATCGGTCGATGAGTAACTCGACATCATGTGTTTTATAACGGTCAAGCTGCAAACCCTTTTTCAGCTCAACTAGTTTCCCATCTGTTCGCACCCGCAAGTATCCCTGCTGAGACAGCTGTTCAAATAATTCTCTGTAATGTCCTTTGCGAGCTTTGATCAAAGGAGCAAGCAACAGGATTTTTTTTCCTTTAAATTTAGTGATGATAAGCTCAATGATTTGTTCATCGCTCAGCTGAATCATTTTTTCTCCTGTAACATAGGACACGGCCTCCGATGCTCTTGCATAAAGAAGACGCAGAAAATCATAAATCTCTGTGATCGTTCCAACTGTCGATCGGGGGTTCAGGTTAGTGGTTTTTTGTTCGATGGAAATTACCGGACTCAATCCATTGATGCTGTCAACATCGGGTCTTTCCATATTGCCCAGAAATTGTCTGGCATAGGCCGAAAAGCTTTCCAGATATCTTCTTTGACCTTCTGCATAAATCGTGTCAAAAGCAAGTGAAGACTTTCCGCTTCCGCTCAGTCCTGTAATAACAACCAGTTTATTTCTTGGAAAACTGAGATCAATGTTTTTCAAATTATGCACCCTGGCACCAAATACTTCTAAAAGCTCTTTCTCTTTGGACATATTTTTATTCCACAAACTGGACCTGCAAAGGTACGGAAAAGAACAAGCTTAGATTCCCTGACTTTATTTGTAATTATATTATTCATCATCATAAAAATCGTTCTCAATGAAATAATAACGCAATACCTTCGTTTCCTTTCAATCAAATTTCTTTCCTTGCAAACAATTATGAATTCATTTCGACTTCTCGGAATCCTGCTTGCTCTGCTTCCTTTATCGACTTTCTCACAAGTAGGTGGCGCAAGCACTTTCGCATTCCTGAATATCCCGGCATCAGCGCGTGTGGCAGCTCTGGGTGGCACGAATATCAGTATTAAGGATAACGATCTAAGCCTCGCTTTCCAGGCTCCATCATTACTTAATAAGGAAATGGATAAGTCATTGTACTTTAGTGGAGTATCCTATGTCGATGGAGTAAAGTTTGCAGACGCCGCGTATGCATTCAACCTGGAGAAATATGGAACGTTTATGGCAGGAATTCACTATGCCAGTTACGGCAATTTTACAGAGACCAATACGTATGGCGATGTAGAGGGAAGTTTCAAAGCGGCAGATTATGATTTTCAGCTCGGATGGGCCAGGCCCTTGAATAGTCATTTTTCTGTGGGAGCAAGTCTGAAAGGGATTTATAGTGATTACTACATCTATAATGCTTTTGGACTCGCAGCCGATTTATCAGCGACCTTTCACGACACCGTAACTCAATGGACTGTTAGCATCGAAGCAAGAAATGCAGGTGTTTTGATCAATAATTACACGGAAAAGGTGAACGAGCCTTTGCCGGCTGAAATTCTTCTCGGTGTTTCAAAAAGACTCGCACATACTCCTTTGCGTTTCAGTCTGACACACAGGCATCTTGAAAAGTATAATTTGAAGTACGAGGACCCTAATAATTTTGGTGATGTAGATCCGATTACCGGTGAGCCTGAGCTAAAGAAAACAAACTTTTTCAAAAATCTGACACGTCATTTTATCATTGGCGCAGAAATACTGCTCTCCAAAAATTTCCATATCCGTGGAGCCTATAATTTTCAGCGGAGACAAGAGCTGGTAATTTCAGGCAGGCCTGCCACAAGTGGTTTTTCTTTTGGAGTCGGTTTAAAGGTTAGTAAGTTTATCATCAGTTACGGCCGTGGAAATTATCACCTAAGCGCAGCCGCTAACCATATTTCCATATCAACCAATTTGTCGGAGTTCAGCAGAAAATAGATGCTGTTCATCTGATTCCGGGGCCTTATATCAAGCGATTTTGTGGACAAAAGATTTGCACAATTTTGATTACAGGTTGGTACTTCGTGCCTTTCTTTGTTTCTTTGTCCAAGCCCATGAATTTCCAACAAATTATCCCAAAAGGTACTCACTTTACTATGCAAGAAGAACCAAGCCTGAACAAACGCAAAATCATTATTGCGATCGATGGGTATTCTTCTTGTGGTAAAAGTACCATGGCGAAAGCGCTTGCTAAAAAATTGCATTACCGTTATATTGATTCAGGTGCCATGTACCGTGCTATTACTCTTTTTATCCAACAGCATGGAATATCTCTGGATGAATTGCAAGCCATGACATCAGAACAGCTGGAAAAACTAATGGATCACATCCATATCAGTTTTCATCTAAACCCTGAGACAAAGCTCTCTGAAGTTTATTTGAATGACGAAAATGTGGAAGAGAAGGTCAGGAGCCTGAAAGTTTCTGATTGGGTGAGTCCGGTGAGTGCGATAGCTGAGATTCGAAAAAGAATGGTCGCCCTTCAACAGAGTTATGGTAAAGACAAAGGAATTGTAATGGACGGACGAGATATTGGAACCAGAGTTTTTAAAGATGCCGAATTAAAAATTTTCATGACTGCTAACAAATCTATCAGAGCCAAACGCCGCTTTGATGAGCTGAATGAAAAAGGATTCATGGTGACTATTGATGAAGTCCTGAAGAATATTGAGGACCGTGACCATACTGATACTCATCGTGCAGAAAGCCCATTGCGCCAGGCGGAGGATGCCATCATCCTCGATAATTCGAATATGAACCAGGATGAACAATTGAAATTTTCTCTTGAACAATTAAGAAAGTTAAACGTTCCTGTTTGATCCGTATTCCCGGTATAAATCAGCTGTTTGTACAGGCTTTATTGAATTCTTACCTTTGTATTCATGCAAGTAACCATTGATCCCCATTCCGGCTTTTGTTTTGGTGTAGTCTATGCCATTCAGATGGCGGAAGATGAGCTTGACAATTCCGGACAACTATACTGCCTCGGTGATATCGTTCACAATAACGTGGAGGTTGACAGGTTGCGTGCAAAAGGCCTCGAAATCATCGACCACGAGCGGTTGAAAGAACTAAAAGATTGCAAAGTGCTTATCCGTGCTCACGGTGAGCCACCGGAAACCTATAAAATTGCACTGGATAATAATATTGAACTAATTGATGCTTCCTGTCCGGTGGTTCTCAAACTTCAACACCGTGTTCGAATGAGTGTTGATGAAATGAACGAAAATGATGGCCAGGTAGTGATTTACGGTGAGGCTGGTCACGCTGAAGTTATGGGCCTTGTAGGGCAGACCAAAGGTGACGCCATCTTAGTCCGCAATGAAGAAGACCTCGATAAAGTAGATTATTCCAGACCTATTTATTTCTTCTCACAAACCACGAAAAGCACGCGTGGCTTTGAGAAAATGAAAGCGCTTATTGAAGAAAGATCAAAGAAGGCACAAGAGAGCGAAATACAAGAGGAGTTTTTAAATTCAAATGATACCGTGTGTCGTCAGGTTTCTAACCGTGAACCTCAGCTCAAGAAATTTTCAGCCATCCATGATGTAATAATTTTTGTCTCAGGTAAAAAGAGTTCAAACGGGAAGGTCTTATTCGAAGTATGCAAATCGGTAAATCCCCAAACCTATTTCATTTCCGATGTTGATGAGATCGATCCGAAATGGGTTGAAAATGCAAATTCTGTTGGAATCTGCGGCGCAACTTCCACGCCGATGTGGCTCATGAAAAAGGTCGAGGATTACCTTTCCCTGCCAAATCTTGCCTGAACTTTTTCTGGCTTTACCCTTTTCCATTACGTAGAATATTTCTCCATTTGTTTTAAATTTGATCAGCTTATTAAGAGAGAGACTACGTTCTATGAAATCAAATCAAACCCGGTTTTTTGTTGAAAAACGAATTGCGCGTCTAATTTCCAGATAATCAGTAGTTTGAGTTGGATACAGAATGCCTCCAGCCGGATTGAAGCTTCGGCTTTTAGTCCCAACTTTTATACCTGTTTTGTTTGAAAAATAAAGCTTCATTAGCTTTTCTTGTAAGAGATAATTTGATACATTTGCGTCCCCTAAAAGAAAAACCGAACATCTCACCATAATTCTAAAAACTAAATGATTACAGAAGAAATTACAAACCAGGCCACCGAGTACAAAGCGGAGCCTTTTAACTGGGATTCTACCGGAAAAGGTGCCTCAGATTATTCCGAAGACGAACGCATCCGTCTTGAAAAAATGTATGACGAAACCTTAACATCTGTTGTTGAGCATGACATTGTTGAAGGAGTCGTTGTTTCCATTTCTTCAAAGGATGTTTTAATCAATATCGGCTACAAATCTGATGGTTTGGTTGCATTCACTGAATTCCGTCACATGCCTGACCTGAAGGCCGGAGATAAAGTTGAAGTTTACGTTGAAACTCAAGAAGACAAAAATGGTCAGTTAATTTTATCACATAAAAAAGCTCGTGCTCTCAAGTCTTGGGATCGCGTTAATGCTTCTCTTGAAGGTGATGAAGTAATTCAAGGATTTGTAAAGTGTCGTACCAAAGGTGGTCTGATTGTAGACGTATTTGGTATCGAGGCATTCTTGCCGGGTTCACAAATAGATGTGAAGCCTATCCGCGATTACGACCAGTTCGTAGGAAAGACAATGGAATTTAAAGTAGTAAAAATCAACAACGAATTTAAAAACGTAGTTGTATCTCATAAAGTCCTGATCGAAGAAGAACTCGAAGCTCAAAAAGCCGAGATTATGAAGAAGTTGGAGAAAGGACAAGTACTAGAAGGAACTGTGAAGAACATCACTTCTTATGGTGTGTTCATGGATCTGGGTGGAGTAGACGGATTATTGCATATCACTGATATTTCTTGGGGACGTATCTCTCATCCTGAAGAAGTATTAAAGCTCGATGAGAAAGTAAATGTTGTTATCCTTGATTTTGATGACGAGAAAAAACGTATCGCTCTTGGATTGAAACAGCTTACTCCGCACCCTTGGTCTCAGTTAGATGAGAAGCTTGCAGTTGGTGATAAAGTAAAAGGAAAAGTTGTTGTCATCGCTGACTATGGTGCTTTCGTTGAAATCGCCGCAGGAGTTGAAGGACTTATCCACGTTTCTGAGATGTCTTGGTCACAGCACTTACGCAGCCCGCATGAATTCCTTAAGGTGGGTGATGAAATCGAAGCAGTTATTTTGACTCTCGATCGTGAAGAGCGTAAGATGTCGCTTGGCTTGAAGCAATTGAAAGCTGATCCTTGGATCGACGTTGCAGCTAAATATCCAGTTGGATCTAAGCACACAGCTACAGTGAAAAACTTCCAGAACTTCGGAGTTTTTGTTGAGTTGGAAGAAGGAATCGACGGACTTGTGCACATCTCTGACCTTGCATGGTCTAAGAAAGTGAAACACCCTTCTGAATTCTGTAAAGTTGGAGATCGCATGGAAGTTGTTGTTCTGGAAGTTGATCCGGAAAACCGCCGCCTCAATCTCGGACACAAGCAGCTTGAAGAAAATCCTTGGGAAGTGTTTGAAACCATCTTCACGATGGATTCTATCCACGAAGGAACTGTGTTGAAAGTTGGTGACAAAGGTTCTACTGTAGCATTGTCTTACGGTGTTGAAGCTTTCGGTCCTAACAAGCACATGGTAAAAGAAGACGGCAAGGCGCTGAAGGCTGACGAGAAAGCAGAATTCAAAGTGATCGAATTCAATAAGGATCAACGTAAGATTGTTGTTTCGCATAGCCGGATTCACGAAGAATTAAGCAGCGCTGCCCGCGTTGCCGAAGGTTCCGCAAGAGCTGTTGAACGTGAAGAAGGTGCTAAAGCAGTTAAGAAGGTGAAAGAAAGCGTTGAGAAAACTACATTGGGAGATCTTAGCGCACTGAGTAATCTTAAAACTGAAATGGAAGCTGCAGAGAAGAAGGGGAAGAAACCTGAACCAAATGGCGAAGCAGTAAAAGCTACTTCTGATGAGACTGAGTCTACTGAAGAAGGTAAGAGCGAAGAATAATTCACTCATGAATAATTAAAAAAATCCATCTGTTTTTCAGGTGGATTTTTTTTTACCCTTTACTAAGTCCAAATTAAAATGTATGATGAATCAGGAAAAATTGGAATTTCTACAAAGTACCTTTGCGAAAGAATTGAAAGCACTATCTCCGGATACACCGGCAGCCTTCGGGAAGATGAATGTCCAGCAAATGATAGAGCACATGAGTGATTCAATCCGTTATGCAAATGGAAAAGACCCGCAGAAAATTATTACACCTGTAGAGCGCTTAAATGCGATGAAAGACTTTATCATGAGCGAGAAAGATTTTCGACCTAACACACCAAATTCTTTGATGAGTGATACGCCTGTACCTTGTAAAAATGCCTCCGTTAGCGAAGCGATTGCTGAGCTCGAGCGAGAGATAAGTGACTTCGTCAACTACTTCGAATCACGGCCCGGGATCACTTCAATCAATCCATTCTTTGGTGATTTGAATTATGCTGAATGGGTCCAGGGACTGCATAAACACGCCTTGCATCATTTAAGACAGTTTGGCGTTGCGGTTTAACTGTTGTGATATTATACCCTGCTTTTGGACATGATTTTGTAATCCCATTCTAAAGCCCTAATTTCGTTTCCCGGAATGCAAAAGCGCTTATTGCTGGATCTTACTCATTTTGAAATAACGATTAAAAGACTTTGCTGTCAATTGATCGAAAATCATAACGATTTTTCTAATTCCGTAATTATTGGGCTCCAACCGCGAGGTGTTTTTTTAGCCCACCGTATCCATGAAAATCTTCTGAATCTTACCGGAATTAAAAATATTGCAATCGGGGAACTGGATGTTACATTTTATCGGGACGATTTCCGGAGAAGAGAAATAAATTCTCCCAGCAAGACCCATATCAATTTTGCCATAGCTGATAAAAAAGTGATATTGATCGATGACGTACTTTTTACAGGACGAACCATCAGATCAGGAATGGATGCCATGCTCGATATCGGCCGCCCTTCAAAAGTTGAACTCATGGTTCTTGTAAATCGCAGATACAGTCGCCATTTGCCCATTGAACCGGATTACGTGGGAATACAGGTTGATACCATTCGTTCTGAGAAGGTGAAAGTTGAGTGGAAGGAGACGGAGGGAAAAGATGCAGTGTGGTTGTTGTCGGAATGAAAGAAGAGCCAAGAATATTTTAAGTAAAGATATTTCAGGTAATTGATAACCTGAGAATGTAAGTCAAAGAGAGTAGCCATTAACATAAAATGCCAACAATGTCAAGCCTGAGTACAAAACATTTGCTGGGAATAAAGGATCTTTCTGCCGAGGATATCAATCTGATATTTTCCACAGCAGATAATTTTAAAGATGTTCTTAATCGCCAGATAAAAAAGGTTCCTTCTTTACGCGACATTACCATAGCAAATTTATTTTTCGAAAACTCCACAAGAACCAGGCTCTCATTCGAACTCGCCGAGAAAAGACTTTCTGCTGATATCGTTAATTTTTCGGCCTCCTCTTCTTCAGTCAGTAAAGGAGAAACCTTGATCGACACCGTCAATAATATTCTTGCTATGAAGGTCGACATAGTCGTGATGCGACACCCGCACGCAGGTGCTGCAGATTTTTTAGCCAGGAATGTGAATGCAAGGATTGTGAATGCAGGAGATGGTGCGCACGAACACCCGACACAGGCTCTTCTCGATGCTTATTCAATCAGGGAGAGGGAAGGATCCCTGACCGGAAAAAAAGTGGCGATCATTGGAGATATCCTTCATTCAAGAGTAGCTCTTTCAAATATTTTTTGCCTGCAAAAGCTGGGAGCGGAGGTCATGGTTTGTGGACCCACTACCCTAATGCCTAAATACATTTCATCTTTGGGCGTGAAAGTGTCACATAGCCTGCGTGAGGCCTTAAGTTGGTGTGATGTGGCAAACATGCTCAGGATACAAATGGAGCGTCAGGATATCCGTTATTTCCCGTCTCTGAGAGAATACATTCAGCTTTTTGGTTTGAATATGGAAATTCTCAATTCATTGGAAAAGTCCATTACCATCATGCATCCCGGGCCTATCAATCGTGGAGTTGAAATCACAAGTGAAGTGGCCGACTCAAGTCAGTCAATTATCTTGAATCAGGTGGAGAATGGAGTCGCCATCAGAATGGCAGTATTGTATCTGCTTGCAAGCGGACTAAATTAAGGCATTTCCTTTGTCCTTGCTTTTCAGAAGAAATGCCTTGTTTTATCAATATTTGTAAAGAAATTTTGTTAAATTACATCTGCAGGGGCTTGCTGTAGTGCAGAATTAAATGAATTTCAATAGACGACTAAGTCGGAAACCGGCCAAGCAAACGGATTTGAGCCCTATACATATTAACAATAAGGCTTATTGTATTGTTGAAAATTAATGCCCTCCAAGTCTGATCCCGCGATTTTCGTCGTAAATTTGAAAAAATACTCTTCATATGAACCTTATAATCGACAAACAGGAAAAATATGTTTTGCTTAAAATACAAGAAGCAAAACTTACATCCGTAGTTGCACCTGAATTGAAAGCTGAGATTGTACTCTTACATCACGAGCACTTCAAAAACATGATTTTTGATCTCGCCGATGTTCAATATTGTGATTCTTCCGGATTGAGTGCGCTCCTGGTGGGCTTCAGAATGTGCAGAGATAACAACGGGACCTTTGTGCTGTGCGGCGTTCAGGAACATGTTAGAAAGCTGATTTCAATTTCCCAGCTCGATTCTATGTTGCACATGGTTCCTACCGTGAATGAAGCCATCGATTTAATTTTCATGGAGGAGGTCGAAAAACAAATTACCAAAGAGTAACCCTATTTAATTATTACTAATATTTCTTGTTATGATTATAAGACTCTTGTTGGTTTTCGTTGCATCCTTTTTTATTTCGCTGAATGCTTCAGCACAATGTGTACCGGATTCATCAGTTACTCATAATTCATCCGGGATATATCCTGATAGCGCTACCGGATTACCACATGCATTCGTTGGTACTCCATACAGCACGGTGATTTATGTTTATGTCCCAACAGATACCGTTTACTTTAATCTACCGGTGACTATCGTTTCAATTGACGTAACAGGTGTTACAGGCCTACCTCCCGGATTCTCCTACGAATGCACTCCATCCACTTGTGTATTCCCCGGAGGAACCAATGCTTGCCTTACCTTGCAAGGCCCGGCTTCAACTATGGGAATGATAGGAAACTACCCATTAGTTGTAGAGATGGATGTCAATGGCATGTTGAGCGGCTTTCCTCAGACTATTCAGGAAACAAACGATAATTACACTATAGTCATCGAAAGCTCCACCGGACTTTGGACTGTTTCTAATGGAACTTTTGCCGTCAAACAAAACTCTCCTAATCCTGTCGAACGTTTTACTCGCATTCCCGTAAATTCAAGACTGAGCGGTACAATCTCAATAAAGTTTACCGATATTCTTGGAAATGTTGTGTTGCAAGAAGAGCGTGAGGTGCAGAAAGGGATAAATAACCTGCTTTTTGACGCGGCAAATTTTGAAGCAGGAATTTATCTCTACACAGTATCGGATGGTAAAAGTTTCGTTACCCGCCGCCTCATTGTCTCCGGTAAAAATGATTTTTGAAGTTAGTATTTTAGGCAGCAGTTCAGCTACACCAATCTATCAACGCCATCCCACCGCTCAGGTAATAAAAGTCCACGAACGTATTTTTCTTGTTGATTGCGGAGAAGGTACCTTGATTCAATTGAATCGCTTCAAGATTCGCTTTCATAAAATCAATCATATTTTTATTAGTCATTTGCACGGCGATCATTATCTTGGTTTGCTTGGATTAATTTCTACCATGCATCTCCAGGGTAGGACCAACGAACTGCATATCTACGGTCAAAAGGAGCTGAAGGAAATTGTTGAAATCCAATTGACCTATTCGGAAACTGTTCTTCGTTACCCGATTCATTATCATTTTCTTGATGCAGACAATGACGAACTGATTTATTCAGATGATGATTTAGAAGTGCACACAATTTCATTGAAGCATAGAATTCCGTGTACAGGTTTTTTATTCAGAGAGAAACCTCGGTTAAGAAAATTACTGAAGAATATGTTGGCTGAGCACAATGTTCCTGTCGCTGCATATGACAGGTTGAAAAACGGGGAGGACTTTCTAAGTGAATCCGGTGAACTTATTCCTAATTCTGAATTGACTACGGACCCTCGTCTTCCAAGATCCTATGCATTTTGTTCTGATACGATTTACGATGAAAGACTGGTTTCTGTGGTCAAAGGTGTTGATCTCTTATACCATGAAGCAACTTTTATGAATGATAAGCAAGCAAGGGCTACTGAGACATTTCATTCTACGGCAGAAGAAGCAGGAAAAATTGCAGCCAAAGCAGAAGTGAAGAGATTAATTATCGGTCATTTTTCTGCTCGTTATAAAAATTTGTATCCACTGCTTGAAGAAGCAAGAGCCATTTACCCTAACGTCACACTCGCCTTAGAGGGGGATCGTTTTATGATTGACTGAACATGGTCTTATTAATTGAAAGCGGATCTTCTAAAACTGACTGGTGTTTACTGGAAGGAAATACAGTTGTCCGCACAATTCAGACCATCGGACTGAATCCTTATTTTATTGATTCGGAAAAAATATCGACGCTGATAGAAGCGGAGATCGTTCCCTTATTGTCTTCGACCAGTGTTGTGAGTGAAGTGAATTTTTATGGTGCCGGATGCAGTAATGAGAAAATGTGCGGGATCGTAGAGAAGGGATTACGAAGTCAATTTGCATCAGCCAAAATCTATGTGCTTTCAGACATGCTTGCTGCTGCCCGGTCTCTCTGTGGGAATGGTCCGGGTTTTGTCGCGATACTCGGTACAGGTTCAAACTCTTGTGCCTATAGTGAGGGTATTATTATTGAACAGATTCCGTCCTTAGGTTTTATTTTGGGCGATGAAGGGAGTGGGAGTGACCTTGGTAAAAAGATTTTACAGGCCTACTGTTACAAAGAATTGAAACCGGAATTACTTCTGGAATTTGAAAAAAAGTTCAATGTTGACAAGGATTTTATCATAGAAGCAATTTATAAGAAGCCAATGCCTAACAGGTTTGTGGCTTCTTTCGTCCCATTTATCATCGAAAATTTCAATGAGGATTTTTCGGCAATGGTTTCAGCTTCATTCGATTCCTTTTTGACTAAACACATTCAAAAATATACCCTTTTGCCAAAGAAAACACCTGTCTATCTCACTGGTTCCATTGCCTGGGTCTTTCGTGAAATTCTGAGCAAGGAAATAAAAAGACACGGGTTTATTCTTGGAGGAATTTCACAAAGTCCTTTACAAGGATTGATCGAATATCATACAAGAAACTCCTGATCGATTGAAAAAAATCATTTGTTATCCCGGACAGGAACTTTGATTTTGTCCAGCTCAGCTTGCAGGTTTTTTAATTCCGCTTCTGCACCTTGCTGAAATTTATTGAACAGCTCTGAAATTTCGTCAAGACAAATACCATCTCTTGAGTATTCCTCGATATTGGTGCTTATTTTCTTAAGTTCATGGAGCTCAAATATGGCAAGGCTGGATTTTACCTTATGTGAAACTGCATGCACCTCTTTCCAATTTTTTCTCGGAATGTGGAAGTTTAACTTATCAATTGTCTCCGGAATTTGCTTCAGAATAATTTCAAGCAACTGCACTGTCAATTCCTGATCTCCACCGGTAAATTTGTCCAGGAAATCGAGATTAATTCCATTAGCATTTTCGCTTGATAATTTTTCTGAGCTCTCTTTTACTATTGAATTATTCGGTAAAAATTTGATCAACGAAGCATAGAGTTCTTCAGAAGTATAAGGTTTAACCACATAATCATTCATACCTGCCTCACGTGCCTTTGTCTTTTCTTTTTCAGAAGCATCTGCCGTGATGGCAATGATTGGAACGTTCCTGATTTCTTTGCTTAGTCGTGTTCTTATTTCCCTGGTAATTTCATATCCATCCATTTCAGGCATTTGGATATCCATCAGAATGATATCGTACATTTCCTCACGAAGTTTAGCCAGTGCAGATCGGCCATTTTCAGCGGAGTCATAATTCGCAAAGCCGAAGTTCTTCAGCATGTTTTTGACAAGAAGTTGATTTACATAATTGTCTTCAACGATTAAAACACGTACCAATGAAAAGTCTTGCTGTGGCTGTACTTCCTTGGTTGATATAATCTTGGGTGAGGATTGAATTTTTCCGATTCTGAAAGTCATATCGACAATGAATTCAGATCCCTCATTCACTCGGCTTTTTACTGAAATACTTCCGCCCTGGAGTTCTACCAATTGTTTTACAACCGTCAGGCCAAGCCCAGTGCCCTCGTATCTTCTCTTATTATTTTCGGCTTGCTCAAAGCTGTCAAAAATGGATTGTAGTTTGTTTTCCGGAATGCCAATACCTGTGTCAGTTACTTTGAATCGTATTTTGCAAACCAGTTCATTTACTTCGAGCAGTTTGATGTCAAGGTTTACTTTGCCTTTCTCAGTAAACTTAACGGCATTAGCCATAAGGTTAGTGAGAATCTGGTTTAATCGGATCGGGTCACCGCAAAGCATATCTTTTAGGTGATAATCAAAAGTGCAGCCAAGTTGAATTCTTTTTTCTTCGGTTTTAATTCTAAGGATTTGCAAAACTCCTTTCACTAATTCACGCAAATCAAATTCATTTTCCGAAAATTCAATTTTACCTGCATTGATTTTACTGAAATCCAAGATGTCATTGATAATTACCATCAGGTTGTTAGCAGAAACCTTTATTGCATCGATGTATTCCAGTTGCTCATGAGTCGGATGCGTCTTACTTAAAAGGTGAGCCATTCCCAATACTCCATTCATGGGAGTACGGATTTCGTGACTTACATTAGCCAGAAATTGTTCTTTGAGTTTATCAGACAATTCAGCAATATCTTTTTGCTTTTGAAGTTCTTCAAGATCATATTTTATATGAAGGGCTTTTGTCTTTAAATTTATTTCGTCAGAAGTAAGCTGCTTGTCGAGCTCATAATATTTTTTAAAATGTTCCAGTGCATTCACCGGATCTCCGATTTTTTCGTAGGCCGCAGCAAGGAACTGATGAATTTTAATCAGCTGTGCTTCCATGGGAGAAGTTTCGGCAATTTTCAAAGCCTGATGAAGAACTTCAATCGCTTTATCGTATTGCGTCAATTCAATATACAAGTTGCCCAAACTTTTCTTTAGTTGAGCCACCACATTTGAATTCCCGTGTTCTTCAGCTATTTCTAATGCTTTTTTGAAATTCTGAAGAGATTTATCATATTCTTTTGTCTTAGTGTATAGAATCGCGAGGGATCCTAAAGTCTTGGCATTCGATTCACTCGAGCCTAATTGTTCCAGTGAATTCACGGCACGCAACAAATAGTACAGAGCCTTATCTTCATCGTCAAGCCAATTGTATGCATTTCCCAGGAGAGAATAGCTGTTCACCATCTCCTGTTTGTTTTTTAATCCTTCGAATATTTTCAAAGATTTTTTGAAATAGTCAACTGCATTTTCATATTCCTTGAGATAAATATAAAGCTTACCTATCTCGTTAAAATTTTGTGCTATTCCTTCTGAATCTCCTGCCTCGGTGTTTAGTTTTAATGCCTCAAGAGTGTAACCCAAAGCAGATGGAACGTCGCTCAGTTTTTTGTAAATATTGCTGATGTCCTGAAGGCAGTTAAGTTGGCCACAAAGATCTTGTTGATTTTTGTAGAACAACAGTGCTTCTGAATATCCACTTAATGCCTGCTTGTAATTTTTATAAAGCAGGTGGCTGTTTGCCTTTTCACGGATGATTGATGCAATCGTACTGTGCATATTCTCCTTAGACGCGAGAGATAATGCTTCATCCAACAATGCCAATGCTTGTGTATGATTTCGTTGACGCAAAATCTGCGCACGTTGAATTAAATTATTGATGGTCGATTGCGACATTTGTAAATGATTTTTAAGCCCTGAATACAACAAGGCTAATTACCCGAATTATAGGCTTTCTCTGACTTTTAGTTGCCGCAATTATGCGGCAAGCCTTACAAAATTGACAATCTATTGTCCCCTCATTATTGAACCTTTAAGTTCAGAAAATTTTTTACAACCAGCCAAATAATAGCTAAAAACTATGGATCTCTGATAAATACCATTATTGGATTGAAAATCAGTTAGTTTTGACGTTGATCGAAGGTCTTTGTAAGTTTTTTTACCTCTCTGAAAGTCGCGGTGGGCTTGAAATACAGCCGAACTGTCCTTCCATCCGTTCGAAAATAAAAATTTCACTGCGGCAATCGTGTCTACAATCATGCGGAATAAATGCACTTTCCGGAAGCTCTTTGGGTCTAAATTTTTATAAAGAAGAAAGAGATTATTACGGAAATTATAATAAGTTTTTTTAGGATTGTGCTTTGGAAGCGTCCCTCCTCCCACATGATATACCTTCGATTTTCCGCAATACCAGATTTGATAGCCGGCATTCTGTAATCTCCAGCACAAGTCGATTTCTTCCATGTGTGCAAAAAAGGAATTGTCAAAACCATGGAGTTCATGAAAACACGAAGACCGGATAAACATACATGCACCGGTTGCCCAAAAAATCTGACAATCATCGTCGTACTGTCCCAGATCTTTTTCAATCGAGTGGAATATACGGCCCCTGCAAAATGGAAATCCAAACTTATCGATGAAACCGCCGCCGGCACCTGCATATTCAAACTCTTCAGGATTAGATTGTGATAATATTTTGGGTTGACACGCTGCAATTTTTGGATCGGAGTCCATCAGAGCAAGCACAGGTCTTATCCAATCATCTTTCACCTCAACATCTGAATTCAGTAACACAAAATATTCGTTATTTACTTGTTGAAGTGCTTCATTATAACCTCCGGTATAACCGTTATTTTTCGGGAGTCTGATAATGCGAATTGAAGGGTAATGTTTTTCAAGAAAATCTATCGAATCATCAGAGGATGCATTGTCGGCTACAATTAAATCCGCGACGCCCTTACAGCTTTGATTAATTCCGGGTAGGAATTTTTCCAGGAAGCTTTTTCCATTCCAGTTTAGAATAACTACAGCAACACGGTTTCCGGATAGAGTCATAAAAGAAATTCCTTGCAAAGATGCAAGGTAATTTTAAATTAAATAACAGAGATCAAATTTTATTTCGGATTTCGGAAGTTATCCTTGGTTTTGTTTCCGTAGGTGTCTATGGAATTTTCCTGATCCATATCGCTCCCAAATTGCTGTGTGCGATCATGTAGTTTCAGCTCCCAGGCAGCATCTTGCAATTCACCTTGTGCGTCTGAATGAATCAGTTGATAATCATTGGCTGAATTACCTAGGCTGTAAAAGACAAACTTTCGGTTCGTTTGATATCCAAGCTGATAATAGTGCCAGATTTCATAGGGCCTCGCATTTGGATTCATGTCTTCGGCAGTGATTGAATTAGGCGGTCCGTACTGTAAATAAACGCGCCCCCGATCGGTTTCATATCCTTTTTTATTCTGAGAACTGTAAGCACTGTTCACCTTATCAACTTCCGCTTTGTAGGCTATCCATGCCGCTTCCGGTCCTTCCGGGTTTCTCTTAACCCAAAAGCTGTATAAATACCTTTGCATTTGCTCAACATTGTTTCGACTGATGATGTTTTCAGCCATGCGCCCCTCTACCTGAGCTGAAATCGGATAGAGATAGGATATGTAATTTTTTAATGCAGCCGGATCATTCATTCCCGAGACAAATGTGTTTTCAAGACTCACTGTCTCCAAATCCTCGTTGCTAAGCCTATCGGCATTATTACTTCTTTGGAAAAAAGTTTGCTGGTAAGCCACTAATTTATTCTGTTGATTTAGCACTTCTACGGTCAGGTAGTAGTTTCCTGTAGGCAGTGCATCAATAGACATCTCAGCCAATAATACATTGACTTCTTCAGGAGATTGTTTTTTGATGGATGCAAATTCACTCAGCATCCTGCTGTTATTACTGTTGGTAATTGAATAGCGCACTAAATAATCGCTCTTCAGAAATTCTTTGGCTCTATAGATTTCAGCATAGAATTTTAATGATTTTATCTCTCCGGGATAAAAGGAAGTCACCATTGGGACTACATCATAACTGCTCTTGGTGAATTTCCCTTTGCTGCTGGAAGGGCTGAAGGATTCCAGCATTTCAATACTGGATATCGAAACTTTATCTTTTGGAAAATTAACGATGATTTTTTGTTTGGCGGTAAATGCAGGTTGATCAGAGTTTTTATCCTGAATCCTCAATTCAACCTGATACTCGCCAACATCCAATGGCACTCTCTGCTGATCAATAAAATCAGTCCCGGATGCTAAAGAACTTTCCTGTTCCGGTCCGAGCAGATTGTACTTGTCAAAATGGACTATGGAATCACCTTTTTTGTAAATCCACTGGATTTCAATTTTGCCCTGATACAAACCATTTGAATTTTTGACTAATACGGCAGTAGGCCCTGATACATTCAGGTATGTTTCTATATATGGACTGCCGGAAGGTTGGTCAAAAAGGGCGTAAGCAAAATATGCATTCAGTGCTCCGAAGCTGATCTGAGAGCACAGAACCAAAATTAGGGTCAATAG
>Ga0138256_10002839_pt1 | contig 18484 bp, 10 predicted proteins | sample KNB2016incub_MG_FD_105486 | JGI IMG/M metagenome (GOLD analysis project Ga0138256, IMG submission 105486) | Active sludge microbial communities from wastewater in Klosterneuburg, Austria - KNB2014incub_MG | ecosystem: Engineered > WWTP > Activated sludge > Unclassified | place: Austria... | reverse complement strand
TCCCGGTGCACTCGAAGAGATCCGTCGGTTAAAACAAGACAATATTACCGTAGTACTGGTTTCAGCATCGCCCGAAAACTGGCTGCTGGAATGGACAAAAGCCAATGATATTCAACTAATTGGCACTCGTCTTGCAATCAAGAATGACAGGATTACCGGGCTTATAAAAGGGAAAAACTGTCACGGGACTGAAAAAGTCAGGCGGATCAGGGAAAATTATCCTCAAAACGAATATGAAATAACCGATGCCTTTGGCGACACAAAGGGCGATCTGCCCATGCTGGACCTGGCTGTAAACCGGCATTGGAAACCATTCCGTTAATACCCTGATTTCCATATTTTAGCCTTGATTTTCAGGTTGATAAAAAAATAAAATGGAATAACTTCCGGTTATTGTTTTATTTGTTAGATTTACGCCGAATCTCCACCTACAAATTTCCCCATATCCTTTCGAAGAGTCTGAATGTTTACCGGATTTATAACCTCCGGTAAGTCTTTGTATTTACAAAGGCAGTCTTTTTTTTAAAATTAAACCGTTTAATATGAATCAGACATCTACGATTATTAAAGCCTTATGCTTACTGCTGTTTCCCGCTGCGTTGTGGGGACAATCAATTGGTGATTACCGGACGGTTGGAACCGGTGGTAACTGGAACAATACAGCTACCTGGGAAAGGTATGATGGTGCCACATGGATTACCCCGGCACCAAGCGCGCCCACATCTGCAGATGGCGCAATTACTATTTTAAATGGACATATAGTAACTGTTACAGCTTCTGTAACAGTTGATCAGGTTACTGTTGATGCTGGCGGTACATTGAATAATAATCAAGCAGGGGCAACACTCACTATCAATGACGGCACGGGAACAGATTTACTAATCAACGGAATATATAATCTTGGTTCGATAACTGTGGCAAACACATTGGCTGCAACTGGTGCAGCCCCGGCCTGCCAGGTAAATGGCACCATGAATTGGAGAAACGGCACAGTAAATGTCGCAACTACTATTGGAGGAGCAGGTACCCTTAATTTAAGTGAGAATTTTGCAAAATTTCTTAATACGACACTTACCAACAATGGCACATTTAACTGGCAAACGGGTGCTTCCAGTGGAGGAATTGGCACAAGCAATGGTTCAAGCATTGTAAACAACGGAACCATTAATGAACAATTCAGTAGCAACAACCGAGGTATTGCAATGAATGGTGGTGGTACTGCTACATTTCTTAATACTGGGACAATTAATAAGACGACCACATTTTTAATGGAGATATATGGTTCTGTTACATTAACTAATTCAGGTACTATTAAAGGTATCGGTACGCTTCAATGTGACTCGCCTCCTGTAAATTCAGGTATTATTGCACCAGGAAATTCACCTGGCATATTTACCGTTTCTTCAAACTTGGTACAAGGTCAGCCAGCTACCATACAAATTGAAGTAGTAGATGGGAGTGGTGCCGGAACTGGGCATGATCAATTACGGTTTACTGCAAACGTAAATCTGACTGGCGTAACAATCAATATTCAGGACTTTACAGTATCTCCACCGGCCCCTTTACAGAATTATACAGTACTTTCTACTACCGGTACATTCTCCGGCACACCAACATTGCTATCCGGTTCAAACTATTCGCTAGTAACCCCTATCGGGGCGACAGGAGTTGAAGTCACGAAAAATGCTTCCTTCCCTCTGCCCGCAATATGGGGTGGCTTCAATGCCATTGCTCGTAACAACCAGGTGAGCCTGAAATGGGAAACCTTGCAGGAAAGCAATGTAGCCGATTTTACCGTTGAGTATTCAGTCAATGGCCGGGATTATCTGCCGTTGACCACTGTAGCTGCCATTGGTAATTCCAATAGTGTTCAGTCTTATAGTTTTGTACATACAATGCCTGACCTGGCGAAGAGTAACTTCTACCGGATCAAGCAAACTGATCTGGATGGCAAATCTGCTTACTCCGCCGTCAGATCTGCGAAGTTCACCAAAGGTCAGATTGTCGCGGTAACTGCTACCCCTAACCCTGTAAGAGATCGCTTACAACTGCAGGTACAGGAAGAAAATATCCGTATCGTGCTGACCGATATGGCTGGCAAAACAATTCAAACCCTGACACCTCAGCCCGGCTATCATGAAATCAATATGAGTCTGCTGAGTCCTGGCATCTACAACCTGGCTGTTTTCAATAAGAACAGCTTAGTGGAAACACAGAAAATTGTAAAGCAATAATAAAAGGAAATTAAGTTTAGCAAAAAGGCTGTCTCTGTTGAGACAGCCTTTTTTTTGGCTGCTACCTTCCGCTACGCGAATGAATTTAAACACATAGGTTTAGATGCTTACACAAAAGATTAAATTGTATGGCAGGCACCACTCTCCTACAGCGGGACTACCCTGTAAGAATAACATAGAATACACATAGAAATACACTTGCTATGTTTATTCTATGTCACTATGTGCCTATGTGTTAAATTGCGGCGAAGCCGCCTGCCGGTAGGCAGGTGTGTCAAAAAAAAATGGAAGCTGTCAGCTGACAACCTCCATTTTATCTATTCGTTGATTTTTGCTTTACTGCTTCACGAATTTCAACACCCCGTTCCGGTTAATATCAAGTCCTACCTGCACTATGTAAGTGCCTCTGGCGAACTGACTGACATCCACCCGGAGTAACATATAAGGCAGATTCCGCATCACTTCATTCTGATACACCACCATTCCAGACATATCATATATCCGTATTGGCGTCTTATTCTGAGTAGTGGCTGCATCCAGTTCAATGATTATTTCATTTACAGCCGGGTTGGGATAAATGGATAACCTTGAAGTTTGCAATTCCGGAAGCACGGTTACTTTTACGGTATCGCGGCTGGTTGCACCCAGATTATCAGTAACAAGTAATTCAAAATAATATTCCCCTTCCAGGAGATTCTTCATGGCAGACCTTGGATTGTTCATTGAATCAATAATAAACTGTGCTGGTCCGGCAATTTTTCTCCACTGGAATCCGGCAATACTTCCGTCATTGTCAATCGCAGTACCAGTAAGTGTGACCTTATTGACCGGCAGTCTGATCAGCTGATCTGTACCGGCATTCACGATCGGTGCCATATTCGGTACGGCATTCACGGTCACCTGAATGGTATCGGTAGCGGTAGCTCCGTTATTGTCTGTAACCGTAAGTATGAACTGGTAGACTCCCTGTACCAGACCGGTTACACCCGTACTGGCATTGGCAGGAGCATTGATTGTATACTGCGCAGGTCCAGTCCATTTGTTCCAGCTATAAGAAGCGATGGTTCCATCCGGATCTGATCCACTACCATTCAAAGTAGTACTGTTAACCGGAAGTGTTATGGAAATATCGGTACCCGCATTTGCGCTTGGAGGCTGATTTACCAGGCTGTTTACGGTAACCTGTATGCTGTCCTTTCCGGATGCACCATGATTATCGGTAACGGTCAGTTCGAAGAGGTAAACACCTTGTACCAGGTTGGTAATACCAGTACTGGCATTGGCGGGAGAAACAATCGTGTACTGGGCAGGGCCGGCAATTTTCTGCCATTGATAAGTTGCAATGCTGCCATCCGGATCAGAACCTGTGCCATTCATTGTTACGCTGTTTACAGGCAGTGTAATCGTCATATCAGCTCCTGCGTTGGCTACAGGGGATAAGTTAACAAAAGGATTAATGGTCACCTGTACGGTATCCTTATCGGAATCACCGCTGTTATCTGTTACTGTCAGCTCAAACTTATAAACACCCTGAACCAGGTTATTTACAACTGTCTGGGCGCTGAGTGGGGCTAATACCACAAACTGAGCCGGGCCGGAAATTTTATTCCACTGATAGGAAACAATCGATCCGTCAGGGTCAATACCAATGCCTGAAAGAACCAGGCTATTCTCCGGCAGAACAAGTGTAATATCCGGACCAGCACTGGCAACAGGAGGCTGATTCGGGGCCGGATTCACGGTTACCTGGACTGTATCCTTATCGGTTGCCCCGTTGTTATCCGTAACAGTCAGTTCAAAAAGATATACACCCTCTGTCAGATTGGTAACACCTGTACTGGAACTGCTGGCAACATTGATTGTAAACTGTGCCGGTCCGGCAATTTTTGTCCACAGGTATCCGGAAATAAATCCGTCCGGATCAGAACCGGTACCATTCAGGGTTACACTATTAACAGGAAGGGTAATATTCAGATCGGTTCCTGCGTCAGCTACAGGCAAAAGGTTCACATAGGCATTCACTACCACCTGTACCGTGTCTTTATCTGTTGCGCCACTGTTGTCCGTGACGGTCAGTTCAAACTGGTAAACACCCGCTGTCAGATTGGTCACTCCGGTACTGGCACTGCTGACTGAATTGATTGTGTATTGTGAAGGACCGGCAATCTTCACCCAGGTATAGCCGGTAATATTTCCGTCAGGGTCAGATCCTGTACCATTTAATGTGACACTGTTTACGGGAAGTGTTATACTTATATCCGAACCTGCATTTGCTACAGGGGGTAAATTCTGATAGGCAATAACAGTAACCTGTACCGTATCCGTAGCGGAAGAACCGTTGTTATCTGTTACCATTAACTCAAACTGGTAAATGCCTTCTGCCAGATTCACTACACCTGTACTGGCACTGGTGCCTGCGGTAAAATTAAATTGTGATGGGCCGGCTACTTTTGTCCACTGGTAACCTGCAATTGTACCATCCGGGTCTGAGCCACTGCCATTCAGTGTAGCACTGTTTACAGGCAGATTTATTACCAGATCCGTTCCGGCATAAGCGGTCGGGGGCAGGTTGATAGCTGCATTTACCACCACCTGAACCGTATCACTGCCCGTTACATTATTATTATCCGTAACAGTCAATTCAAACAGGTATACACCCTGAACCAATCCGGTTACACCCGTACTCGCATTAGCGGGGGAACTTATTGAAAACTGAACCGGACCGGAAATCTTTGTCCACTGGTAAGCTATAATAGAACCATCCGGGTCGGAACCACTGCCATTCAGGGTTACACTATTTGCCGGAAGAGTAATACTGATATCAGCACCGGCATTGGCTACAGGCGCCTGGTTAACATTACTGTTTACAGTAACCTGAACAGTATCTTTTGCGGCACCACCACTATTATCCGTTACAGTCAGTTCAAAACGATACACGCCTTGCACCAATCCGGTCACACCGGTACTGGCACTGGATGATGATGTAATTGTAAATTGGAGGGGACCAGATAATTTTGACCACTGATACGTGGCAATACTGCCATCCGGATCAGAACCAGTACCATTCAGTGTAACACTGTTTACCGGTAAAGTGATTGTCTGATCTGCTCCTGCATTGGCAGAAGGCAATTGATTCAACGCAGCATTTACTGTAACCTGTACCGTATCCTTATCCGTTGCGCCGCTGTTGTCGGTTACGGTGAGTTCAAAACGATACACCCCTTGTACCAGGCTGGTAACACCCGTACTGGCGCTCGATGCAGCGGTGATTGAATACTGCGCTGGACCGGCAATCTTAACCCACTGATAGCCCGATATATTTCCATCCGGGTCAGAACCACTGCCATTCAGGGTTACTGTGCTGACGGGTAATACAATCGACTGATCCACCCCGGCATTTGCAACGGGTGCCTGATTGACATAGGCGTTTACGGTAATCTGAACGGTATCTTTATCCGTTGCACCGCTGTTGTCGGTTACAGTAAGTTCAAAACGATACACCCCTTGTACCAGGCTGGTAACACCGGTACTGGCATTGGCAGGTGATGTAATAGTATATTGTGCCGGACCGGCAATTTTTGACCACAAATAATTGGTAATGCTGCCATCGGGATCGGAGCCACTACCATTCAGTGTAACACTGTTTACCGGCAATGTGATCACCTGGTCAGTACCCGCATTAGCGGATGGTAATTGATTAAGTGCTGCATTAACAGTAACCTGTACGGTATCTTTATCAGCTGCACCACTGTTGTCGGTTGCGGTCAGTTCAAAGCGGTATACACCCTGAACCAGGCCGGTTACCGTAGTAACAGCAGCATTGCTGGTTGTAATGGTAAACTGGGTTGGACCGGCAATCTTTGTCCACTGGTAAGTGGCAATAGTTCCGTCAGGGTCTGTAGCACTACCATTCAATGTAACGGTGCTGACCGGCAGGGTGATTGTCTGATCGGCTCCGGCATTTGCCACTGGAACCTGGTTCACTGCTGCATTAACCGTAACCTGTACGGTATCTTTATCCGCTGCACCACTGTTGTCGGTTGCAGTCAGTTCAAAGCGGTATACACCCTGAACCAGGCCGGTTACCGTACTAACAGCAGTATTGCTGGTTGTAATGGTAAACTGGGTTGGACCGGCAATCTTTGTCCACTGGTAGGTGGCAATAGTTCCGTCAGGGTCTGTAGCACTACCATTCAATGTAACGGTGCTGACCGGCAGGGTGATTGTCTGATCGGCTCCTGCATTTGCTACTGGAACCTGGTTGACTGGCGGGGGTGCAGAAAGCCTGGAAAATATCCAGTCAACCATATTTCCTACGTCATTAAAATTACGCGTTGAATCAGCTTGTGTTATGTTAATAGAATACCCTGGTAGTATCGGTGCCACTCCATTAAGAAATAATGGAAAATTACCAATTACAGTATTACTAGAAACTGTTGCGCCTGAATTATTTGAAACTGTATTAGATCCATTATTGATAAAATAATTACCTGTTACATTCCCCCCTGAAGTCCCTGAATTACCAGAAGTATATACCGGAGTCGCCTCTGCATTTTTAAGAATATTCCCTGTAACATTAGGAGTAAGGTTAGATACGATTTCAGGATAAACAGCATTTCTCTGCAAATAAGCCCCATATTCTGTATTCAAGCCGCTTCTAACACTATCAGAGACATTATGGAATACTTGTGAATTACCAAATCCAAAAACCAGTATTGAAGAACCAGTGCCATTTACGACCATATTATTGTAGATCCTGACAGCTTCTATATTCCCACCAGAGAGTATTCCTGATTTATGACTGCTCTGATTTGCAACCCCATACCGTCTTACAAGGTTATTATAAATCTTACACCCTTTTAATGAGTTAGACAACTGTATACCGTCCAGTTTGGTACTATCAACTATATTGTTATAAATTTCAACACTGTCCATTCTAGGAGGAGGACCATATGTAGTACTATTCCCCACTTCAACACCAGATATACCAGTATGTCCAATATACATTCCTTCTGCATTTGTACGCCTGATATAATTGTCATGTATTTTAACCCCACGTAAAAGAAATTTATCAAACTGGCCTTGCGAATAAGGTTTAGCATTAATCTTATACATCATTCCTAGTTCTGCATGATTGATTGAAACACCGCTAATCTCAATATGATGCGCCCAATTGACCACCATGCCGATCCTTGTTACACTGGCGGTTGGCAAATTGCTATTATCAACAATCCAACCATATGGGTATCCTTTTGAACGAAGTAAAGTACCATCAAATTTTACATAACACATAACAGCGGTATCTCTGTCTGCTAGGCTAAAAAAACCATTATTCGTAATTACAACAGGCTGGTCCTTAGGGGCAACAATTATCGGACAGCCTGGGCCTCCACCAATATCACCAATTGAAAACCCGGTTGTATATGACCCTCCGGGAATATATAGTGTATCTCCACCCATGAGGCCGGGAACAGTATTATCCCTTGTCAAATAAGGACGATACAGTTGTGTTGCGTCATTTTTAGGCAAAATAAAAGCTTGTGGAGTTCCTGTGCGGCAAGGACGAATATTCTTTTTCATATAGTCAATAACCGAAACGACCACTGTATCAGAAAAAGCACCATTCGTTGTAAGTTTGAAAAAATATGTACCTTCTAAGAGCCCTGTAACGTTAGTAATAGGTGTAGTCGGGTTTGTGATCACCTGGGTTCCGGGTCCACTGATTTTAGACCAGAGATAAGAAGTAGCCCCGGTTGAAGCACTTGCATTTAATACAGCCGTATCCGGGCGCATCTGGTTCAGGTAAATCACCGTATCTGTACCGGCATTTGCTGTACCGGGAAGTCCTGATAAAGGAAGTACAGACACAACAACCGTATCAAGGTCTGAAGCGCCACTGTTATCTGTTGCACGAAGTTCGAACTGATATGTACCCTGAACCAGGTTGGTAATACTCGTTTGTGCAGATCCTGAGCTGCCAATAGTGAAGGTAGCAGGTCCAGCCACTTTTGTCCAGGCACAAGCACTTATACTTCCATCCGGATCAGAAGCCGAACCGGTTAAGGTGACCGTGTTCAGCGGTAAGGTGATTGTTTGATCAGTACCGGCATTCGCCACTGGAGGCTGATTGGCTGTTTGAGTGCCTTTTCGTTGTTTGAGCATCCAGGTATATATATTATCGCCTGCTTCTGTCCAGGTTGGATTATACCAGGTATTCCAACAACAATGTCCACCCACATATTGTGTATATCGAGCAGATCCTAAAACAGCTGCATTCATAGTGTCTCTTACTTTATCCATTGACCTATAGTCTGTTGTACCCTCGAACCCCCACCACTTTCCGCCTGTCAATGATAAAAACTTCATGTCCCCTATGACAGGTGGAGGTGGGGCAGACATTGCAACAACAGCTGCAATTCTATTTGCATATGTCATGTTTGCAGAAACATATGTATCCCAACTACAACCGCCCATAGAAAGTCCGGTCAGATAAACTCTATTAATATCTACCCTCCAACGGAGGCAAACTGAGTCAATTTTTTTATTTATTGAAGTGGCTGAAGGCCATGAAGCTGTTGGTTGAATTGAAATAACAATCGGCTTTTCAGTAGTGCCATTAACCACAAATTGCATATTATGGCCCTGTGCAATAAAGTTGGATGGCCCGTAAAGAAGTAATTTACTTGCATCAGTTCCAACTTCACCAATTCCCGGTATGAATATAATTACCGGATAATTCTGCCCTGAAGTGCTGTAGTCATCCGGCAGATGAACATAAGCATTCCAGCCATCAATTTTTGTGAGTGTTTGTTGTCCTGATACGGGTAACGTAATCAGAAGTGCAATCAGCCAGTACAGGCAGATACACTTAGCCTTAGTTTGTAGGGTAGGAGTCATTGCTACTAGGATTATTGGAATTCATTAGCAAATTAGTTAATCTGCATTTAATTAATGAACGAACAGGTTGAAAAAAAATGGTTTTTAGGTACTTTTACGCTGAGCCTTCTGTGTTTTCTCTTAAACTAATCAAGTAAAATTTGAACTGCTTTTGTTTTGCAAAAATTAATCCAATTCCGAAATATTCAATGAAAAACAAATCCTCAAACTATTCACATGTTTAGAATACTGTGAGTAACCGGTTTTATTTGACCCAAATCATTTCATTTTTTTGGCAACAATAAAATCCAAACCCATTTTATAATTCTAAAATCCGCACGAACTCCCGTTAGCCATTTGTATTTCCTGTGTGCCTGTTCTGGATTATATCCGTTGCCTGCGCTTTCGATATCGGTGCCTTGTTTCTGAGATACTGGTTAGCTGAAAACAAATCCCACTGGTACAGATGTTATATATTTAAATGATTATCATTGCGTTATAAATAAAATTATGATTAACGCAAACCACAGGTAGTTAAAAATCTACATGCTGTGACAGCGATTTTTTTTGTGGCTTACCCGTGTAACCTGTTGAAGTATCTCCGGAGATTGGCAATCCCGGGCAGTTTTGTTTATCTTGTGCTGCATCTAATCGCAAACCACCACTGAATCCGACCGCATGTTTACGATGAAAATTTTACTATGGGTCAGCCTTTTTATTGTATTCTATACCTATGCTGGCTATACACTGATCGCCTTGCTGTTGACCTGGATCAAAGAGAAACGAAAAATTGCTGCACCCGGAGAAGGTACTTTATTACCTGTAACATTGGTCATAGCCGCCTACAATGAGGAGATTTGCATTGAAGAAAAAATCAGGAACTGCCTGGAGCTGGATTATCCGGAAAATGCATTAAAAATTATCATTATTTCTGACGGGTCTTCGGACAGGACACCTGACATTATAGGCCGCTATTCCCGGATTCTGCATTTACATGAAGACAAACGGGAAGGAAAAGTAGCGGCTATCGACCGGGCTATGAAGTTTGTGGAAACACCGGTGGTGATTTTTACGGATGCCAATACCTTTTTAAATCCGGGTGCGGTCAAAAATATTGTACGGCATTATAATGACCCCAAAACCGGCGGGGTGGCCGGAGAAAAAAGAGTCCGCCGGGAAGGAGATCAGGACTTGTCCGGTGCTGGTGAAGGCCTTTACTGGAAGTATGAATCCCTCCTGAAAAAGATTGATGCAGATTGCTATAGTGTGGTTGGAGCAGCGGGAGAGCTTTTCTCCGTCCGGACCGCACTATATGTGAATCCCGGAACAGATGTTATTCTCGACGATTTCCTTATTTCGTTGGATATCTGCCGCAAAGGCTACCGGGTGGCGTATGAACCGGATGCCTATGCCGTTGAAGGACCATCCGCTTCCATGAAGGAGGAGCAGAAAAGAAAAGTTCGGATCAGTGCCGGCGCCTTCCAGGCAATGTTGCGTATGGCTGACCTGATGAATCTTTTCCGGTACCCGAAACTGGGATTTCTGTATCTCTCCCACCGGGTTTTCCGTTGGACGATATGCCCTTTATTATTACCGTTGATCCTGGCATTGAATAGCTGGCTGGTGTGGAAAAATGCCGGTACAATATATACGGTACTCCTGACCGGACAGCTCCTGTTTTATGGCCTTGCGGGCCTGGGGGCATTACTGGCCTTGCGAAAAATCGTATTTAAACCAGCCCACCTCGCCTATTATTTTCTGTTTATAAATATCTCTTTATACCTGGGTTTTGTGCGCTTTTTGAAAGGCAACCAGAGCGTCTTGTGGGAAAAAGCAAAAAGATCCTGAAATCAACTATCAAATTCACGAAAGTTAACGACTGACCATTATGACTACCGTTCAGCAAATTGCCTTTTTTATCCTGCTGTTTATCGAGTTGCTGGTAGCGGCCTATTTCCTGATTCCATTTTTTATGTTGCTGGTACACCAATTGTGGGTCAGCAACAGTAAAAAAAGACGGATTGACCGTTTACCGGTCCTGACGGAAAAAAGACACCGGTTTCACCTGATTATCACTGCGCACGAAGAAACTGAATTTATTCCTCCCCTGCTGGATTCAATCCGCCGTCAGACCTATGCTGAGCATACCACCTACCTGGTGATGGATTGCTGCGATCCTGCTTTGATTTTTGATGATGAACGGACCGTGACCCTCCACCCTCCGGAACCACTGAATTCAAAAATCAGGTCGATAGAATATGCCATTAGTGCATTCCGGGATGAGCCTGATGCCATTATCATATTAGATGCGGACAACCTGATTCATCCAAATTTTATGGCAACCATGAACCTGTATTTCCAGAAGGGATTCCAGGCGGTACAGGCCGATTTCAGGGCAAAAAATGCGGATTCTGATTTTGCAAAAATGGATGCCATGGGTGATTTGTTCAACTTCTTTGTGGAAAGAGAAATGCGTATGGAAATCGGTGTTTCCTCTGCCATCTGGGGTGCAGGCATTGCCTTTGCCTACCCGCTTTATGAGGGTATACGGTATAAAGATGCCCTGGGAGGGTTTGATAAAATGCTGCAAATCCACCTGGCAACCCAGGTAAAACAAATCGGGTTTGCCCGGGAAGCAATCCTTTACGATGAAAAAATTTCAGACGGTGCCGCACTGGAGAAACAACGTACCCGCTGGATCAGCTCACAGTTTAAGTACAAACAGGCCAATTTCAGGTTCCTGCTTACGGCGATCCGGAACCTGGATCTGAAACGAATCTTCTTTGGTTTTAATAATGTACGCCCTCCATTGTATATGCTGCTCGGTCTGGCTGGTGTTTTTTTCCTGTTCCACCTTTTTTACAAGCCGGTATTCAGCCTGGTTTGGGTAATTATCATGGCGGTTTTTGCCATCAGTTATATACTGATCGTACGGGTCCGTGCCGGCCGTAACTATCGTTTTTCAAGAACCTTGCTTCAATTACCCCGGTTTATTTTCCGGCAGGTACTGGCTACGCTTAAGATCAAGCAGGCAAAAAAATCATTTATGAAGACCAGGCATACCAAACTGGTTTACATTACTGATTTGTTGAAGGAGTCACAGCAGCCGGTGGATTGATTTTCACCAATGCCTCTTCGAGTGTCATTCCCAGCAGGCTTTCCAGCATATATTTGGACGTATTCAGGTCTTTCAACAGGTTGATCTTCTTGACCAGTTCAGCCTGGTATCTTTTTGATGCGTCAGAAAGCGTTTCCAGTGTCACTTCGTTTTTGGCAAACTTTGCTTCTGTTTTCTTCCAGATTACCAGTTCATCCTGCAGGATTGCTTCATGAAGGGCCAGCAGGAACATGTTGGCCCTGTAGGCCTGGTATTGCAGTTTAATTGCCTGGCGGATCTCATATACTTTCACATCCAATTCCGCCTTTTTGAGCTCAATATTAGCTTTGGAAATCTGAACATCCCTTGATTTGGTGAAAAAATAACCAAGTGGCAGATTCATGCTTAGGTTATACCGGGGGAAAAACAGGTTGGCATTATTGGTGCTACTACTATTTATATTAGCTTCATTCAGATTGAAATTTGCCCCGATATTATTCAGCCAGGCTGCCCGGTTTTTCTTCATCTCATACTTTTTTACATCCAGGCCTCTTTGTTCGACTATGACATTCCTGTTACCGATTGCCAAATCAGCCAGTTTTTCAGAAATAGTATCCTGAAGGTTAAAACCGGGATTGCCAACTGAATCAAGTAGGGATTGGGCTCTAGTTGTGGCAAAAAATAGCAAAGAAAAAATGAGGAATACGAATTTCATAAAATCATTTTTGAAGTTTGCAAATGACGTACTCTGACAATTATTGCCAGACATGGATAAAACAGAAAGCTACCTGGCACTTGACCAATTGCCTCCTGACCAAATTGTGAAACAATAAAGCTAAAAACACATGTTGTAACAGCAAGTAAAATCAGTTTCATGATCCTATTAGTTGATGCATAAAATGCTCTCACCCCAGACACTAATATAACAAAATATAAAATACATTGCAAGGTAAATCCGATCCAGCCAGTTTCAATTGCAGTTTTAAGAAAGCCACTATCAGGGGGAAAGCCAGCTAATATATGATTAGGATTATAATTTAGTCCATTCATGCCACTTGTAGCTAATCCGCCTCCTAGTGGCTGACTCAGAATATAAGGCTGGATAAATTTCCTGTTATCATCTCTTACCTTCATTGATGCATCTTCTTTAAAGTTAAAAGCTGATCGTATCCGGTCAACGGTGGGGTTACCATAAACTGGTCCAAACAAAATAAAGACAAAAGCCAAAAAACAAAATGCTGAGAAAATTAAAGTTTTGATCTGGTTAATACTCATTAAAATGTATAAAAACAAGCCCGCTATAATGGTAAAATATGCCGTACGAGTCCCTGAATAGGCTACGCCCAGCATTATAAAAAGTAAAGAAAGCAGGCCCATCGTTTTGAATTTCAGGTTTTTCTGCTGCAAAATCAGCACAAAAACAATAACGGCAGTTGACCCCATTAAAATACCAAAAGCAGCCGGATCCGATAAAATTGAGAACTTTCGCATTATACCAGTGTCTAAGAAATATAATCCAGCTCTTCCTGGAACACTGTAGACCCAATCAATTTCAAAATTAAAAAAACCAAACCATTCCTGATAGCAAGCATATACACCCGCAATAAAAGCTAATGTTATCCAAATCCTTAAAAAAACAAATATCCTCCGGAGTGAGGTAAACACGTTTAATCCAAGAATATAAATAACAACTAGTTGAAGAAATTTTCTGAATACAAAAAACCAGCCCTCAAATGAACTAGCGTTTGGGTTTAAACTTTCAATCAATAAGAGCAATAAAAAGATGAAATATCCGTAAGATATTGCATGCCCGTTCCCCCAGAAAATCTGATGTCTTCTCCTTATTGAATCAAGTATGAGTCCCAAAAATGAAGTCCAGATCAAAATGTCAATGTAAAATGCAGATGGGAAAGTCTGACCTACCAGCCTGCCTAGAAAAAAAATAAAAAATCCAGAGGCCAACGCTAAGTAAAAACCAAACCTATAATCAACAATTGCATAAAGACCTATAGCTAATCCCATTAAAAGAAAAGGCAAAGAATATCCAATATATGAATTGGATACAACATAAATAAATGTTGCTAGTACAGTTGCAAGAACACTGAACAATAATACTAAATATTTGTAATGCAGTTTCAATACCAGTCAATTAACTATATAAAGAGAATTTTAATATACAGTAAAGAAATAATCATAAATATAAATATTATAACTGCAATTTCCAGTAAACTTTTCTTGTTCTGTCTATAGTTTCGGTTATTCATTATCACTTTCTTTAAATAAAAATATTTAAAGCAAATTCTTATTATTATAAAATTTTTATTCTACTCGTTTTCAATGACAGAAATCATATTTGAAAACTCTATAGCTCTTTGCTTCCAAGAATTTCCACTGGCAAATGCAATCCTGATATTTTGTTTTTCATATGAGTCAGACTGTAAAACCTGAAAAAGCAACTTTCCGAATTCATATTGATCCTCTGCAATATCAGCAACTTCCCTGAATTCATCCAATACAGCAAAAGATGTCATAACAACAGGCAAACCGCCTGCTAGATACTCGTTTATTTTCAATGGATAGATACCTTTATTAAAATCAGACTTAGCAAAAGGAATAATACCTACTGAAAAACGACTTACAAAGGCAGGCAACTCTTCCACACTCTTTGGTCCGTACATTACAACATTGTCGTATTTTTTCAACACTTTTTCCCCGGCACTAAAATTACATCTTCCCACAAATTCAAATGTGTAATCGGAGAATTGCTTAAATAAAAACTCGAGCAATTCGTAGTCAAGCCTTTCGTCAATACTACCAATATAACCGATTATTTTTGTTTTATTCTGAATCCGGTCATATTTACCTTTGGCAAATAATGAAAAATTGACTGCGTTCTTAATTAAAAAACATCGTTTTGCCAGTAATTTCTTTCGAGAAAAAAGCCCTTCAGATGTTGTTATTACGCCATCGCTGATACGCATCAGATTCATTTCATGTCTTCCTCCATGCTTTTTTAGCCACTTAGCCGCATTGATCTCATCGTAGCAATAATATAACAGCGTTTTCTCTTTAAACCGTTTTGCAGTCACTTCGCCCAACGAAGGCATAAATGCATTAATATGAATCAGATCTTTAGTCATATCCAAATCCCGCAAAACTTTGTTAACAGCTACTGAAAGCCTTAAGCCATTCAGTTTCAACAAACTTCTGTATAACCATCCATTGCTTAGAAAATTCACTGGAAATAGTAAAGGAGGAACATAAAGATATAATTCTGAGTCTTCTGCCTGCCCAATTTTTTTTAACCGTGATCGAAACCCGGTAACCCTGAGAACAGACTGGAAATCGCCTTTGAAAATGAACTGTACTAGATCCTTATAAGTAAACGGATAATCGACATATAATAACTTGTTCCTAGTGGATAATTCTTTTGAAATTTCAACGATCGTCTTCGCATAATTACCGCCCCATTCTGAAGCGGAAATACAAATAATGTTTCTTCCTGTCATTGTACAACAAATTTGTGGATCCAATAATCAAAATACGTAAACTATCTCATACGTCTGTTCATTTTAAATTTTCTCAAACCCTTTAAAGCAATAATATAATATTCCTTATACAAATGGGGAATATTAAGTAACACCTGACTGGTTCTAACTCCCAGTGTTTTAAATAAAACAATCTGTGTGATTATAAAAACAATTACATATGTCGATAATGTTCCGGTGGCTGCTCCATAAACACCAAACAACTTAATAAACAAATAATTTAACACCAGATTCAAAAAGGCGATAAAAAGCATCAGCCAAAAATTAACATGTGGCTTTCCTCGAGCATCCATAATATTTCCGAACTGCTTTAAAAAAGGCAAAAAAAGTGAATAAAAAATAAGAAGCCTGATAACTGGAACAGCCATAATATATTTTTCACCCACTAAAAATAAAATAATCCATTTCGTAAATAAAAGAACAAACAAAACCATTGGCAGTATTAAAGTCAATGAAGCGGCTACAGTTTTCTCGTAAATATTCCGGACATCAGCAACAGTTCCATTTGTAGCCAGTTGAGCTGCTCTCGGGAACATTATATCTCCAAATACCTGAGAAGGTATATCTGCAAAATGTAATAACCTTGCCCCAGTGCTATAGAAAGATGATGCGAAAGGAGAAACAAATCTGGATGTCATAAAGCTGTCGGCACTTACAAAAACCAAGGAAAAAAAATTATTACCTAATACATATTTACTATATCGCAGAAATTCCCGGACTTTTAAAAAACTATGCCTAAATCTAACGGGCTCATCTTTCATATAAACCAACAGTGCATATATTACAGACGGGAGGATTGATAATGAATAAAATATAACTACCAGGTTTTTCGAAGGGATTGTTCCTGATAAAAACCAAAAAATGGTTGTGGCAAAAAAAACAGTATTTCGAATAAAATATATCCAGAAGATTTCCCGGAACTTATATCTTGAATAAAACAGATTCTCAAACCACGAAAACGGCCCGAGGAACAATATCCCGATCGAAGACCATTGCAACATTTCTCCAAGTCCATGTGCATGTAATAAATCCGCAAAGTGCGGACCCAGAAAAATTAAAGCAAAAAATAACAAAAGTGTAAAAGCTGTATTTATGAATAAAGCTGCAGCTTCAACAACCGGCCTTTCCTCCTGCACTGTTGAGTTAATAAACCTTATATAGCCGTTTTTCACAAGAGCATTCCGGCAAGTTTCAATTATTGAACTTATTATCACAAACAACCCCCAGACTCCGAAATCTTCAGGATCAAAAACACGGGCCAACAACATAAAGGACAACATCCCTAAAATGATGGAGAAAAGCTTTTGCATCATTGCGTATTTCCCGCTGTGAATCCAATATGAATATTTTGCTGTCATTTATCTTTTTGAGGGTAGGAAAATAAAAAATGCCAATTATGCTTCTTAACAATTGAAAAGACAAGAATCGGCACTATAATGGCCAACGCCATACTTACGGGCACGATGTACCATAAATTGTCAACTTTAGCCAACTTAAGAAAAACAATTCTGACCAATGCGATGATGTGAATATGAATAATATATATATACAAAGAGTGCTTCCCAATATATTTCAGCCAAGGTATTTTACCCCAAGCTTCCAGTAAACGGCTGACCAAGTAAAAAACAAAACAGGCAACCAGGATGATCAACAGATATGGGCCCATCTCCCACCAATGGCCGGTCTGATAATTGACCCCGATAGTCCGAAGCCAGTATAACTGACCGGCTATAAAAACGGGGGCCACAAGCAAAAGCAGGATGAGGTTTTTCTTCGTTGGCAATGACTCCCATTTACTCACCTGATCAGACAAAATAGCACCGGCCACCAGGAATATATAATGATAGGCAATATCTAAAAAGAAACTCCATGGACCAAGATAAAAACTGGCAAAATGAAGTATAAGGGCTAGTAATAAGTGTGTTATACTATTCTTGCCTAAAACCGGAGACAATAATAAATAAAGAACCGTAGAGTTAAACAAGGCCAGCAGGTACCACATATGGTCTAGTTCACGTGGTTGCATAACGATATACAGGAAATCCCTGGCAGTCCGCTCCGAATTGGTATAGGCAGAGAAAACCCATTGCAGGCTGATGAGGAACACCGACCAGATAATGTACGGATAGAGGAGATTGGCTGCTTTCGTACTGATCAACTGCCCAACCCCTCTTTTCTTTAATGAAGTGGACAGAAAAACACCTGATAATACAAAGAAAATCGGCATCCTGACATTATAAAGAAACTCTTGAACGGAATACAAAAGCGTGGAGACTTCTACCCCGGCCCTTTTTAAACCCACCAGACAATGCCTGTAGACTACCAGCAGGATCGCAATACCCCGGGCATAATCCACCCATCCAAAATGGATAACCCGTTTTGTAATTGGTTTTATCAGTTTATCAACATCTGTTTTACTGTTCAAAATGCCCCCAGGTTTTGCTTAGAGATTAATATCGCTGTTTTCCACCTTATTGAGTACGGCACCCAGGAATTTGGATTTCACCGTTTTAAAATACTTGATCGAATCCTTGTCGGCTGGTTTGATTTCAGCGGTCGCTGAGAAGATAGCCAGGATTCCATCCGCATACTGAGAAAGTTCCTTAGTGTCTGTAAAACCATTCAGGGGAGCGCCCTCCATCAGTATAAAATCATACTGTTGTAAAAAGGTCTTCAGGTGGTTCAGCAGGTGGTCTTTGGGAAGAATTTCTGTGGGTGTGTAATCACCT
>Ga0138256_10002838_pt1 | contig 18486 bp, 14 predicted proteins | sample KNB2016incub_MG_FD_105486 | JGI IMG/M metagenome (GOLD analysis project Ga0138256, IMG submission 105486) | Active sludge microbial communities from wastewater in Klosterneuburg, Austria - KNB2014incub_MG | ecosystem: Engineered > WWTP > Activated sludge > Unclassified | place: Austria... | reverse complement strand
TGGACAACATTCAGTGAAACTCCTTCCAAACACATCCTTCCAAAGGGATCGTCAGAAAAGGTAAGAGTATTTGCTGCGACACCAGGCCATCAAGTTATTTACAGATGGAACGGAAAGAAATAATTTCATGAGAGGTAGAGAATCACTTAGACTTGGAACGATAAACCACAGCCTCCCACTGAGAAAACCGCGCTACGTTGAGGTAGGTCATTCCAAAACTTTCTATACGGGTTCCGTTCACTTCGAGTTACAAGCTCGCCCTCTCACACGCTTTAATGGATTAAAAACAGAAGTAGTAGACGTATCATATGCTAATAACTTCTCTAATTCGAGTCATAGTTTACGAATAGAAGAAAAAACTAAGCGACTAATAGGAAAAACGCGATTACCTGGAGTGTTCCACCTGTTCTCCCGTGATGATTAAAATTTCTTAAGGTAAATTGCTAAGATCGATCTCCAAGCTTCGTATATAATGAGTTGGTATGAAAAAAACTCTCACAAGGGAAGAAATCGACAAACTTGCAAAACTATCTAATCTCACACTCTCTGAAGCTGAGATGACAAAGATAGGATCGCAGTTTGAGGAAACGATCAAGTACGTAGAAAATCTCAACGACCTTGATACGTCCCAAGTTAGCAACATCACGAATGTAACGGGACAAGAAAACAAGTTCTTTGAGGATGGAACCGAAAACAAACGCCTCTTCACTCAAGAACAAGCTACTGCAAACTCAAACTGCAAGAAGAACGGGTTATTTGTTGTGCCTAAAGTATTTAAATAATGAACTTAATCGGTAAGTCACTTTTGGAGTTAAAAGGGATGGTCGAAAAAAAACAGATTTCTCATGCTGAGCTATGGAAGTTCTTCTCAGACAGAGTGGAGAAGTATGACAAAGCTCTTAACTGCTTCGTGACTCCCCCATCCAAAGAGGGAACAGGACTTGCCCAGAACGGAGCTGAAGGTTTCCCCATAGCCTTTAAGGACAACTTCAACACTAAAGGGATTCGAACGACCGCTTCTTCAAAGGTTCTTGATACCTACATCCCGCCGTACAACGCTACCGTTGTCGAAAAATTACTAGGAATGCAGTTTGCGGTTTTTGGCAAGACTAATATGGATGCCTGGGCACACGGTTCATCAACCGAAACTTCAGACTATGGTCCAACGAATAACCCATGGGATGTATCACGTGCCGCCGGAGGTTCTTCGGGTGGATCAGCTGCTGCAACAGCGGCATATTTGGTACCCGCAGCGATTGGTTCGGAGACCGCAGGGTCTATACGACAACCAGCTGCTTGGTGCGGATTAGTCGGCTTAAAACCTACCTATGGACGAGTCTCGCGTTACGGAGTTATTGCCATGGGCTCATCATGGGACTGCCCCGGGCCAATAACTAGAACCGTTGAAGATGCCGCTTATTTATTGGAAATAATTCAGGGCGAAGATCCATACGATGCCACTACTCTGCCCGCAGGAAATTCGAAATACGAAATACGAAAAACGAAAAAAATGAGAATTGGCGTTTGTAAAGACTATTTAGAAAATATTGATCCCGATATTCAGAAACGGTTTGATGAAACAGTCGAGATACTTAAAAAATTAGGGCATGAGATTATTCCCGTAACCTTAATATCTCCCAAGTACTCAATATCCGTTTATACAATCCTGCAAAGATCCGAAGTTTCATCCAATCTTAATAGATACGACGGAGTTCGTTATGGAAAAGACAGAACATTTTTTGGAGAGGAAGCAAAAAGAAGAATAATGTTGGGAACTTACAGTCTTTCCCATGGTTACTACGACGCATTTTATAAAAAGGCTGAGAAGGTGAGACAACTTATAATTCAAGACTTTGAGTCTGCTTTCCAAACAGTTGACCTGATAATAGCTCCGACAACTCCCCTTACCGCCATCAAAAAAGGTGAGTTCGAGAAGTACCCGTTCTTTGGAGAGGTAATGGATGTTTTGAATGAACCGGCCGCTGCAGCAGGAATCCCAGCAATTAATGTCCCAATGGGCCTTGATTCCCAAAATCTCCCTATCGGACTCCAATTTATGGCAGGTAGATTACAAGAGGAAAAGATATTATCTATTGCATACCAACTAGAACAGGAAACAAACTTTATGGGCGTTCGAGAAGCATTACTGAAAAGGTATGAGTAATTCTTAGTTCTTAGTTTCAAGTTCTTAATCAATTACAAATTGAATAAAAATAAATAACTAAAAAATATAAATTAATTATGACGCAATCATACTCACCGGTCATCGGCCTGGAAATACATGTCGAACTGAGTACAAAGTCCAAAATGTTCTGTCAGTGCTCTGCGGAGTACTTTGGAAAAGAGCCGAACAGTAACACCTGCCCTGTGTGCCTAGGTCTTCCAGGCGCTCTTCCCGTACCAAACAGAGTTGCCCTCGACTGGTGCATTAAAATCGGTAAAGCGCTAAACTGCACGATTAATGTGAGTACCAAGTTTGATCGGAAGCACTACTCATATCCAGATCTTCCAAAAGGCTATCAAATAAGTCAGTATGACGAACCAGTAGCTATAAATGGCTCTTTGAAAGTCGGCGAAAAAACATTTGGTATTACCAGAGTTCACATGGAAGAGGATACCGGAAAGTTACTCCATGTCGGAGAGGACTCGCTAGTTGATTTCAACCGATCAGGCGTGCCACTTGTCGAGATTGTGACCGAACCAGACTTTACCAACTCGGATGAGGTTAAAGAATTTTTACAGGAGCTTCATACGATAATCCGTTATCTTGAGGTTTCCGATGCGGATATGGAGAAAGGTTCAATGAGGATGGAACCAAATATATCGCTGCGAGTTGTCGGTGATCAGAAGTCGGATGTTAGAGAACTACCAAACTATAAAGTTGAGGTTAAGAATATTAATTCTTTCAACTTTGTCAAAAAGGCTATTGACTATGAATTGACTCGGCAGGCTGAAATTTTGGATCAAAGCAAAACGCCTGAGCAGGAAACTAGAGGTTATGACGAAAAGACAATGAAAACCGTGAGTCAAAGATCGAAAGAGGAGGCTCATGACTATCGATATTTTCCAGAACCGGACATTCCTCCATTTGTTTTTGAGCAGAAGTTCATTGACTCTATTGCATTACCGGAGTTGCCAACCGCAAAAATAGATCGTTATGTTAAGGAACTAAAAATTAAGGAAATAGATGCTAGGATCTTAACGAAAGACTTCGAGTTAGTTAAGTACTTTGAAAAAGTCGTTGAGTTAAGCGACCTTGAACCTCAGAAAATTGCCAACTTAGTAATTAATAGCAAACTGGCAACTAACGTCTCGATCGAAGAGTTTATCTCACAGGCGACGAAACTATTAAGTACGAAGAAAACCGATATGCCTACTCTAATGCTGGCAATTAAGAAGGTGATCGCAGAAAATAGTGACGTAGTGACCAACTATAAGGCGGGAAAACTTTCATCTCTTATGTTTTTAGTTGGGCAAGTCATGAGGGAGATGAAGGGTCAAGCAGAGGCGAACCTAATTAAAGATAAACTAGTAGAGGCAATTTCTAATTCCTAATTATTCTAATTGCTCTAATCAATAAAACAATCTACAATAACCCAATTCTTTAGGTTAATTAGAAATTAGATTAATTAGGGTAATTACATATGTCTTTTGTCCATCTTCACTGTCACACAGAATACTCACTACTTGATGGAATGGCCAGAATGGACGAGATTATCGCTAAGGCCAAACTGCATAATATGCCCGCAGTAGCAATTACTGATCATGGCGCGCTGTATGGGGCTTTTCAGTTCTATATTAAAGCTAAAGACGCAGGAATTAAACCGATTATTGGTGTAGAAACTTATAAAGCAAAGCGTTCGCGTCATGACAAAGAATCTGGACTTGATCGCGACCAAAACCACTTAGTATTACTCGCCAAAAACTATACCGGATACCAGAATCTCCTGAAACTTATAACAACAGCACATCTCGAAGGTTTCTATTACAAACCAAGGGTAGATTTTGAGCTGCTCGAAAAATATAGCGAAGGTTTGATTTGCTTGTCAGGATGTCTCAATGGAGAGCTTCCCGAACTTATTTTACAAAATGAAGTGAAAAAGGCAGATGAGATACTTCAAAAGTATCTCAGCATTTTCAAAGATAACTTCTATCTCGAGATGCAAAGACACCCTAATGTCCCCGAAAACGATACGGTCAATAAGGAGCTACTGCGAATGTCCAGAGAGTTTAGTGTTCCAATAGTCGCAACCAATGACGTTCACTATCTCGAGAAAGATGATGCCTATGCTCAGGAAGTATTACTTTGTATTCAAACAGCACGGTCCATTCATGAGCAAAATAGACCACTGAGCATGCTTAGTACTCCAGATTACTACTTCAAAACTCCAGAGGAGATGATGGCAGACTTTGTAGATTTGCCCGAAGCTATTGAAAATTCCGTCAAGATAGCCGAACAGTGCAACCTTGAGATACCCCACGGAAAACTAATTATTCCAAACTACCCAATAACGACTGGTGAAACTCCAGAGGAATTTCTTAAGCAAAAAACCCTAAATAGTATTGACCGAGTAAAAGCGAATGACCAAATTGAGGTTGTTAAAAGAATTAATTATGAACTTGGTGTAATAAATCAAAAGGGGTATGCTAATTACTTTTTAGTAGTGGCTGATTTTGTTAACTGGGCAAAAGCACAAGGAATTGCGGTTGGACCAGGGCGAGGATCTGCGGCGGGTTCTTTGGTATCTTACTGTCTAAAAATAACGGATATCAATCCACTCGAATACAATCTTCCATTCGAACGTTTTTTAAATCCGGACAGACCTTCCCCTCCAGATATTGATATTGATTTCGCAGATCGAAGAAGGGATGAGGTAATTCAGTATGTGCGAAAACGATACGGTGAAGATAGGGTTGCACAGATAATCACTTTTGGAACTATGGAATCCAGAATGGCAATTCGCGACGTTGCAAGAGCTCTAGGGATGTCCTACGGTCAAGCCGATCGTATCGCAAAGATGGTACCACCACCCAAACAAGGTTTTCACCTCAAACTAAAACAAGCTATTGAGGAAACCGCTGAACTTAAACTGGCCTATACCACTGAACCAGAAACCAAAAAAATTCTTGATATTGCACAGCGACTGGAGAGTTTGCCGCGACATGCATCGGTTCATGCCGCCGGAGTTATTATCTCAGATAAGCCGTTAGTTGAGTATGTTCCACTACAAAGAGAACCCAAGGACGAAAAAATAATAACTCAGTTCGACATGTATGATCTCGATCTTAATGCAGTGTCCGATAACAAAGCACTTGGTCTTATGAAGATGGACTTCCTCGGTCTTCGTAACTTAACTATTCTTGAAGATGCGCTTCGGTTTGTTCAGGACTCAACAGGAACGCTGATAGATATACATGAGGTACCTATAACCGATACTAAAGCATTCGAACTAATTAGTCGAGGTGATACTATTGGCGTATTTCAACTTGAGTCAGCAGGCATGCGAAGGCTCGCTAAAGATCTCAAACCAGAAAGAATAAATGATATTATCGCGATGGTTGCACTGTTTAGACCAGGACCAATGGACCTTATCCCATCCTTCATACAAGGAAAAGCAAACCCTAAATCAGTAAGGTACCCTCATAAAGATCTCAAGCCGGTACTTGAGGAGACATATGGAATTCTAGTTTATCAGGAGCAGGTAATGAACATTGCGACAACCTTAGCTGGATTCTCAATGAGCGAGGCAGATCTTCTAAGAATGGCTGTAGGAAAAAAGAAGAAAGCCTTAATGGAAAAGGGTAAAAAAAACTTTATAGATGGCTGTGTAAAAAAAGGATACTCTAAAAAACTTGCTGAACAGATCTTTGGCTTTATTGAGAAGTTTGCAGCTTACGGATTTAATAAAGCACATGCCGCCTCTTATGCCTTGATTGCATACTGGACCGCATATATGAAGGCGAACTACCCAGTTGAGTTCATGACCTCACTTCTTACAGCGGAACTTCAGGGAGTAGCCGGACCAATGAGGGAAATCAAGATGTCCCAGACTTTAGAGGAATGTAAAAGAATGGAGATAGTAGTACTTCCTCCAGACATTACAAAATCAGACTCTAGCTTCAAGATTGAGGATGGAGGAATTAGATTTGGACTATCAGCTATTAAAAATGTAGGTAGATCTGCTATAGAGGCAATCGTTGAGGAACGAACTAAGAAACAGTTTGAAAGTTTTACAGATTTTTTACGACGTGTTGACCTCAGACGCGTGAACAAGAAGACCGTTGAGAGCTTGGTAAAAGCTGGAGCGTTTCATTTATTTTCAAACAGAGGTACTCTTCTTGCCAACTATCCAACTCTTGTTCGGGATATTCAAAGTTCTAGAGAGACTCAGGACAAAGGTCAGTTTGATCTTTTTACCGAAGCAAATGAAGCATCGGTAACTCATGATACTTTTCCACAGCTACCTGAGTTATCTGAAGATGAGATATATGCAATGGAAAAGGAAGTTATAGGCTTTTTAATCAATAAGAATCCGCTAGAAAAATTTGCAGAAATTATTGAAAAGAAAGCAACAAAAAAAATCGGACTTCTCAATCTTGACGACCAGAACTCAAAGGTTGTCCTTGTCGGAATAATAAGTGGTCGAAAGGTAATAAAGACAAAAAAGGACAATCTTGAGATGGCCTTCCTTTCGGTATTTGATGAGACGGGCACCGTAGAAGTAGTTGTCTTCCCGAAATTATTTAAAAAATTCGAGAGCATACTTCACATCAATCAGGTGATTATTTTTAAGGGAACCGTCTCGGAAAAAGATGATCAGGTAAATGTTCTTCTTGATGTTGCGATGAAGCTAGGATAGCTTGATTTTAGCTGCTAGAGTAGTATAATCCTAACTATGACTATAGAAAAAGGAGCTACAAGATCGGAGATAGTGTGGAAAACCCACAAAGCTGTTGCAGAGCAAATACGACAACAGGATAGAGCAATTTCTCTCAGTCAGTTGCGCAAACTAAGAGCGGAGTTCCAGTTACCTTGGTACGTCAAACAAAAAGAACAGGCCTGGCCAGATGCTTCCATATCTCCGCATGAACCCATCGATCGAGCTGTTTTACAGGACTTGGTAGGCACTGACGAAACAAGGTGGATAGATGGTCTATTTTCTCAAAGTGGTGAGAACGGTATTGATGCGGGGTTGGGTTGGGGGTTTCATTTACTTCCTAATGGTTTCGAAGTTATTTTCACCGGAGTACTGTTAAGAAGCACGCCTGGTCATGTTGTAATATCTGGGGACAATTCTTTTCACATTGATGCTTCACGAATAGATGGACAGACCGAAGAGGTTTTTAGAAATGCCTTAGCACATGCGGTTAATGTCAGACCTGGATTCCACAGAATTTCTTCTCTTAAACTGAACCCAAAAATCAAATTACGTTCCGGATTTCCTACTGGTCACACATTTGAGTAAGATCTAAATATCTCACTGTGCTAAGATTAATTTAACCCTACGACAAGCTAAGGGCTGTGGCCACCACGATTCGCCTAGTGCAATGGCAGTAATTAAAAAATTGGTTTTGACATAAATTGAGATTCACTGTTACAATATATGCGTAAAATAAATCCATCATTGCTTAATGCTGGAATGTATCTGGCAACGCCGTTATTGTTGGGAGTTTTTCTAGGCTACCAACTAGATAGATATTTTCATACGGCTCCGTTCTGGATGATCGCATTTATTTTATTCGGTACAGTAAGTTCGTTTTACAATCTCTGGAAATTATCAAAAGAAACATTAAATGACCGTAGCTAACACAACCATAAACGAAACCAAGACAACCTCAGTTGAAGGGGAAGTGAGAACAACCGAGGAACATAAAGCTGGACCACATATTAGTATAAAGGCAGAAGAGGTGTTCATGGTTCAGAAGTTTCCGGTAACTAACTCTCTACTTCTTTCATCATTCGCTCTCTTATTTTTTATTGGGTTAGTAATAAAGTACAACCTCGACTCAAAAAAGAAAGATAGATCCACCTTTTTTTACTTTATAAACTTCTGTTTACGTGGACTCTTTAACTTTCTTGAATCTGCGATGAAGGAAAAGACCGCTAAGTACTTTGGACTACTTGGCTCTTTCTTTTTCTTTATTCTACTTCAAAACTGGTCTGGTTTACTCCCTGGAGTTGGAAGCGTTCTACTTCACAAAGTTCCTCTACTTCGAGCTAATACGGCTGATTTAAACACAACGCTCGCCTTAGGTTTAATTTCAGTTAGTTCTATTCAGGTGTTTGGTGTAAGGGAAGTCGGACTTTTCAATTATCTTGGTAAATTTTTTAACTTCTCAAGTCCGATGTCTTTTTTTGTAGGAATTTTGGAAGTTATTTCAGAATTTTCGCGCATACTATCGTTCGCATTCAGGTTATTTGGAAACATTTTTGCGGGAGAGGTTCTTTTATCTGTAGTTGCGTTCCTCGTACCTGTTTTAGTATCATTTCCTTTTCTACTCCTCGAGACATTCGTAGGAATCATTCAGGCAGTAGTGTTCGCAATGTTGAGTGCAGTTCTTATCAATTTAGCCACAACGAAGGCACATCACTAATAATTTTTAATTTGTATTTTGTAGTTTTTATTTAAAATATAAATTATTCAATTAATTAAAATTAGTAATTAAAAAATAAAAATTTAAAATATCTAAGGGGGTGAATTCACGATGGACGCAGAAGCAGCAAAAATGATCGGAGCAGCCCTAGCAATTGGACTTGGTGCTCTAGGACCGGGTATTGGTATTGGACTTATCGGAGGACGCGCATTAGAGGCAATTGGACGAAATCCAGAGGCTGAAGCATCGGTGCGTGCTACGATGATTCTTGCAATCGCTCTTACAGAGGGACTTGCAATTTTCGCACTTGTTATAGCTCTTATTATTAAGTTCGTGTAATTATTACTAAAAAAAGCGCCTTTGGCGAAGGAGATTATGGAAAATCTAGGAATCGATTCAAAATTACTGATCGCACAGCTCATTAACTTTGGGTTGTTCTTTTTTGTTTTCAAAAAATACCTTTCTAAGCCGTTTCTGAAGTTCATAAAGTCAGAAAAGGAAGGATCCGAAGAGCGCGAGAAACTACTTCTCAAAGCAAAGTCAATGGATGAGAAGATGGTAGAAAAAGAAAAGGCACTATTAGCAACTATGAAAAAGCAGTCAGATGCGCAAATTCAAGAAGCGAAAAATGCAGCAGCAAAGATTAAGGTCCAGCTTCTAGAAGAGGCTGAAAAAGAGATCAACGAGCTTAAAGTTCGAGCAAAGAAACAACTCGTTCAAGAACAGACCGAGATGCAGAAAGATGCTAAGCAGAAGATCAATGAGCTGAGCTTTATGATTGTTAATAGCGTACTAAAAGAAGTATTAACCACCGAAATGAAAAAAAAGATCTCGGACTCAATAATTAGCAATTCAGCCAAATCGATAACCTTTGATGAAAATTAGTTCTCTAATGAAGGAGGAGCTTAAGAAGCATTTTCTTGCCAAACTTAAGCAACGGAATGATGAGGTTACCATAGTCTCAGCATATCCGCTTTCATCTTCTGAGATCGAAGGAATCAAAAAAATAGTTCCGGACCTGAAGTTGTCTAAAATAAATAACGAGGTTGATGAGAAATTAATCGCAGGTTACATTATAAGAAAAGGAAGCAAGATGATTGACCTATCCTTGCAACAAAGATTAGCTAAGTTACAGCAACTATCACATGAAGCTCTTTGATCAATATTTAAAAGAAGTCGAGAAGGAACTCGGATCTAAGAAGACGCAGGTTAAGACTGCCGAGGTCGGTACGCTCGTCGAGATTAAGGACGGTGTCGCGATCGCGATGGGTCTTGATAATAGCTTCTATGGAGAGCTAGTCGAGTTTACCAGTGGAGTTCAGGGGTTTGTGATTGAGCTTATGGAGGATAGCGTTGGTATTGTAGTTCTCGGTGACTACCTCACGCTTGAGGCAGGGTCGCGCGTGACCGCAACAGGAAAAATTCTTTCACTTCCAGTTGGAGAAGAACTGCTTGGCCATGTCGTGGACCCACTTTCTGCGTCACTTGAAAATCTTAAGTTAAAAACAAAAAAGCGATATCCAATTGAAAGAATCGCTTCAGGAGTTGTGTACCGCAAGTCTGTCACAGTTCCTTTACAGACCGGTATAAAGGCTATCGATGCCCTTATTCCAATCGGAAGAGGCCAACGAGAGCTTATAATTGGAGACAGAACTACCGGCAAGACAACGGTAGCCATAGACACCATCATCAATCAAAAGGGTAAAGACGTTATCTGTATTTACTGCGCAATCGGTCAGAAGAATGCAAAAGTTGCACAGGTTATCGAGACATTGCGATCTCATGGAGCAATGGACTATACAATAGTGGTCTCTTCATCGGCCTCAGACTCAGCGGCGCTTCAGTATCTTTCACCTTACTCCGCAACAGCAATCGGTGAGTATTTCTTAGATCAAGGAAAAGATGTTTTGGTGGTCTATGATGATTTGACGAAGCATGCATGGGCATATCGACAGATCTCCCTAATTTTACGAAGACCGGCAGGACGAGAGGCTTACCCAGGAGATGTTTTCTATCTACATTCAAGACTTCTCGAAAGAGCCTGTAGAATCACCGATGAGTTTGGTGGAGGATCGTTAACGGCGCTTCCAATCATAGAGACCTTAGATAATGATATCGCAGCTTACATTCCAACAAATGTGATCTCGATCACAGATGGTCAACTTTTCTTGGAGACGGATCTCTTTAATAATGGAGTGAGACCCGCTATTAATGTTGGAAACTCAGTCTCGCGTGTCGGAGGATCCGCTCAGACAAAGGCTATGAAGAGTGTATCTGGTCGACTTAAGCTCGATCTTGCTCAGTATCGCTCACTTGCAGCATTCTCACAGTTTGAGTCCGATCTTGATGCCGAGACCAAGCAGTTCCTCAATCGGGGGGCAAAGACAACGCAGGTTCTAAAGCAGAACAAACATGATGTTTATTCGTTAGCCGAGGAAGTTGCTATTTTATGGGCAGCTGCGAAAGGCCACCTCGACTCGCTTGAGACAGACAAAATCGTAGAGTTTGAGTCAAAATTCATCGATTCCTTACGAACAAAGGGTAAGGACTGGATGAAGAGAGTGAACGCTAACAAGATTATGGACGAAAAAGATGAGAAGGAGTTGGAAAAATTAGTTAAATCAACACTTTAATTATAGAGTACTAAAATGTCATCCCGAGCTTGTCGAGGGATCTAGCCAAAAGCGCAAATAAATTTGCTAGATTTCTCGCTGTCGCTCGAAATGACGAGTGAATTATTATGAATACAAAACAGGTAACTAAAAAGATTAAATCGGTATCGAATGTAAAGAAAATCACAAAGGCAATGCAACTCGTCTCAGCCGTTAAAATGAGAAAGGCTCAGCAGGTAGCTCTTGAAGGGAAGCCATACCAAGAGTTTCTCCGACAAGCTGTTGAACGATTAGCATCGGGTCTTTCGAATAAGGATAGTGCTTTGTTGAATGAATCTAAGACAAGCAAAAGAAGTCTCGTTATCGTATTTACTGCTCAAAAAGGTCTCTGCGGATCCTTTAATATGAATGTGATGCGTTTTCTTACAAAGCAGGTAGCACTGGGCGAAACGGACTTTATCACGATTGGAAAGAAGGGTGCAGAAATTCTTACCCAACTCCACGCAAAGATCCTCGCAGACTTTTCTGGACTCGGAGATTCAGACTCGATATCTGCAGTTTTTGATCTCGCTCTCGCAGAGTACACCAAAGGAACATATAAAAGCGTCTATGTCGCTTACAATAAGTTTGTGAACACATTGAGATCGGATCCAACCTTTGAAAAAGTGTTACCCTTTTCAGCTGATCAAATGGGTAAACGGCAAGGTGAATTAAAAGCCGAAGAAGAGAACTACACCGTAGAACCAAACTCATCAGAAATAGTTGACGCACTACTCACAAGCTATATAGAAAGCTCTCTTCGTTTTGCATTGCTACAAAGCTACGCAGGTGAGCACTCAGCACGAATGATCGCGATGAAAAATGCCACGGACAACGCTACGGATGTAATTCTCAATCTCACCTCATTGAAAAATAAGCTAAGACAGCAGAGTATTACTAATGAATTATTAGACATGGTTACGGCCACGATTTCCGTAGAAGTAAATTAATAGTTATAAAGTTTAGAAAGTTAAAGGTTTAAAAAGTTTATACGAACCAGCTAACTAGTTAACTGGTTAACCAAGAAGCATACCTTAAATTTTAAAAACCTGACAAACCAAAACCAAAAATATGAAAGAAGGAAAAATCGCCACAATCAGAGGAGTCGTAATTGACGTTTCGTTCGCAGAGAATGAAACCCCAAAAATTTATGATGCCTTGGAGGTAACGGTAAAGGATACAGAAAAAAATGAGTCAAGAACACTTGTTCTTGAGGTTCAGTCAGTTTTGAGCGAGGGAATGGTTCGAACCGTAGCGATGGGAGACTCTTTCGGTCTAGCACGAGGTCTTAAAGTGGTGAACACCGGTAAATCTATCGAGGTTCCTGTTGGAGATGAAACATTAGGTCGCATCTTCAATGTGCTCGGTGAGGTTATTGATAATGGTCCTAAGTTGAAAACTAAACAAACGAGATCAATTCACTCAAAGGCGCCAACTCTCGCCCAACAAAAAGTAGAAAATAAAGTATTCGAGACCGGAATTAAGGTAATTGATCTCCTTGCACCGTTTATCAAGGGAGGAAAGGTAGCTGTCTTCGGAGGTGCGGGTGTCGGTAAAACAGTTCTTATTCAGGAACTCATCAATAATGTAGCTAATGCACATAAAGGAGTCTCAGTTTTCGCCGGAGTCGGAGAGAGAACTAGAGAAGGAAACGATCTTTGGACCGAGATGAAGGAGTCTGGTGTCATTAATCAAACAGCCCTTGTCTTTGGACAGATGAATGAACCCCCAGGTAATCGGCTTCGCGTTGCATTAACCGGAGTAACTATGGCAGAGTATTTCAGAGATGTGAAGAAGATGGATACATTGCTCTTCATCGATAATATCTTTAGATTTGCTCAGGCTGGATCTGAGGTGTCAGCACTGTTAGGTCGAATTCCATCAGCAGTAGGTTATCAGCCAACGCTCGCATCCGAAATGGCGTTACTTCAGGAAAGAATTACCTCAACCGACAAAGGATCTATTACCTCTATTCAGGCAGTGTACGTCCCAGCGGACGATTACACAGATCCCGCACCTGTTGCAACATTCTCACATCTCGATGCATCCTTAGCTCTTGAAAGGTCTCTTGCCGAGCAGGCACTATTCCCTGCAATCGACCCACTAGCATCATCATCCCAGGCACTTGATCCTGAGATTGTGGGACAGGAACACTATGAGGTTGCTCGAAATGTTGTTAAGACGCTGCAAAGATATAAGGATCTACAGGATATTATTGCAATTCTTGGAATGGAAGAGTTATCTGAAGAAGATAAGCTTGTGGTATCGAGAGCGAGGAAGATTCAACGATTCTTAACTCAGCCATTTTTTGTCGGAGAACAGTTTACCGGTCAGAAGGGTAGATACGTTCCAGTTAAGGATACCGTCGCAGGATTCAAACAGATCCTTGACGGAAAGTACGATTCCAAGAACGAAATGTCCTTTTACATGATTGGAAAGATTGATGAAGTAAAGTAATCGTATCTCGTATACCGTATCCGGTATAACGTATACCTGCGATACGAAATACGTTATACGAAATACCAAATACGAATTATGTTGCACGTACGAGTTATCACTCCAAAAAAAATCATTAAAGAAATAGATGCAGAGTCCGTAACGGCGCCTGGATCTGAAGGTGAAATGACGATTCTTACCCACCACTCTAATCTTTTTTCAATGCTTCAGGATGGATTGGTTACGATAAGGACGAAGTCAGGAGAAGAAAGCTTTGCAATTGGTCGTGGTTACCTTGAAACAAATGGGGAAGATCTTAATATCCTTGTTTCACGCGCTCACGGTCAGGACGAGCTAGATCAAAAGGAAACAGAAAAAGCTATGGAGCAGGCAAAGCAGGCTTTAGCCAAGGCAAAGGACCATAAAGAACGCGTTGATGCCACAATGTTACTTCGAAGATCTATCGTTGACTCAAAGCTTCTTAAGAAAAGAAGAACCAGAGTTTAAACAGAGGAACATGGTCTTTCGACAGCTTCAGTACCAGATTTTACATTTTACCTGTGTGGTGCTTTACCGAAGTAATAAACAAGAGGATATTTTCAGAGTTTGGGCACACGATGCTTTGCGACAGACCGAACTTTACTTCCCAGGAATCGTAGTGGTGGATGTCCAAAATCATTTAAATGATCCCTCAGCGCTTGACGACCTCCACGATCAGAGTTGAACACCCTTTCATGAGACTGTGCACTGTTGGTTTCAAGAATAATATATGGGTCAACATAATGTCTATGGTCACCACTTTTTGAGGTAATCGTTAATCTACTACCTTTATCATCTTTGAATAATCTCGTATCAGTTCCTCTTGTGCTTGCACGTTTTATGGCTCTTGATAATGGCGTTTCAGTCCATCGATGTCTTTCTTGAGGTTTCGATTTTTCCATATTCGAATATTAGCATATTAACCCCCTTTGTCAACAGACTTCTATATCAGCCTAAACCCATCATCAGAATAGAAATGGGTAATCGTAAGCTATAATTAAGAACTAAGTCCCGATTCCGCAGAATCGAAGATCCCGATCGTAAATCGGGAAAATTGAGAACTAAAATATGACATTGATTATCGTTGAGTCTCCAACCAAAGCACGTACCTTCAACCGAATTCTAAAGATCGAGAACAAAACCGACTATTTTGTTTTTGCTACCCTTGGTCACTTTCGCGACCTCCCAAGCGCAACAATGAGCATCGACCTGTCTCATGACTTCAAACCTTCATACGAGATTATGTCCTCAAAACAAAAGGTAGTCACCGAACTTAAACGACTCGCTACCGAACATGATGAGATAATTCTGGCTACAGACGCGGACCGAGAAGGAGAGTCGATCTCTTATCATGCCGCCTATATACTCGGCTTTATCAACGAAAGCTGGCCCGACATAGAGGTTAAGTCCCCCAAAGGGGGATCTCGACCAAAGGGCGATGGCCCTCTGGGTCAGCCCTCTGGGCGAAAGACCTTAAAACGTATTGTCTTCCACGAAATCACCGCAAAGGCACTTAACGAGGCGCTGACCCATGACGAGGAACTTAGACTTGATTTAGTAAAAGCCCAGCAAGCAAGGCGCGTTATTGATCGTATCGTAGGATACGAACTCTCGCCGCTCCTCTGGAAGAAATTGTCTAAAAACTGGCTGTCCGCGGGTAGAGTACAGACGGTAGCATTACGGCTCGTGGTAGAACGCGAGAAGGAGGTTCTCGGATTTAATCTTGAGAAATTTTCAGTGCTCGGAGGAACCTTCCAGATTCTCAAGGATGAGTTGGTTGCAAAATTAGTCTCCAAAAATGGTGAGTCTTTTGAAGAAAAAAAGACGCTGAAGTTGTTCTCGGGTGAGTACACCTACACCAAAGGACTCATAAGTAAAGAAAAGGCTGTTGAAATCGAAAACGATCTGAAGGAAGACTCCTACAAAGTTTCGGACGTTAATGAATCAGAGACTGTTCGTTATCCACCGCCTCCTTACACAACTTCTCAGCTACAGCAGGATGCTATTAACCGATACGGTCTAAGCTCCAAGATGGTAATGAGAATTGCACAGGATCTCTATGAGCGAGGTTTGATCACATACCACAGAACCGATTCATTCAATTTGTCAGCTAGCTATGTTTTTAAGGCGAAGGACTTTATTACCGAAAATTACGGAAAGGAATATGCTTTAGAAAAGCCAAGAGGTTACAAAACTAAATCATCCTCTGCTCAAGAAGCGCACGAGGCAATAAGACCAACCAAGGTCGATAGAACTCCACAGTTACTTGCGAAGGATAAGAAACTAAACAGAAGCCAACTCATGATCTATGAACTCATCTTTAATCGCGCCTTAGCAACTCAGATGAAGGAAGCGAGTCTCATCTCCTATAAAGTAACGGTAAAGGGAACTAAAGGATACGAGTTCCTTACCGAAGCTCAGAAAATCGTATTTGATGGCTTCCTCCGAGTACAGGCACCCGAGTTCGTCAAGAAGCATACCGAAGGAATTTCAATCAAGGTAGATAGTCCCGCAGAACTTAAAAATCTCACTATAGAAGAGAAGGAATCAAAGGCTCCTTATCGTTACTCAGAGGCTTCATTGATTAAGGCACTCGAAGAGCATGGTATTGGAAGACCTTCTACCTATGCACCGATCATGTCCCTCATTATCGAAAAGGGGTATGTCGACAAAGACGGTAGATATCTCAAGCCTACCAGTTTGGGAACCGCTATCAGTGACTATCTATCGAAGGCCTTTGGCAAACTCTTTAATATTGACTTCACAGCAAAACTTGAACAAGAACTTGACGATATCGCTGAGGGAAAGTTGAAAATGCTAGAAGTGCTGAAAGGTTTTTATACTCCATTTAATGAAGACCTGAAGGAGCAACAAAAAGACGACACCAAGGTTGAGTTGAAGGAAGAAGTTACTGAACCGTGTCCGACCTGTGGCAGTCCTCTACAGATCAGATTTTCCAAGTTTGGTAAGTTTTACGCATGTACTGCGTATCCAAAATGTAAATTTACGAAATCATTCCTCAAACTGGTTTCGGGTAAAAAATGCCCGAAAGATGGGGGAGATGTTGTGGTAAGATATTCTAAAGCAAAACGTAAGTTTTACGGTTGTTCAAACTATCCGAAATGTGACTATGTTGAGTTTGGATGGTCGAAATTAGTTAAGTCTGATGAAAATAAGGCAGACTCAAATGCAAAAGATAAAGAGTTAACTAAAAAAACAATAGTTCTTAACAAATGAAGTACATCTTTGTCTCAGGTGGAGTAATTTCGGGCATAGGAAAAGGCCTCACTTCTGCATCGGTCGGACTTCTTCTTCAAAACGCAGGCTACACAGTCACCCCAATAAAATGTGAGAATTATCTAAATATTGATGCTGGTACCATCAACCCGATAGAGCACGGAGACCCATTTTTATGTGAGGACGGAACTGAAGCAGATATGGATCTCGGGAGTTACGAAAAGATTCTTGGAATTAACATGGGGAAGGACAACTTCATGACCGTTGGGCAGATATACAAAACAGTGATCGACAGAGAAAGAAGATTTGAGTATCACGGAGAGGACGTGGAAGCGATACCTCATATAACTAACGAGATCATACACCGAATTCAAGCAGCAGGAAAAAAACACAACTCAGATATAATACTGGTAGAACTAGGAGGAACTGCGGGCGAATACCAAAATGTTTTTTACTATGAAGCTTCACGTATTTTAACTTTAAAACATCCAGGAGACGTCGTTCATATTCACGTAAGCTATGTGCCTCGTCCAAGTCATCTTGGCGAACCAAAAACAAAACCTACACAACTATCTGTTAGAACGCTCAACTCAATGGGAATTCAGCCCGACTTTATTATTGCGCGATCAGAACAGACTCTCGATCAAAGAAGAAAAGATCGATTTGCACTATTTTGCAACATGCATCCTGAAGACATCATCTCAAATCCTGATGTGAAGCATGTCTATGAAATCCCTCTCATACTGTCAGAGCAGCATATTGAAAAAAGAATCATGGAGAAACTTGGCCTAGAGGTAAAAAAATCAAATCTTACTGATTGGAAGAAATTGGTAGATACCATCAAGGCACCAAAGAAGAAGAAGGTACAGATTGCCATCGTTGGTAAATATTTTGGGACAGGTAACTACCAACTGAAGGATGCATACGCTGCACTCTTTGATTCCATTGATCATGCATCATGGCATGCCGGTGCTGAGATCGACCTCAAGATTGTGAGCGCTGAAAAGGTAGAAAAGGAAGGTATTGAAATTATCGGGCATCCTGATGGAATTATCGTACCAATCGGATGGGGTGATAGAGGAGCAGAGGGAATGATTCAGGCTGCAAGTTATGCCAGAAAAAATAAAATACCTTATCTTGGACTTTGCTACGGCATGCAGCTTGCTGCAGTAGCATTTGCACGGGATGTATTAAAAATGAATGATGCAAATACAACGGAAAATGATCCGGAGACTAAAAATCCAGTCATTCATATAATCGAAAATCAAAAATCATTAATTGCAAAAAGAGCGTATGGCGGAACGATGAGACTTGGAGGTTGGGAAGAGAAAATTAGAAAGGGAACTCTTGCTTACTCAATTTATGGTAAAGAGTCAGTAGTAATCAGACATAGGCATAGGTATGAGTTTAATAATAAGTATGCTGAAGAGTTTGAGAAAAATGGAATGATTATTAGCGGACGTTCTAAGTCCGAAAACTTAGTTGAGGTGATAGAGCTAGATCAAAAACTACATCCATTCTACATTGG
>Ga0138256_10002837_pt1 | contig 18493 bp, 17 predicted proteins | sample KNB2016incub_MG_FD_105486 | JGI IMG/M metagenome (GOLD analysis project Ga0138256, IMG submission 105486) | Active sludge microbial communities from wastewater in Klosterneuburg, Austria - KNB2014incub_MG | ecosystem: Engineered > WWTP > Activated sludge > Unclassified | place: Austria... | reverse complement strand
TTCTGCAGTCTTTTCGGGGTTGCACTGGCATGGGCAATCCGCGCTCGTTACTTTGAAGTCTCCACACAACCGTTCACTTCAACAGGAGCCACCATTATGGGAACCGTTGCCGAAATTCTTGGTAAGAAGCAGGGTCAGGCTCTGCTGTCAGTTCATCCGAATGAAACAGTCCTCGCCGCCACTCAAAAGATGAACGAACACGGTGTTGGTGCCCTGCTGGTGATTAATGATGAGGGACGACTGGTCGGGATTTTTACCGAGCGCGACGTCCTGCGGCGCATTGTCGCGGCGGAACGCATTCCATCGGCTGTCACAATTTCAGAGGTGATGACAGGTGAAGTGGCCTGCTGTACGCCTGAGATGTCAACAGATGAAGCCAGCAGCATCTTTCGGCAACACCGCATTCGGCATCTTCCTGTCATCAGTATCGATGGAGACGTTCTGGGATTGATTTCGATTGGCGACTTGAACGCCTATCACACGAACCATCAGGCCGTGACGATCCATTTTCTGCACGAATACATGCACGGTCGCACCTGATTTTTTACCGCCAGATGTATGGTTCTGGAGGTGTTATGGACGGAATTTTCGAACGTCGTCAATCGGAAAAACTCTCTGAAGACCCTCAAGAGTCTCACTCTGCAACCACCTCACCGGCACAATCCTGACAGGAATACTGCCTCACTTTCTGACCGGAATCGACAGCTTGACTTGCCGCATCGCTTGGTACGCACTGTAGCGATCAGCGATAATTTGTCATACCGGATCGGATGAGTTATCGCGGCAGGACTTGCTGGGTGGCCACGGAAAGAATGAGCTGGTTCTGGCTTGATAATCGGCATATTCGGGGCGGCGATCGGCAATGGTTTTCTCTAACATCGTCACTCCGGAAACTTTGAGCAGCAAGAACGACATCAGCAGCGGGCTGAAGATCGTCCACGTTCCTCCGGATGACGCAGCGATCAAATACAAGCCCCACCAGACGCAAAAGTCACCGAAGTAATTCGGATGCCGAGTCAGTCGCCAGAGGCCGCAGTCAAACACTCGGCCGATGTGTTGAGGATCAGCTTGAAATCGAGCCATCTGGAAGTCTCCGACCGCTTCAAAGAACAGCCCGAAACTCCATAGAGCCAGGCCAGCCAGATCGAGCCAGCCGAGCGGCGTCGTTGCCGCTGTGACCATCGCGATTTGAATGGGCATTGAAACAATCCACAGGATGATTCCCTGTAACCAGAATACTGTCAGCAGGCTGACCCACCAAAATCGCGAACCGTGATGTTCGCGCATTGCTCGGTATCGTTTGTCTTCGCCGTGGCCTCGATTCCTCCAGAGCAGATATAGCGACAGTCGTGTGCCCCAGATCGTGACGAGTATCGCGAGCAACCAGGAACGGACATCCGCTTTGACTGGCCCTGTCGATGCCAGTGACAGCCATGCCACAAGGACAAATCCCGTGCCCCAGAACGGATCAACGATGCTGGCGTCGCGGCGTGCCAGGCTCAGCAACCATAAGCCGGTCAACATGACCATGACACATGAAAACGATTCCAACAACAGATCTGTCAACGGAGTCATCGCCTAAGCTCCGTTCCGCTGCAGAAGCGAATGCGAGACGAACCATTCCGTTCCATTCGCAGTGCCAAAAAGTTCGGCAACGGCCAGGAAGAACATCCGCCAGCGTTGAAACCAGCGGTTGGCGTCGCGGCCATAGGTTGACTCCAGAATCAGTAGGATATCGCGGCGGCGAGCATCCATATTTGCCAGCCATGCTTCTGATGTTCGCTGATAATGCGTTCCGTCCCAGACCCAGTGCCGAGTCACCGTCAAGTCGCGATTGAACTGGCGCAGCATGTGCTCGCTGGGCATCAGGCCGCCGGTGAAGAAATAGCGGGCCATCCAGTTTGCGTCACCGTCAGTTTCAAATGGATATGCTAGCTGGCGATGACAAAAATGATGTACAAACAACTTTCCGTCCGGTCGGAGCCACGAGGCGACTCGCTCAAGCAGGAGTTCGTAGTTCCGCATGTGTTCAAACATTTCGACCGAAACAACTCGATCGAAATGATTGCCGTCAGCGATAAACTGGTTCATGTCGGCGGTGATGACGCGCAAGTTTGCCAGACTGCGCGAAGCTGCTTCCGCTTCTATAAAGCAACGTTGTGGCGCGGAGTTCGACACGGCCGTGATTCGGCTGTTCGGAAATTCCTCGGCCATCCACAGCGAAAGCGACCCCCATCCGCAGCCGAGTTCCAAAATATTCTGCCCGTCCTTCAGGTCAGCTCGTTCGCAAGTAATGTCGAGCGCTGCGATTTCCGCTTCAGCCAACGAAGCCGCTTCCGTCGGCCAGAAACAACTGCTGTATTTCCGATGTGGTCCCAATACCGTCGCGAAAAACTCTGGCGGCAGTTCGTAGTGTTGTTCATTGGCCATTTCCGGGACCGGCGCAATCGGTCCGGTTCGCATCGTCTCCACAAATCTTTGCAGCGATTGCGCGTTTGCAAACTCGTCGCCCTGATCGCATTCGCGCTGCCGACGCTGACAAAGCTGCCGAATTGCGGCGCGCGTGATCACATCCGGAGCAAGGCCCCGCTCGACTGCATCCAGACCAATTGACAACAAACTCATTGCAGGCTCCGATTTTTCAGAGAATCACCAGACGGAACATTGAGACGAAAGTGCCGCTTTTGTGCCGACCTGAATAGGGTCGCGGCGGCAGAGCGGCTTGTCAAATTGAATCTGCACGACGCCGGTGTAGCGTTCATCGAACGCAGCCTCGCTGTAACAAAGGTAGTAATCCCACATGCGGAGGAATCGATCGGGATAGCCCAGCTCGCGAACCTCATCCAGGTGCTCGTGAAATCGCTGTCGCCACTCGCGCAATGTCTGCGCGTAATGCGGGCCGAAGTCCTCACCATGCACGAATCGCAGATCGGTCACGCGAGCCGTTGATTCCAGAATCGAACTCATCGAAGGCAGGCAGCCGCCGGGAAATACGTATTTCTGAATGAAGTCCACTGATTTTAAATACTGAGCGTGGTGCCGATCCGGCATCACAATTCCCTGCAGAACGAACGTGCCGTTGGGCTTCAGCAAGTCGCTGCATTTGTGGAAGTACGTGTCAAGGTAGCGATGGCCAACCGCTTCGATCATTTCGACCGAAACCAACTTGTCAAATTGACCGGTGAGGTCACGATAATCCTGCAACAACAATGTGACACGGCCGGAGAGTCCTGCTTCAGTGATTCGTTCACGCGCCACGTCGAATTGCTGTTGCGAAATCGTCGCTGTGGTCACTCGGCAGCCATAGTTCTCTGCGGCATGTAACGACATTCCGCCCCAGCCCGTGCCGATTTCCAGCAAGTGGTCGCTTGGCTTCAGATCGAGCTTGCGGCAGATACGATCAAACTTTTCGACTGACGAATCGTACAGTGTGCTCGTCGGCGACACGAAAATGCCGCTCGAATAGGCCAGCGTGTCGTCGAGCATCAGTCGAAAGAACTCATTGCCAAGATCATAATGAGCGTGGATGTTGCGGCGGCTGCCTGCCTTGCTGTTGGCGTGCCAAGTGTGATAGAAGCGGTTGACGTGTTTCGCGATCTGCGAAATGCCACGGTTCAGTTGATCGGTCGCATCAGGATTGCGCAGGAAGATCCGGAACAACGTCGTCAGATCATCGCAGTCCCAGTCCCCTCGCAGGTATGATTCGGCTACTGACAGGCTTCCGCCAAGTGCGGCATGTCGAAAGAACGCCGGGCGATGAACGTGCAACGCCGTTGACAAATCCGCGTCTCGGCCAACACGCATCGTTCCTGATGCGTCTGTCAGATCGATTGTCCCGCCGCTCAGGCCATCCAGCTTTTGCATCAGCAATCGGCGTCCGACACGATCCAAAAGCGTCATGCGTGTTGAGTGATCGGGAGCATCTTCATGTTGATATGACGCTACCGTTGATTTTTTCAGGGCCAGGGACGTGCTCATATTTCCGAATTCATTGAGGAGGAAGCGTAGTCCTGTCGCTCGGCAACTTCAGCGCTGCCGGGAAAAGAACTGGAAACGGTTTGGTGAGTCGTTCGTGCATCGACTGCTACTGGGCAACTCAGCGATTGAACACTCGCGTGTTTGCGATTGGGATGCGGTACACTGGGCACGCGTTTCAGCCACAGCCTGAAAGCCTGCCAATAAATGCCAGCGAAAACCTGCATCGTCATCAGGGGATATCGCAGCGTAGCGCGCGTCAACTGCCAGCGTGTGATCGGTCGCCGTGTCATCCGGAGCGTGGCATCAAACACCTTCGATTGGGTTTCGCCGATGGTGAAGTTGTCGATCTGAACGCTGAGTCGTTCACGCGGTTCACTGACTTGCCAGCGATAGATCATTTCCATGGGCATGAACGGCGAGACATGGAACGCTTTCAGATTTTCGAAACGCTGCGAATCGCTTTCAAAGAAGTTCAGCACGTAACAGTGCTTCTCATTCCATGGCGTGTTATTCACTTCCGCGACGACCGCTTCGACTCGCTGTCCCGATTGGTCAAAGCAGTAGTAGAAACAAACCGGATTCATCGCAAAGCCGAAATAACGGAAACTTGTCAAAAGGCTTATACCACCTGCAGGACGATGCCCCGTTTGCTGCTCTACGAGCTCACGCACACAGTCGGCCAGCGGACGATCAGGATCACCAAGATGGTCGGCTCGACGAAAGCGCGCAAGCGCGGGCCAGCGCGTGGACCAGAACCCGAACTGACCAAATACCGTATCCAATTCGTCCAGATCGACGTAGACCAGGAACAGGCGATAACCGAACGAATGTTCGATTGGTGTGAATCGTCGATGCCGAACAGTTCCTTCGTAGAGGCAACTTCTCATAGTCGAGCCTCTTTCGGCAGCAGGGAAGCACAAACCCGCATCGCGCTTACGACGCCGTCTTCGTGGAAGCCGTTGCCCCAGTACGCTCCGCAATACGATGTTCGATTGACGTTGATCAGCTCCCGATGCCGAGCTTGAGCGGCAGCGCGGCGGGCTGTGAAGATCGGATGATGATATTCGATTCGCTTCAGTACTTTTGCCGGATCAATCTGCTGTTCGCTGTTCAAAGTCACGTTGAAGACATGTTTCGAACGAATGTGCTGCAAGATGTTCATTTGATAAGTCACACTGGCGGATTGAGTCGCCTGGTCGGCGGGCCGTCCGGAGTATTGATAATTCCAACTGGCCCAGGCTCGCCGTCGCTTCGGCAGGACGCATTGATCCGTGTGCAACACGGCGATGTTTCGACCGTAAGGAAACTCAGACAGCACTGCACGCTCGATCGCAGTTGGATCGGCCAGCATTCGCAGAGCTTGATCGCTGTGACAGGCAAAGATCACATGATCGAAGCGCGAAGCGGATTCGCTTTGCGGTTTCACCATCACACCGTCGTTGGTTCGTGAGACCTGCTCGATGGGCATTTTCAGACGTATGCTATCCGCGAATCGCTCCACCATTCTGGCTACATAGTTTCGAGACCCACCGTCAATGACTCGCCACGTCGGACGATTCCGAACGCTGAGTAGTCCATGGTTCTGATAGAACTCGGCAATAAAGCGGATTGGAAAATCAACGAATGTCCCCAGTGGGCAGGACCAAATCGCTGCGCCCATCGGCAACAGATAGTATTCGGAGAATTCGCGAGAGTAACGCTGTTGCGCGAGATACTCGCCGACTGTTGTTTCGTCTGTCGCAGATCGATTCAGAACCAATTCAGGGGCCTCACGATTGAAGCGCAGGATATCGGCCAGCATTCGGTAGAAGCCTGGTCGCACAAGGTTCCTGCGCTGCGCGAACAGACCGTTCAGTGACGAGCCGTTGTATTCCAAATTCGCCGCATCGCATCGCACGCTGAAGCTCATCGACGTCGGTCGTGAACGCACACCCAGCTCGTCGAGCAGTGCGATGAAATTTGGATAAGTTCGATCGTTGAACACGATGAAGCCCGTGTCGATAGCATGCCGCTCGCCATCCACTTCAACATCCACCGTATTCGTGTGACCTCCGAGATAATCATTCGCCTCAAACAGCGTGATATCATGAGTCGCACTGAGCCGATAAGCGGCTGTCAATCCAGAAATTCCGGCCCCGATAATTGCGATCTGCATCACTGGGTTACTCCATGCGTCGGAGCAGGATTCCAGCGATAAACTGTCAGACCCTTCAGATCGCGGACGAAGATTTCGTCGTCGCTCACAGCAAGGTGTGCCCAGGTCGGCGAATCGGTGAGATGTCGCTGGTCGATCAAGTCGAACTTCTCGGGATTTGCATTGATCAGTAACAAATCGCCACGCTCGTCGAGCGCGAGGATTCTTGAACCTTGCGCAACGAGACTCCAGTACTTCCCGAACGGTGTTGTCGTCCAGCGTCCTTCGCCTGTTGCCAGGTCGATGCAGGTGAATCGCTGATTCTTCAAATGGCAGTAGGCGTGTCCATCGATAACGACAGGCGTGGACATGTAACCCTGTGTCTTGTTCTGCCAACGCTCTGTGATCGAAAACTTTTTGTCGGGCGATGAGGCATTGCCTGTATCGGTCAGATCAAACAGCCACGACTTACCGCCGTAAGTGCTCGTGAAGATTGCATCGCCGAAAACGACAGGCGTCAGAATGTTCATTCCGCGAAAGGCTTCGATTTCCTGCGACCAGAGTTCCTCACCAGTGATCTCGTCTACACCAGCCAATCGTTCACGCGTCTGCACCAGAATCTGAGGTTTTCCTGCGATGGTCGCCTTCATCGGTGAGGAGAACGCGCTTCCGTTCATGCCTCCAGAGTCCTGCAGCGAACGCCACACGGTCTCGCCAGTCCGTTTGTCGAGCTTCACAAACGAAGCTCCTGCTTGTACATAAACGTAATCGCCATCGACCAGCGGCGACGAAACGAATCCAAAGTTTGGAAGAGCCGACTTGAATCGCTCGACGAAGTCTACTCGCCAACGCTCTTCCCCGGTCTCGGCATTCAGGCAAACGAGTAAGTCTCGCATTCCAGCGACGAACAGCGATTCGCCATCATACGCCGGAGTCGCGCGAATCCAATCGCCGTTTGCTCCGGCAAAGAACGGGACCGACATCGCATCGGGCCATTCGGCGGTCCACAGGACTTTGCCATCAGCCCGCGACAATGCCTGCACGACCTCGGTTTTCTTGTCGCGAGTTTCCGTCACGAACACTCGGTCGTTGGTCACGATCGGCCCCGAGTAACTCGGCCCCAGTTCCACACGCCATTTTTCAGCCATCGCTTGCTCAGTCAGTTGATCAGGCCAGACCGGTATCGCTGCCGCATGGCCATCGCGATCTGGTCCGCGCCACTGTGGCCAGGTCGACTTCAGATCAGAGGCAGCCGCCGGGAGGCTCACACTGATACCAAGCAGGATCGCATAGCAGGTTGCCGCATGGATGAGTGACGTCATTTGGAGGTATCCTTCGTTCCGGTGTTCTGTTCTTCAGGTTTCTTAGATGTCGGCTTCGATGGCCCACGTAACGTGAGAGCAAAGACTTCGAGATGTCGCATGGTGTCGCAAAACGCTGAATAGCGAAGTTGCTTCCGAATGTTGGCAGTCAACGCGCGGCCCCCGATAACCAGCGTCGTGTTTGTTTCTGCGGCGAGGTCAGCAAATTGGTTGAATCCCGCAACGAAGGTGGCTTCGTCGGTGATGAACGAGACGCTCAACCAGAACAGTTCCAGTTTTTGCGACCTCAAGACGTTGGTCATCGAGTCGAACGGGATCGACGAACCCAATAGTCGCGCATCCCATCCGACAGAACGGAGCACGATCTCGGCCATCGTCACCGGCAGTGAGTAATAATCTCCTTCGATCGTGGCCCCCATCGCAATCAGATCCTTCTGTGGCGGAACCTGCTTGCCGCGCAATTCGTGAAGGATTCGCAATGCAATCTGGCAGGAGCACCGTTCCTGCCAGATTTCCACTTCGTGACATTCCCATTTTTCACCGATCTGTTCAAAGGCGACCGCGATCACCTCGTCGAATATCTGGCTGAGCGGCTGACCCGCCAGAAACAGATCAAAAATGATCGCACGACTGGCTTGTTCATTGTCCGCGACCAGCGCCTCTGCGAGTCGCTCGACGCAGCCCTCGGTTCGCCGCGACTTCCGGTCATCGCTGGCAGTCATCCCCAGCAAATGCGGCTCAACCACCGATAGGTTCTGTTCGCGTACGAACCGCAAGGCTTCCGATACCGAGATTCGACGATGCCCTCCCGCCGTCTTCACACTGGCCAGCAGACCCTGATCGCACCAGCGCTTCAATGAAGACTCGCTGACGCCAATAGCGTTCGCTACCTGTTTGGGCGAGAGAAGTGGATCCATGAGTCTCACACGTGAATGATCAGAAGAAACGAGTCATTTGTCGTGCCAACGATAATACCGCACACGATAACGGACTGCAACACGCAAAACGTTCAAACCGTTCGTTTATATCGAATTCCATCGTGAGCGTGTGGAAGATGTCGAGTTTGAAGCCGGAATAGCCGTGATCCTGAAGATGCAACGCACAAGATAATAAGAATGTGAACTATCAAGCATCGCTAAAGTTCGATTGTTTTGCAGGATTCCTGGAGGGTCTTTGTTAATGATCGATAATTAAATCAGTCATAGCGTTCATTTGTTCCTGGCGATATCGAACGAATCATCGTTCGGCGTTCGGAGGATTGCGGTAACTTGCTCATGAGAGAGTAACATGTGGAATCGAAGGTTCATTTTAAGTGTGGCGGCGATGGCAGCGATTGGTGTGGCTCAGCAGCCGATCATCGCAACAGAGGGATCGAACAAGGACATTGTGACGACTGGTCGCGTGACCCACTATACCCTGCAGGCTGATCGCGGTCAGTAGTTCCCGATCTGTATGTTATGCCCTAAGCTGTGGGGGTTCTCGAACTTCCCAGCTCTCAACGTGAGGACACCTGAGCCGCCAAATGGCTCGGGTGTTTTCGCATTGAATCCGTCTTGAAATTGTTGGCTGAGATTGAGGTGCTGTCGATGTCTGATATTTCCCGAATTCTGGTCACTGGCGGCACCGGCTATGTCGGCGGCCGCTTGATTCCTTTGCTGGAGTCACGCGGGCTGAACGTTCGGTGTCTGGCTCGGCGGCCGGAGTTCCTGCAGTCGCGAGTCAACCCGCAAACCGAAGTTGTTGCTGGCGATATGTTGCAGCCAGAGACCTTGGAGGGCGCATTGCAGGGCGTCGAGACCGCGTTCTACCTCGTGCATTCGATGGGAACCGGCAAAGATTTTGAGGACGAAGATCGTGTCGCGGCTCGCAATTTTTCCGAAGCGGCCAGGCGGAGCGGAGTGCGCCGAATCATTTACCTGGGCGGCCTCGGTGAAGAACAACAGGAGCTCTCCAAACATCTTCGCAGTCGGCAGGAGGTCGGACAAATCCTGCGCGAATCGGGATCGCAAGTCATCGAGTTTCGTGCCTCGATCGTGATTGGCTCTGGCAGCCTGTCGTTTGAACTCATTCGAGCACTCGTCCAGAAGTTGCCTGTGATGCTCTGCCCGAAGTGGGTTTCGACACCGTCGCAGCCGATCGCTATCGAAGACCTGCTGGATTACCTGCTGGCAGCCGTTGATCTGCCTCAGGGGCCGAGCGACATCTTCGAGATCGGCGGTCCCGATCATGTGTCGTACCGCGAGCTCATGCAGGAATACGCTCGGCAACGTGGGCTGAAACGCTGGATGATCCCGGTCCCGTTTCTGTCGCCGCGACTGTCGAGTTTGTGGCTGGGACTGGTCACTCCCGTCTACGCGCGAGTCGGCCGAAAGCTGGTGGACAGTCTGCGAAACCCGACCGTCGTGACGAACTCACATGCTCGCGATGTGTTCGCGATTCGGCCACGCGGTGTGAGTGACGCGATCGCTCGCGCACTCGTCAACGAGGATCACGAATTGGCGGCAACTCGCTGGTCGGACGCGCTCAGTTCTTCGGGCCGACCAATGCGTTGGGGCGGCGTACGATTCGGAACGCGGCTGGTCGATTCGCGCTCAGTCGAAGTCGCTGCCCCAATCGAAGCTGCGTTTGCTCCCATTCAACGGATCGGTGGCCGAACCGGCTGGTACTACGGCAACTGGCTGTGGCGGATTCGCGGGTGGCTCGATCTGCTGGTCGGCGGAGTTGGTATGCGCCGCGAACGTCGCGACCCGGTCGAGCTGCGAGTCGGTGATCCCGTCGATTGCTGGCGTGTCGAATCTCTCGAACCCGATCGCCGCCTGCGTCTGGTTGCGGAGATGAAACTTCCTGGCCGGGCGTGGCTTGAATTTGAAGTCGAACCGACCAGCAGAGGATCGCTGATTCGGCAGACGGCAATCTTCGATCCGGTCGGCCTGACCGGGTTGGCCTATTGGTACATCATTTACCCGCTGCACGAGTTGGTGTTCGGTGGCATGTTGACCGGAATTGCCACAACCGCTCGTCATTCTGCAAATGTGACTCCATGGAAACCGAGTGTGCTTCGTCAAGCGGTTATGTTGTTGGGATTCATCGCAACGTGCTTTGCCGCTGCCGGTCTGGGAGCCGCAGCCACTTCGATGTCTGTCGGTGGCTGGTACCAAACACTCGCCAAGCCGAGTTGGAATCCACCCGGCTGGCTCTTTGGCCCGGTCTGGTCGGTGCTTTACGTCCTCATGGCCATCGCCGCATGGCTCGTATGGCGTCGGCAAGGCTGGTCTGCCGCGCGATCGGCACTGACCTGGTTTGGAATTCAACTTGCTCTCAACGTGCTGTGGTCCGTTGTGTTCTTCGGCATGCAGCAACCGGGTCTCGCAGTTATTGAGATTCTGATGCTTTGGCTGGCGATTGTCGCGACGATCGTCGCTTTCCACAGCAAATCCGTGACAGCCGCAATTCTCATGGTGCCATACCTTGCCTGGTCTACGTTCGCCGCTGTCCTGAATTTTGAACTTTGGAGGATGAATTCCTGATGACCGACAGCTCCGTTCCCACAATTCGAATTCAGAACTGCAATTCCGAACCCGTTCGGGCCGGCGGGACTTTGTGCTTTACTGGATGATTGCTTCGCGTCGCCTATCGTCAAACTTTGCGGTGCAGCGGGCCGTGGAATGGGCCGTTGAGCTGCGGAAGCCGATTGTGATCTTTGAGCCGCTGCGGATTGGGTATCATTGGGCGAGCGATCGCATTCACCGCTTTATCATCGACGGCATGGCTGACAACGCGGCGCAGATCGCGGCGCAGATCGCGGCGCTGAAGAATCGCGGCGTGGTATACTATCGGTATATTGAGCCGACGCCCGACGCCGACAAGGGATTGCTCGCGGCATTAGCTCAGTGAGCCTGTGTTGTCGTGACCGATGATTTCCCGTCGTTCTTTGTGCCGCGCATGGTTGCAGCGGCGGCGAAGACATTGCCGTTGAAGCTGGAACAGGTGGATTCCAACGGAATCCTGCCGCTGCGAGCAACCGAGCGAGTCTTCACCACTGCGTTTTCGTTTCGGGCATTCCTGCAGAAGGAACTGCCGGCGCACTTCGATCAATTCCCGAAGGCGGACCCGTTGTCTGGCATTGTGTTGCCGCCGATCAAGTCGCTGCCAAAGGAAATTACCAATCGTTGGCCAGTCGCGTCGGCCACGCTGTTGGCTGGCGATGCGAGTGAACTTGCGGCGCTGCCGATCGATCACTCTGTCCCGGCTGTCGAGCAACGTGGTGGAGCGATGGAGGCTCGGCGACGATTGGCGAAGTTTCTGGACCAGCACCTGTATGGGTACGCTGCCGGAGCGAATGACCCAGACAAGGAGGCACGTAGCGGCTTATCGCCATATTTGCATTTCGGCCACATCTCGCCACACGAAATGTTTCACGAGTTGATGTCGCGTGAAGAATGGTCGCCGGGGTGCCTTGGTCCAAAGACCGGCGGCAAACGCGAAGGCTGGTGGGGGACAAGTCCGGGTGCCGAATCCTGGCTCGACCCGTTTATCACCTGGCGAGAACTCGGCTATAACATGTCGTCGCATCGTGACAACTACGAAGATTTCGATTCACTGCCCGACTGGGCACAGGCGACGCTCGACCGTCATTCGAACGACCCGCGACTACACGTCTACTCACTCGATGGCCGCAATCCGAATTCGTATTCCGGCATCTTCTGGGTCCTGGGCCGTTACGACCGCCCGTGGGGACCAGAGCGCCCTATCTTCGGATTTATCCGCTACATGAGTTCCGAAAACACTTATAAGAAGATCCGAGTCCGCGAGTACCTGAGCACCTACGCACGAGCATTCGAGTCTGACCAGTAGCAAGCGGTCGAGGAATAGAACTCCGCACGATCGCTCCGCCTTGCCTTTTCAAACCGCATCCTACTGTCAGTTAGGTCGATCTTCGAGACGCGGCGTTTCTTGATGCTGGCGGAATAAAAAAGGGACATTCTACTTAATTGACAGCTTTGGTCTTCCGAGCGGGCGAAGAGATGACTCAAACCTAAACGGTGTCAGGAGGGCAGAACGGGAAGCTCAAAACGGTGTCGGGAACCGGAACCATGACTGCGGTCGCCGCTAACACTGCGACCAAATCAATTGCCGCCGATCAGACACGTGCGATCATCGCCACCAACGCCGCGAAAACAAACGCTGACGCCAGCATCGACACCGCTCAGACAGCGGCAGACAGCGGCAGACAGCACGGTCGATCTGGTTTGCACGTACACCGTGGCCTCAATCGGAGTCCGCCTCGTCGCCACAACCGCCGCCATGGGTTTCGCATTGCTGCGGGAGAACAACGGCATCACTGCCGTCAGTACAGCCCAACGCGAAGCGATCAACGCGGGCTACACGAAAGCCATTGACGACCTCGCCGCCAATCTCACCGGCCACAACGCCAACGAAGCCCTCGACGACCCCCTCATCATCGCCTCCGCCCAGCAACGCCGGAACTCAGGACGCGCCAATCGTCGTGCTCAACAACACCTGGATCGCGTTCAGTTCGCAGAATTTTAATCACAGATTCCCCAGTCTTTTCACGGTTGCGCTGGCATGGGCAATCCGGCCTCGTTACTTTGAAGCCTCCACACAGACGTTCACTTCATCAGGAGCCGCACCTATGGGAAGCGTCGCCGAGATTCTTGGCTAGAAGCAGGGTCAGGCCCTGCTCTCAGTTCATCCGAATGAAACGGTGCTCGCCGCCACTCAAAAGATGAACGAACACGGTGTCGGTGCTCTACTGGTGATCAACGATGAGGGACGACTGGTCGGGATTTTTACCGAGCACGACGTCCTGCGGCGCATTGTCGCGGTGGAGCGCATTCCATCGGCCGTCACAATTTCTGAAGTGATGACAGGTGAAGTGGCCTGCTGTACGCCTGAGACGTCAACTGACGAAGCCAGCGGCATCTTCCGGCAACACCGCATTCGGCATCTTCCTGTCATCAGTATCGATGGAGACGTCCTGGGATTGATTTCGATTGGCGACCTGAACGCCTATCACACGAACCACCAGACTGTGACGACCCATTTTCTGCATGAGCACATGCACGGACGGACGTAATTTTTCCCATCCGGTCTACTTCTGCGAACTGAATTCGATATCCAGCGACGTTGCTGCGGGATCTGTGTTGTTTGCGGACGCGGGGATGACTTTCTGCTGCACCGACAAGCGTCCGATGACGTGTAGCGGCGCTTCGAACCATTGATTGAGCGTATCAAGGATTTTCGGAGGCACGCGCTGACTGTCAGTCCGGGAACGGTGTCGCGACACCACAATCATGGTGAGTTCCGTCTCGGCTGAGACATTGGCTGACCAGGCTCCAGTCGCATCGGCCTGATGAACCGAACTGCCGAGCGTTTGCAGTGCTGCTTCAATGGCTTTGCGGGCTGTTGAATCGGCGGATTCACGCAGGGGACGTCCATCGAGTCGCAGACGGGTGGAATTTTCCGTTGTCAGGAGCAGGATCAATGCTCCGGCGTCGGGGCTGGTATTTCCGGAATCGTCCTTCCAGAGCACGACGCCGTTCAGTTGCCTTTGACCGGCAGCCGGTGGAATTACGATGCTTGCCTGTTTCTGATCGGATTGCCGCTCTGGTTGCGGTGTTACTGCTGTGCCATCGGATCGCCAAAACGTACCCAGCAGCAGGCCAACTGCGAATGCGGGCAGGATGAGCATCATTGGAATCAGAGAATGCCTTTGGGCCGCTGAGGACTCTGTCCGTTGAGGGTGTTGCAGGCCCGACGCTGAATTTACTGGAACGGTCGAGGCCAGTTCCTGAAGCGCTGAAGACAGTTCCGTCGAAAATACCCCCGCCCTGGAATCTGAACGGTCAGCCCCGGCAGTGGCCTCCGCAGGCGGGCTCGATTCGGATGCGAATGGCTGTTCAAGCGACGAAAACTCAGCGTCCACTTCCGCCACGTCCGGTTCAATAATCTCGGGAAGTCCGATCGTGGTGAGTTCCTGCAGTGCGTCAAGCAATCCCGGATGATCACTGGGACGCATCTTTTGCTCGGGGCGAGGGGCTGAACCGTCTTCGCTCGGAACGGTTACGGATCGTCCGCAGGCGGGACAATCAACGATCGTTCCGGCTTTGGTGGTTGAGATCCCCAACAACTGACGGCAGTGCGAACATCGAAACTTAATAGCCATCCCAACCTGCTGACACGAAACATTCACGAGCAGAGAAAAATCAACAGTCGGGTGGGATGGTGGTCAGTGGGAGGGTCAAAGGTCAAGCGTGGCGCGACGATTCTGCGGGGGAGCAGCGGAGAAAATAGTCTAAATCCAAAGCGCCTGTGATTTCGAGCCTGGACTTCAACATGGCGAACTCGTTCGGGAAAGCTGCTGGAGAACGCGGAAATGCCTGAGAATTCCATGAGGAAATGCGTAGGACCGGGATCACAACGATTCGGAACGTATCGCCGGAATTAGGTTCTGGACTCGCTGACGTCAGCCATTCACGCCGCACAGGTCAAGCGTAGCCGCCGTAAAGATACTTCTGCCGCATCATTCCTGAGGGGATTTGGTCTCGATATGATCACTTCATCGTGTTTCTGCCACATTTTCATGTGGGCGATTCATGGTCGAACCGGTTAGTACTTCATGATTCAACCATTATCAAATCCATCTGATCCCGCAAACTCACCGGCCTTTGACGTGCCAGCGGACCTGGCGCTGGCGGGAGAACTCTTCCAGAAGCACTGGATGCGGCTGGAGAAAATGGTGCGGTTGCGGATGGATCGGCGGTTGCGATCCAGAGTTGATCCGTCGGATGTTTTGCAGGATACCTGGCTCGATTGCGAGCGGCGATTTGCCGAGTACTCTGCAAATCCTGCGATGCCTTTTTTTCACTGGCTGCGGTTTCTCACGGCACAGAGATTGGTCGATCTGCACCGAAAACATCTTGGGGCTGCGATGCGCGATGCAGGTCAGGAAGTACTGTTGTATGCCGGAGCATTGCCAACCGCTTCGTCGGTATCGCTGGCAGAACAACTCATAGGGCGGCTGACTTCGGCCAGTCATGTGGCTTATCGGGCAGAGATTCAAATTCGAATTCAGGAAGCGCTCAACAGTATGGAAGCAGTGGATCGCGAAATACTGGCGCTCCGACACTTTGAGATGCTGACAAACGAAGAGACTGCTCATACTCTTGGACTAAGAAAGAATGCGGCGAGTAATCGGTATATTCGCGCGCTGAAAAGACTCAGGCAAATTCTGGAACAATTCCCAGGACTTCAATGATCGACGAATCGCGGGACAATTTCATCGATGCCATTGCTGAAGACTTCGTTGCTCGATACCGGCTTGGGGAACGCCCATCACTTGCCGAATATGAAGAACGGCATCCCGAGTTGGCGGACGAAATTCGCGAATTGTTTCCCGCACTGGTGATGATGGAGCAAGCTCGGTCACAGGATGCAGATTTGACGTCTGAATGGACATCGGCGAAAAACGACCTGCATCCGAAACAACTGGGCGAGTATCGAATTCTGCGAGAAGTCGGTCGCGGCGGAATGGGGATCGTCTATGAGGCCGTGCAGGAGTCACTGGGACGTCATGTGGCTCTAAAGCTGCTGCCGTCGCAGGCGATGTTGAATCCGAAGCATGCACTTCGATTTCAGCGCGAAGCGCGGGCAGCCGCTCGATTGCATCACCCGAATATTGTGCCTGTCTTTGGGATCGGCGAAGCGGACGGCATAAGCTTTTACGCGATGCAATTTATCCAGGGATTGGCACTCGACCAGATCGCGACTGAATTGAAACGGCTGCATTGCGAGAATTGGAGCTCAGGTCGCCGGTGCTTTGCAGTATGCTGCCAGTCAGGGCATTCTTCATCGCGACATTAAGCCGGCAAATCTGCTGCTGGATTTGAAGGGAAATGTCTGGGTCACGGACTTCGGCCTGGCGAAAGCTGACGACAGTGATGAACTCACCAATCCTGGCGACATCATTGGAACAATTCGATATCTCGCTCCGGAGCGGTTGAAGGGCAGATCCGACCTGCGGAGCGACATCTACAGTCTGGGAGCGACGCTGTACGAACTGCTCGTGCTGAAGCCTGTGTTTGACGGTGTGCGGCGAGAGCAATTGCTCAGCATGATTGCCGACGTGGATCCGGTACGACCTCGACTCATCGACGCCGCAATTCCAGCAGACCTGGAAACGGTCGTGCTCAAATGTATGTCGAAAGATCCGCTGGATCGATATGCCACAGCGACGGAGGTTGCTGAAGATCTCCAGCGATTTATCGATGATCGTCCGGTATTCGCCAGACGCATTCGTTCGTCTGAACGCCTGTTGCGCTGGTGTCACCGGAACCGGATGCTATCCAGCCTGATCGCAATCGCGTCGCTTCTTCTGCTCTTTCTGGCGATTGGTGTTCTGGTCACGAATGCGATTCAGAAGGAACGCGACTTGGCGGTCAAGAGTCAAAAACATGCTGAGAACTCAGCGTCCGTCGCCGTTCAGCTTCGCCAGCGGGCTGAGGATGCTGAACGTGAATCCCGAATTCGGGTTCATCTGGCGCAAGCGAACGTGTATCGTCAAAGTGAAGCAGAAGGTCAGCGGTTCAAATGCCTGGATGAAATTCGCGCGGCAACAAAACTGAAGCCCACCGGACCTCTGCGGGATGAACTTCGCGACAACGCGATTGCAGCGATGGCACTTACTGATATCCGCCCCCTGACGCGACAACCCCTGGCGCCCAACAGTCGCTATTGCTTTGACCATGCCTTGAAATACTTCGCAGCGATTCCGGTTGCCGGTGACCGGAGTCTGACGGTTTACAGCATCCACGATAATTCGGTGGTGTTTCGTCAGCCGGTGCCCGATTTTGACTTCTGGCATGTGGAGTTGATGTTTTCGAAAAACGATCGATTTCTGGCGGCTCTCTACTTTCTGTGGGATGGCACGGAGCGTATTCGAGTCACGGAACTGCAATCAGGCACCGTTTCGATTTCTTCACCCGCGAGTTCCGAAAGCCCCGGATTAAGTTTAGCGTCACACCCAAACAAGCCGTCGATTGTGTACGCGGAGAATTCCCATGAACTGGTTGTCCGGGACCTGCCTGGTGGTAAGGTGGTTCGTCGAATCTCGCTGGCTCACAAATCCGGCCCAATATGTTTCAATGCGTCCGGCGAATTTCTGGCAGTGTCCGATCTTGTGACTGACGGAATTGTCCTTTTCAAATTCGATTCCGGGAAAGTCGTCGATCACCTGATCGCACCGCCTGACCAAATTGGGGCACCGATCGCTATGGCCTGGAGCAGCGATGGCCGCCTGCTTGCCGTCTCCCGCAATGATGGTGTGATACTCATCTGGAACGTGCCGAAACGGAAACTGGTATCTGTACTTAACGGTCATAGCGATGCAGTGACCATGATGGAGTTTTCGCATCAGGGTTATTTGCTGGCAACGTTCAGTTGGGACGGAGTCGCAAGACTATGGAACGCTGCAACTGGTAAGTGCCTTAACATTTCGAACCGCGTACTCACGACGTTGTCCGCAGATGATCGACGCATCGGCTTTGTACGCGGAAACGAATACGGTATTTGTGAAGTCTCGTTCGAAGACGAGATTCAACAACTTCATGACCCGGATACGGGAACTCTTACAGGTGCCAACGACACGCCGCGAATCGTGTCAGCCCAATTCAGTCATGATGAACGACTTTTCGCGATATTTGGAAGTAAGGGAGTCAGCCTGTGGGATGCTGCTTACCGCCGTAAACTTCATCATATCGAAATGGAATTCTGTGGCGAAGTGCTGTTTCGAGATGACGGATCCGAGCTCATTACCGTTTCGGAAACGGGCGTCTTTCGATGGCTGATGTCGTCGGAAATCCTGCCGAAGTCGATCCATCTCACATGTGGACCACCGGAGAAACTTGCAGCCGACCTGAATATCGACTCCGATCTGTATTGGTTCAGCGTAAGTCGTGAAAACGGGAGTTGAGAATAGCGTAGTAATGGAGAGAAGTGGACCAGGTTTGGAAACAGGATTCTGAGTTGGAGTTGCGTGGAC
>Ga0138256_10002836_pt1 | contig 18495 bp, 17 predicted proteins | sample KNB2016incub_MG_FD_105486 | JGI IMG/M metagenome (GOLD analysis project Ga0138256, IMG submission 105486) | Active sludge microbial communities from wastewater in Klosterneuburg, Austria - KNB2014incub_MG | ecosystem: Engineered > WWTP > Activated sludge > Unclassified | place: Austria... | reverse complement strand
TTCATGATTAACCGGTTTATAATTTAAGAATATTTTTTAAAAAATACATTATCTGCTTTTCTCAATTAATTACTGAATCAGATTATCTGTTTTTTCAATCAGCCAGTCCTTATGTCTTTTCCTTAATGTCCGGTCAAAGTGAATATCTTCCTTTAATTTCTTAAGTTTATTCCTGTCCGGATTTTCCTTACAGATCAGAAGTTTGTTAAGAAAATTAAAAAATTTCATATAAGCTTCCTTAGTTTCTTTTTCAAGGAAGGAGTTGTTTCCTATAAAGTGTTTTGAAGTATCAATGTAATAGAACAGAGATTCAGAACTACCCAGTTCGTAATACGCTTTAGCAGAAAGTATTCTCACATGCAGCTTATCTCTTATATCGATAAATTCAACTTTATTTAAATTCTCAAGTGAGTCCGCATAATCTTTTTTTGCATAACTGAGATAACCACTTGCAAGAAAGTTCATTGTCTTCTGATGTTCCTTTTTCAGCTTCGGAGTATATACTTTAATAAAATCTTCGGACCATTTAATTTCTCCAAGCGAAAGCGCATTACGGAGTATCTGGTGATAAAGCGCTTTGTTTATTCTGCCATTCAGGTTTTCAATACCTGACTTAAGCCGGAATTTATTTAACTCAAAGAGAATCTTAAGAAATTCATCATTTCCGGATCTCATCTTTAGAGCGCAGTAATTCGCAAGAGTTATAATTGTGTTTCTTTGTTCCTGATTGTCAAAGAGCTCATGATTATTTTCAAAATATTCTTTCATTTCAAAAAAGTAACTTTCGTTACTTTCATCCGCTGCGCACATTATTTTATTGTAATAAAAGTTTATGATGTCTGCATATTCGCTTTTATTTTTTTTAGCAATGCTTACTAGATTTTTAAGGTCAAGACTATTGATCAATTCAATTGCAGAATTTAATTCCTTACCGGTATTATATGTAAGTAACATAACGTGCAGATCCCACGCAATTACAGAAAGTTCGGAAAGAAGATTGAGTATTAAATACTCTGAGCTTTTCACAGTTCCTTCCAGACTTTTATCCTGTCTCCCCTGCGCTAAATTCCAGTATTCGCATTTATTGTTTTCAGCAATGTATCTAATGGAAAAATATTCTCTGCCATATTTCAGACCGCTAAGATACTTTTCTGTTTTTTGAATCTGACTAAAGATTTCGCTATTAAGATTTCTTTTTAAAAGTTCATCAAACATCAATACAGATCTTTCCTTCTTACTGCTTTTAAGCGCTGTCTGTAAAATAAATTCCAGAGCAAGTTTTTCAAGACCTGACACCAGATTCCACATAACCTGTTTGTTAAATTTTTTTCCGGGATAAAGATTTTCATAAATATTTTCATAACTGAAGTTATCACTGTCAATTCCGGAAAGGAATATTTTTAATTCACTCAAAAGCGGCAGATAGTTTCTTCCATTATTAAAAAAAGGAGAGGCAGCAAACTTTTCAAAAAGTTTCATCTCTTCTCTGCTAAATGTTTTTAACGTCCGGAGGAGCCTTGTGTCTTTCATATGATTAGCTTGAATTCAAATTTCTTTTAATAATAAGCAATAATCAATGTATATAATATGATCAGCAAAAAAACAACAGGTTAGTTTGCCGAAAATATTTCTTTGCTATGAAATTCAATAAAGAAGTATTTTGCCTCGTGCACAAGTAAGTGCACAATAATTGCGAGAATGCCGGATGATAACAGTTAAAAAGAAAAGTGAAATGAAAACGGCAAAAGGATACCGTCTTAAAAATTCTACTCATGATCTGATAGAAAAAATTCAGCTTATGATCAACGTGAATAAGGATACAATAATAACCAGAGCTGTGAAGCTATATTACACTGAAGTTAATAACACAAAAAAATTCAGGAAACGAAATCAAAAGTAATTAAGTACTATAAAACTTTTTTTACAAACTAAAAAACAAAACCATTATGAAAAAATTAATTGCAGTCTTAATTCTGACAGCAACACAGTCAATCGCGCAAATAACTCTTACAAGCGCAAATAATCCTTCTCCGGGAGAGAATAATCATTACACGATATGTGACACGACAAATATTTCGGAGGGAACCTCAGGAGCAAATCAGACATGGAGCTTTCCTGTTTTAACAGGCACAGACAGCGGAACGGTGAGATTTGTGAATCCGGGTTCAACACCTTATGCATCACAGTTTCCTTCATCAAACATAGCAACTACAGAAGATGAAGCAACATTCAGTTATCTTACTTCGTCTTCTTCAAATCTCATCTCAAACGGTTCTGCCGGTTTAGGTCTCACAATAAATTACAGTAATCCTCAGACATACTTACAGTTTCCGTTTTCATATTCAAGCAATTTTACAGACAATTTTGCAGCTCATTATTCCTCACAGGGCTTTGAGGTATTTTCAACCGGTACAGTAACTGTAACAGCCGATGCATGGGGAACGATCACTCTTCCCGCCGGGACTTTTTCAAACGCTTTAAGACTGAAGTTTGTAACAGTTACAAATGATTCAACCTCAATAGGAATATCAACATCCAATGCGACTTCATACAGCTGGTTTGTGAACGGAAGAAAACTTCCGATATTTACAATTACATATACAAGTTTTTCATTTAACGGCTTTCCTCTGGGAAGTGACAAGTCAGTAAATTACAGCGATCACGTGACTATTGGAATTACAAATATATCTACGGAAACTCCGGGTGAATACACACTCTCACAAAATTATCCAAACCCGTTCAACCCGGCTACTACTCTGGAGTTTGGAATTACAAAACCGGAATTCGTCTCCTTAAAAATATATGATATGCTTGGTAAAGAAACAGCTGTACTTGTCAGCGCAAAGCTTAGTCCCGGAACTTACAAATATAATTTTAATGCATCAGGTCTTACAAGCGGAATATATTTTTACACTTTGAAAACCGAGAACTTTTCTGAGACTAAGAGAATGACTTTAGTAAAATAAAGGATATATATCACAGATAATGTGAACGGAAATTATTTGATCTTAAACTGAATACAAATTAAATCTCTATGCTATATGTGCCTCATACAGAGTTTGAAAAGAAAGCGATCAATTTATAAAACATTTTTTAAAACAAATAAATCAGTAAATGCGAATAAAAATTTTTTTAACAATTACTTACAGCGGCGATGTGAATCAGGACGGGACAGTTGATGTTACCGATAACGGATTAATCGATAATGACGCCGGAAATTTTTTGAGCGGTTATATTGCGACTGATCTGAACGGAGATGAAATAACTGATGTCAGCGATGCAGCGATCTCAGATAATAATGCGGTGAATTTTGTGAGTGTTGTAAAGCCGTGAATAAGGAAATGAATTTAATTAAATTTTACTCCCATTTAAAAACTTTTACAGCAATGGCATAAACAACAACTCCCCAGATAAGCATAATTATAATATCTTTCCATACATCAAAGAGACCTGCGCCTTCAAAGGAGATCTTTCTTAAAGCTTCATTAAGATAAGTAAGCGGGAGTGCGCGGCTGACGGGCTGCAGCCATTCGGGAAAGTTTGATATTGGAAAAAAAGTACCGGCAAGCAGAAACTGCGGAAGTGTTATCAGATTTGCAATCGGCGGGACAGCGCTTTCGTTTTTTGCGATGCCGGAAACGACAAATCCGAATCCAAGAAAAACAATTAGAGCGATAACGGATACGATCAGCATATTTAAGAATGTGACAAAACCGTTAACAAGCGTAAAGCCGAAAATATAGTATCCTAAAAGAATAATTATTATGGATGTAAATATTGAAAAAATCAGACGGCTTAAAGATTCACCGAGAATAATGTAAACTTTTTTTACAGGTGTCGCAAAGAATCTCTTTAAAACAAGAGTCTGACGCAGACTTATAAAAATAAAAGCCGTGCCGAATACTCCTGCGCTGAGAAGAGAAAACCCCAGCTGACCTGGTAAGATAAAATCAATTGTTTTATATCTTCGTCCTTCGATCTCAGTTTCTTTAAGTTCAGTTTTCGGAACTTCTGTATCAGTGAAGGCAAGATTTTGTTTATTAACTATTTCACTGATTATCATTTTAAGAATACTTCCTCTTTCGGGAGAAGCCTTAGTGGTTTTCAAGCTGACTATTTGCTTTCCTGAAGGACTGTTCTCAATATTTACGAAAGCGTCAATTCTCCCTTTTTCGAGATCAGAAAATGCGGCATCATAATCCAGATTTTTAATAATGTTTATGGTATTATTATTGGCTAACTCCCGGTAGATATGATTTGAAGTATCGGAATTTTTTTCGAATACGACATCAATTTTAAAACTGCTTCCGCCGATAAAACCGAATACGAGAATAAATATCAGAGGAAAAACAAGGTTGAATACAACAGCAGAAGGATTACGCGTCATAGCCTTCAAACTTGCCTTAGTAAGTGAAAGCATTGCCCGTAAATGATTGTATTTAATATCTTTCATTTATACTTTTAAATTATAAGCGGCTAAAATATAGTCAGACAAAACAGAGAATTTTATCTATTCTTAAAAATTTAATTTCTGTTAAATTGAATATTTATCTCAGATAATTAAACATATCAGGCATCTCTTATAGTATGCCCTGTAAGATTTATGAAAACATCTTCAAGCGAAGCGAGCTTTACCTGCTTCGGTCTTTCGAAACCGCTTCTGACGAGATCATCTATAAGATTATCCGGAGAGTCAATTGTAATAATTTTTCCATGGTCAATAATACCAACCCTGTCACAAAGAATTTCAGCTTCGTCCATATAATGGGTTGTAAGCATAATAGTTGTTCCCTTTGCTTTTATCCTTTTTATCAGTTCCCACAGATTTCTTCTTGCCTGCGGATCAAGTCCGGTAGTAGGTTCATCAAGAAAAATTAATTTAGGATCATTTATAAGCGTAGTACAAATAGAGAACCTTTGCTTTTGTCCTCCGGAAAGTTCTTTAAATTTCGAATTCCTTTTTTCCCGGAGGTCAACAAGATCAAGGAGTTCATCCGGATCGGTGTTTACATTATACAGACCTGCGAATAATTCTATGAGTTCATTAAGATAAAGGTTCGGATAAAAACCGGCTGCCTGCAACTGGATGCCAATGATTTTTTTGATCTCACTTTGATCTTTATCAACAGAAAGTCCGTTAATAAAAACCTCACCTGAAGTTTTATCACGGAGGGTTTCCATAATTTCAAGCGTAGTGGTTTTCCCCGCGCCGTTCGGACCGAGCAGACCAAATACTTCACCATCTCTTACATTAAAGCTTATCCCGTCAACAGCAGTAAGCGTGTCGTATTTTTTAACGAGATCTTTAACTTCTATAATATTATCTGTCAAATTTATTTAAGTAATTTCAGGAAACATGTAACTGAGAGGTAAGCATTAATAAGAATTATTAAAACAATTTTAAAACTATTAAATCTAATATCAATATTTAACTTTATTAATTTAAATCTCAAAAAATTACACTACATATCAGATGAAGTTTTCTGACTGAGTGAGAAAAGATTACAAAACCAAAGGTCAGATGACATAGCCGTCGAGCCCTTGTTTTCCGCCTTCCCTTCCGAAACCACTTTCCTTATATCCACCGAAAGGCGAAGCGGGATTAAATTTATTGAAAGTATTTGACCAGACTACACCTGCTCTGATCTTACTTAGAGTTTTAAAAATTTTCGAACCTTTGTCAGTCCAGACACCGGCAGATAGTCCATAGAAAGTATTGTTAGCTTTTTCAACGGCTTCAGACGGAGTCCGGAAAGTAAGGATTGAAAGAACCGGTCCGAAAATTTCTTCATTTGCGATCCTGTGTGACTGCGCGACGCCGGAGAAAAAAGTAGGTTTAAACCAGTAACCTTTGGACGGCAGTTCACAATTGCTTTGAAATATAGTTGCGCCTTCACTGATACCTGCGTTGACAAGTTCAGTAATTTTTTTTAGCTGCATACTTGAATTAATTGCGCCGACGTCTGTATTTTTATCAAGCGGATCTCCGACTCTGAGAGTCGACAGACGGTGTTTAAGTTTTTTAATAATAATATCTTTAATACTTTCCTGCACGAGGAGTCTTGAGCCTGCGCAGCAGACGTGACCCTGATTGAAATAGATTCCATTAATAATCCCTTCAATGGCTGCATCAATAGGAGCGTCTTCAAAAACAATATTAGCCGCTTTTCCGCCGAGTTCGAGAGTAAGTTTTTTATCTGTGCCGGCAGTTTGCCTCATAATCAGCTTACCAACTTCAGTAGAACCTGTGAATGCAATTTTTTTTGTATCCGGATGTCTTACAATAGCAGCGCCGGTTTTTCCGTCACCGGAAATTATATTTACGACTCCGTCCGGGAGTCCGGCTTCCTGAATTACCTCAGCAAGTTTATATAATGTAAGAGGAGTTGTTTCGGCGGATTTAATTACAACAGTATTTCCGCAGGCAAGTGCGGGAGCAATTTTCCATGCGGCCATGAGGAGCGGGAAATTCCACGGGATGATCTGACCTGCGACACCAATGGAAGAAACCTTTCTTCCCGGGAAAGCATAATCAAGTTTATCAGCCCATCCCGCATAATAGAAAAAATGAGCAAGAGCGAGCGGGACGTCAACAGATTTGGATTCTTTTATCGGCTTACCTCCGTCCATAGATTCTATGACAGCAAATTCACGGGCTTTTTCCTGAATGATCCTGGCAATTCTGAAAATGTATTTTGATCTTTCTTTCGGATGCATTTTGCTCCAGGTTTTGTCGTAGGCGCTTTGAGCCGATTTAACGGCTTTAGCTACATCGTCATCAGATGCATATGCAACACGTGCGATGACTTCTTCTGTAGCCGGATTTACGGTGCTGAAATATTTTTTTGTCTTAAGCCATTTTCCGCCGATGAACAGATCATATTGATCTTTTAATTTGATATGTTTTGAATCCTCAACAGATTTAGAGTATTCCCAGTTTATTTTTTTCGATTTTAAAATTTTAACCGAACCATTTGATTTTCCGTTGGAAGATATCGCCTTTTCAGGATCTGAAATTGTTTTCATATCGAAATTAAATATTTGAAATGCTGATTAAATATATACTATTAACTTAAAATTATAAATCAATTATAGGAAAATTCTTTAAAAACAACTGCTCGCTACATCCCAAGCACTTTATCATAAAATTTCTCATACATCGGCACTATATTCTCCTCGCTGAAATGCTCTGCCCGCTTTCTGGCGTTTATTGAAAAATGTTCGTATCTCTTTTCATTCGCAAGAAGTTCTATCGCATATTTGGACATTCTCTCCACATCACCGATCTCTGCAATATATCCCGTCTCTCCGTGCAGATTCAGTTCAGGTAATCCGCCGACACTCGATGATATCACGGGTACTCCGCAGCTCATTGCTTCAAGCGCTGACAGTCCAAAACTCTCCGACTGCGAAGGCAGAAAGAAAAGATCGCTAACTGACAGCAGCTCTACTAAAGCATCCTGCTTTCCCATAAATTTTATTTCTTCGAAAATTCCGAGCTCACGGGAATATCTTTCACATTCACTTCTCTCCGGACCATCTCCGATTAGAATCAGCTTACTGTCAACTTTTTCCTTTACGGTGTTAAAAATCTTTATCACATCCTGCACTCTTTTCAATGCGCGGAAATTTGATGTATGAGTTAAAATTTTCTCGTCATTTTTTGCAAAGTTCTTTCTGAAGCATTTTGTCTTTTCGTTATCTTCGCGTTTATATTTATTTATATCTATAAAGTTCGGGATCACTTCAATCTCTTTATCGATCTGATACTGCTGCTGTGTCTTTTCTTTCAGGAATCTTGATACGGCTGTAACGCCGTCGGATTTCTGAATGCTGAATTTCATTGTCGGCAGGAAGCTTGGCTCCAGTCCTGTCAGAGTAATATCCGTACCGTGAAGAGTGGTTATAAATTTAATCTCGGATTTATTTCCTCCTTCGGATTTCAGGATTTCTCTGGCAAGAAATGCGCTTGTTGCATGCGGTATTGCGTAATGAGCATGCAGAAGATCCAGATCATGAAACTTAGTAACTTCAACCATCTTACTTGCAAGCGCGATGGAGTACAGTGGAAATTCAAACAGCGGATAATTATTTATCTCCACCTCGTGATAGAATATGTTATCTACAAATCCGTTCAGCCGCGTAGGCATTGCATAAGAAATGAAATGAACTTCGTGGCCTCTCATAGCAAGGGCTTTTCCGAGTTCAGTTGCCACTACTCCGCTACCTCCATACGTCGGATAACAAGTGATGCCGATTTTCATAAAAAATTTTATGCTGTAAATATAATTTAATATACTGTTAAGAGAAATTCATTCTTTAGACTGAAATTTTAAATCAGAATTGTATAAGTGTAATTTTTAAAAGTAAAGACATGACAAATATCATATAAAAAATCAGGTAACTTATGGATTATTGAATTAAATAAACCGTCTGCAATTAGTATTTTTACACACTATCTAAAACTAAAATTATTCACCTATGAAAAAAATCAAAGTATTAATTATGGGCGCTGCCGGCAGAGATTTTCATAATTTCAACGTTTTGTACAGAGATAATCCTTTATATGAAGTAGCTGCATTTACAGCAACTCAGATCCCGTATATTGATAAAAGAATTTATCCAAAGGAGCTCAGCGGGAAATTGTATCCCAAAGGAATTCCGATCTATTCAGAAGAAAAATTAACTGATCTTATCAGACAACATAAAATTGATGAAGTCATTTTTTCATATTCCGATGTTACATTTGAATATATTATGAAAAAAGCAGCGGAAGTAAATGCAGCAGGCGCTTCATTCAGGATGCCCGGTTATGATGAGACGGCCGTAAAGTCTGTAAAGCCGGTGATTGCTATAGTTGCTTCACGGACAGGAACGGGTAAAAGTCAGACATCGAGAAAAGTTGTTGAGATCTTAAAATCCATGGGAAAGAAAGTAGTGGCAATACGCCATCCGATGCCTTACGGAAATCTCGCTAAGCAGCAAGTTCAGAGATTCGCAGAAGTCTCTGATCTTAAAAAACACAAATGCACAATTGAAGAAATGGAAGAATATGAACCGCATGTCGTCCAGGGAAATGTTATCTATGCAGGCACGGATTATGAAGCGATAATCAGAGAAGCTGAAAAGGAAGCGGATATAATTATCTGGGACGGCGGAAACAACGACATGCCGTTTTACAAAAGCGACCTAGTAATTACTGTTGTGGATCCTCACAGACCGGGACATGAACTTAAATATTATCCGGGCTTTATTAATCTACTGATTGCAGATATTGTAGTGATAAACAAAATAGATTCCGCTGATCATTCCGATGTGAATATAGTCAGAGAAAACATAGAAAAATATAATCCGAAAGCAGTCATTGTCGAAGCAGCATCGCCTGTTTCATTGGAAGATCCGGCAGATGTAAAATACATTAAGAATAAGAGAACGCTTATTGTCGAAGACGGACCGACGCTCACTCACGGTGGAATGAAATACGGAGCAGCCACTATAGCCGCAAAAAAATTCGGAGCAAAGGAAATTGTGGATCCACGTGAATTTGCAGTCAGATCGATCAGCGACACATTTGAAAAGTATCCTGACATCGGCAAACTTTTGCCGGCAATGGGTTACGGAGATAAGCAGATAAAGGATCTTGAAGACAGTATTAACAGAGTGCCGTGCGACAGTGTGCTGATAGGAACTCCGATAGATCTGAGAAGACTTATAAAGTTCAAAAAGCCGGCGGTAAGAATAAACTATGAACTGCAGGAAATAGGCAGACCGGATCTTAAAGAATTAATTACTGAAAAATTTTCATAAACTGAAAACCCGGGAGACCGGGTTTTTTTATTTTTATTTGTATCTTGAAAAAGAAATATGAAATATCCATTCTTAAATATTCTAAATCCGGCCCTCAATTTAAATTAAATTATACAATCCGTTTTATCTGATTAAATATTAATTTAACCTTATGATTCAAATCAGATCCTTTATTTATGTAATTCTTTTATTCAGCGCAATTTTGTTTTCGGGATGCTTTTCCTTGTCAATCGATAAAATGGTCGAGGTCAATCCTGAAGAGGACTGGCTTATGATCGGAGGAAACCCCCAGAAGACAAATATTTCTAAATCTAAATCCGCGCTTACACCGCCATTTAATCTTTACTGGGAATTTGATGCTGACGGCGGACTTGCAAAGAACTGCATTTCAGTCAGCGATGCAATTGTTTTTGTAAACACTTTGAACGGTGAATCTTTTGCGATAGATATTTTCAGCGGAAAAAGTCTTGGCAGAACTTCCGTATTAGGTGACGCCTCATATTCCACTCCGGTCATCGACAGGAACAACATTATTATTGCCGCTTCCGGAGACAGGAGTACCAGAATATTCAGTTATAATCTGATCACCGGTGATGAAAAATGGAAAAGAAATGTAGGCAGCATATTATCTTCACCTGTCATGACGGAAAATGATATTATAGTTGCTTCTGCAAATAACAAAATATACAGACTGAATGCGGCCACGGGTGTCCTAGTATGGATTGCCGGTCCTAAAGAATCCGGATTACCTTTCAGCTCATTTTTTAACAGTCCGACAATTTTCGAAAATAAGATCTTTGCCGGGAATAACAGCGGCGCTATGTATTGCTTTGATCTGAAAAACGGAAGAGAGCTATGGAGTTTAAAAACAGGGGCTTCCATTACAACCGACGTTTCAGCAAAGGATGGAAAAATATATTTTGGATCTGATGATAAAAATTTTTATTGTGCGGATACTGCAGGGAATATTGTCTGGAAAAAAGATCTTGGAACGACTTTTAAAGCAGCTTCAACTTTTTATAATGATATGGTTATCACAGCGGGCATTGACGGAAATATATATGCAATGAATTCTTTAGACGGTGAAATTATCTGGACATTTAAAACACACGGCGCAGTCTGGGCTACCCCGCTTCTTCACAAGGATATGATTTTCGTCGGCTCATTTGACAGAAGATTCTACTGTATAAATGCAGATAACGGAAAAGAGCTCTGGCATTATTTATGTGAAGGCCGCGTTTGGACAAGTGCTGTAATCTGGAAAGATTATATTTTTACTGCAAGTGATGACAAGTACGTTTATTGTTTCTCAAATAAAATTATGGAGAAGAAAAAATAGTATGCGTTCATTATTTTTTATGCTCATATTTTTTGTGTTCAGCAACAGTCATTCCCAGACTGATTCTACAGAAGTAACTGCTTCGGAAGTAACAGATTCCCTGGGATCTTTTTCGGTGAATCTGCTTTCGCTGCCGGATAACGCTGAAGTGTACAATGACACTGTTCTGATCGGAGCTACTCCTGTATTGAATTATCAGATGAAGGAAGGAAACTACAAACTGAAATTTGTAAATCCGGGTTCTGGAAAATTCTGGCAGAATTCAAATCAGATAATTGATCTGCATCTTAAAGCTGATACTACTATTAGCGCTGCGTTCAGGTATTTTTATTATTTTGATTCCGATCCTTTTAATGCGTCTGTTATAAGCAATGACACTCTCTTAGGTCTAACTCCTCTCAGACTTCTTAATGAATATAAGATCACGGGAAATATCATTTTCAGAAAAGAAAACTACCTGGATCTGGTTTTTAATATTTCAGATTACGATTTCGGAACGGGTTTAAAAGTGAATATGAAGTCAAAGGGAAAGATCCGAACCAACGATGAAGTTTATAAAGACAAAGGAACGCAGTTCAACACATCAAGGAATCTGCCGGTAATATCTGGACTGGGTGCAGTTTCAATAGCAGCAGGATTTTTTACTTACAACTTCAAGAAAAAAGGAAACAGCGCTTATGATGAATATTTGTTAACAGGAAGTCAGGAAAAACTGGATGAGTCAAGAGAAAATGATACTTACTTTGTAATTTCACTGGTATTAATGCAGGCAGCTCTCGGGGGACTGATATATTTTCTTTTCTTTGATTAAATATTTTTTCAGTCAGCGATGTTTATTTTTTCCTCAGGCTTAATGAATAAATTTCTCCAGACTATAGTCAGTAAAATAATGACCGCTCCGATAATTGAATATACAGTCGGCACTTCCCCGACTCCTAAAAAAACCCACACCGGATTCAGAATAGCTTCGAGCATTGCAATGATCATGGATTCAGTAGCTGAAATATATTTGATGCCTTCGTTAAAAATAATATAACTTATTCCGATCTGAAACACTCCCATATATAAAAGTATCATCGCCTGAGAAAATTCAACTATGAGTTTGTCATACACCAGAGGAAAACAAAAAATGCATACAAGAATATTTCCGGCAATAATATACACTATAGTATTTTCAGTTTTATGGATCTGCTTTTTCCACTTCAGAAAAAGAGTGAACAGGGCGAAACTAATTCCTGAGCCGATAGCAAGCAAATTACCTTTGATACTAGTCAAATCAAGCTTACCGAAAAAAAACAATATCATTCCGATAAGACAAAAAATAAGTGCAATCAGATTTTTCTTCTCAAACTTTGTTTTCAGAAAAATGGGTTCGAGTATTAACAAATAAATAGGAGCAGTGAACTGAAGAAATATTGCATTTGCAGCTGTAGTAAGCTTTGTAGCAATTACAAAAAGAACGAGAATAAATGAATAGGTAAGACTGCACATTATTGAGATCTTATCGAATTCAAATTTAAAATTTATTTTATTGATCAGAGATATTATTATGATAGTAACCGCAGCAATAAGAGATCTGTAAAATGAGATCTGAAAAGCGTCAAGTGTCAGGACTTTTATGAAAAGACCTCCTGAGCTCCAGAGCAGTGCGCAGAAACTGATATATATCAGACCTTTTTTATGTAAAGGGATTGAATCTAAAATTTTTGAAAGCATAATTATGCAGAAATAATTTCAGTCTGATTTTCAGGGAAGAATTTTTGAAACATATAAAAATGCATTATTATCCGCCAATGAAAGATCATCCGCATCCGTGATCATATCTCCGGTGAGATCGGAATTAATATATCCTGATGAAAAATTATATGCATCGTTATCTGCAATTACGACATCCTGCAGGTCTGAAACACCGTCCTGATTTATATCGCTGCCGTAAATGCAAAACCTTTGTCCTTTTCTGACAAGATTATTTCCAAAAGCGCTTGACGAATCCATTGTAAAGTTATAACCTGCGCGCCTAAGATCAAAATTAAGTCCTCCGGCTTTGCTCCATGTTTCAATGGAATTTCTATGATGTAGATGCAGAAAATAATTTTCATTTCCGTTTGCATTTTTAAACCCTAAAGCGCAGTAACCCGAATCATTTATAACTGAATAAGCGGAATCGGTTTTGAGATAAGGAGTCACTGTACTGCGCAAATAAACTTTAACTGTATCCTTAATCATTTTTCCGTTTATATTATTATAAAACCCCTGTATCAGAGCATTCAGATAAAAATTATCATACAGAAAATTTACGGAAGTATCACTCTCAGCAATATTTCCGTAAAGAAATTTTTTGTAAGCGGTATCATTTTTAAGGAAAAGATTAAAGAAAGAAGTTATGTAATATTTCGTAATTCTCTGCTGTTCGATCCTGGAAATTGCAGCAGGATTGTCAACCAGATCGTCAAGACCGGGAATAAGATGAAACTGGCTGTGATTGCCGCCAAAAATATTAATAATATGTCTGAATGGATTTGCATTCCTGTAATGAGGTAATTGATTTGTAGCGTAAGATGCAATGCTGTCTCTCTGCCCGGAAAGCAGCTGAACGGGGCTTTTTATCAGTGAAGCCGCTGAAATTGAAGACGGGTTTGTATTTGCAGCTGCGAGGGAAGATACTGCTTTGATGTTCGTATCAATAGAAGCGGCAAGAAAGCTGCATCCTCCGCCCATTGAATGACCGAAGACTCCCGCAAATAATGAATCTGTAACATCAAAAAATAAATCACCGGTTGATTTTCCTTTTCGTTTCATATCCTTTATTACAAAGGCAAGATCTCTTGCAAAATTAATATGACTCGGAAAGAATCCTGTTTCAGTGGATGGAGCAATAACAATGTATCCCCAGCTTGCAAGATGCCTGTAAAGTGAAACATATAAATTCGGGCTCAGAGTAAATCCGTGTCCGAAAGAAATTATATTATATTTATTTCCCTGAAGTACAGGAGCTCCGTTTCCTTCGGACACAGCGGGATAATAAACGAGAGAGGAAATATTTCTGTTTGATCTGGAAGAATCGATAAAAGTTACTGTAACATTTCCAACAAAATTTATGTGTCCTGTATCAGAAGGAATGGTCTGTGAATATATATTAACGGATTCAATAAAAAGAAGAGCAGTTATAATAAAAAAGAGTTTCACTTTTGAATTAATTTTTTTTTGATCTCTTTCAGCATTACCTTAGTCATTTTTTCCAGATCAACATTATTCTTCCATCCCCAGTCTTTTCTTGCGACAGAATCATCAATACTTTGCGGCCAAGAGTCTGCAATAGCCTGACGGAAGTCCGGTTTGTAAATTATTTCAAAATCGGGAATGTGTTTTTTGATTTCGTCTGAAAGTTCTTCGGGATCAAAGCTGAAACCGCTGAGATTATAACTCGATCTTATGCTGATCTTATCGGCGTCTGCTTCCATAAGTTCTGTAGTAGCTCTTATCGCATCATCCATAAACATCATCGGCAGTTTTGTATCAGGTTTGAGAAAGCATTCATACTTACCTGTCTCAATCGCATCATAAAAAATTTCCACTGCATAGTCTGTAGTTCCGCCGCCGGCTTCGGTTTTATAACTGATGAGTCCGGGATATCTTATGCTTCTTATGTCGAGCCCGTATTTGTTGAAATAATATTCGACCCATCTTTCGCCCGCAAGTTTACTGATTCCATAAACAGTATTCGGCTCCATTATCGTAAGCTGAGGCGTGTCAATTTTAGGAGTGGTCTTTCCGAATACGGCTATTGAACTTGGCCAGAATATTTTTTTGATCCCGACTTCCCTTGCAAGATCAAGAATGTTAAGTACGCTTCTCATGTTTATATCCCATGCCTGAAGGGGAAGTCTTTCGGCATTTCCCGATAATACCGCAGCGAGGAGATATATTTGAGAGATTTTATACCTGATCACAAAATGGATAAGTCTTTTATCATCCATTACATCCAGCAGCTGAAACGGACCCGATTTTTTTATATCTTTCGGCGCATCCTTTATATCAGTTGCAAATACATTTTCATTTCCGTAGATCTTTCTTAATGCTAAAGTAAGCTCGGAGCCGATCTGACCTGCCGCTCCGATAACAAGAATTTTTTCCATTTAAAAAAGAGATAAATTAAATTTTATAAAGTGAACGGAGATTGAGTGAAAAGACTATCTCGGGTCAAGTTTTTTAATTATTTCTTCCTGCTTCTGAATTTCAATATCAGTCAGGGGAATACCTTTTTGAATTTTCTGCTGTAGCTGTGAATATGGCATCCAGACTTCTTCAATCTGAGTTATTTTTTCCTTATCGTCAAGATTATCGACTTTTATATTGAACTTATCCATCTTAAAAAGACCGAGGGCTTTCTGATAATTTTCTATGGACAGATCATACTTCTGAAGCGAGTTAAAAGCTCTTCCGAGAAACATATACGCTTCTCCGAATTCAGGATTTTCATTTACTGCATTCTGAAATTCGACAACACTTGCATTATAATTTTTTTCCTTAAAATGATTTAGACCTGTTTCATAACTGTTTATTCCTTTTGTACCGCAGCCGGAATAAATTAAAACCAGAATCAGAATGCCGGCGTTTTGTATTAATTTTTTCATAAGAGTTTAATTAATTCAGATTTAATTTTCCGTTACTTCAAATACCGATGTAACCTGGGTTTTAGGTATCAGCGCGGGCCAGTAAGCGACTACATCAGAAGGTTTTGGTCTTCCGCCTGCAAAGCCGGTAACACCCGGCGGACCTGTAAGGATCAGCGGCGCTATTTCTTTTCCGAATCTTTCTATTGAATATTTATCCTGGGATCGTACTGCAAAACGGAGTACAACTTCGTTCGGTTCGTTTATAACATTTGCAAGCGGACCGTGACAGGCGTTGTAACCCTGAAACTCGCTTCTGATTTCATCAAATTTTAAGCCAAGGTCATTCAGACGTATCCTTAAAATCTCATCTGCAGCTTTTGCCTTTTCGAGAGCTTCAGGCCAGCAGTATGTCAGAGAACCTGCAGCACTGTATCCATCAGAATAGGACATTGATACTTTGTAAAATGGAGTGGAAGGAAAACCTTTCACGCCAAAGACACGAACTTTATTTTCACCAACGTTTTCAAGCTGTATAGATGTAAAGTCTGCAATGCAGTCAGGAGTAATATAATCTTTCGGATCGCCGATCTCATACACTAGCTGTTCGCTGACAGTATCAATGCTGACTCTTCCGCCGGTGTTTTCATGTTTGGTAATAATGACTTCACCGTTTGGAAATGCTTCAGCTACGGGAAATCCAATCCGCGCAAGATCGGGAATGCTTTTCCAGTCACCAAGAAAATTTCCGCCGCTTGCCTGTCCGCCGCATTCAAGAATGTGACCGGCAACTGTTCCGGCTGACATCAGATCCCAGTTATTCATATCCCAGCCGAATTCATAGATCATCGGAGCAAGCGTAAGTCCGGTATCCGTTACTCTTCCCGTAATAACAATATCAGCTCCCTGCTTAAGACATTCTACAACGGGTGCAGCTCCGAGATAAACGTTAGCGCTGAGAATTTTATCCCGAACAGTTTTTATCGAAGCTCCTGTTTCCATATTTTTAAGTTCAATTCCTTTTGAAACGAGCTCATCAATATTATCCAGAATATTATCGCCCTGTACGATCCCGATCTTCAAATTTTTAATTCCGATTTTTTCTGCGACTTTAAAAATAGCATCTCTGCATGCGACAGGATTAACGCCGCCGCCGTTTGTAATGACTTTTATATTTTTCTCTTTAATAACAGGTAGAAGTCTTTCCATAAGAGGAGGGATATCGCGAGCATATCCGAAGGAAGGATCTTTAAGTTTTTGTTTCTGAAGGATAGACATTGTAACTTCAGCAAGATAGTCCATCATAATGTAATCTACCGGTCCGCCTGTTGCCTGTTTGTAAGGAGCGTCGACGAGATCGCCCCAGAATCCCTGACCGGAGGCAATGCGTATTTTTTCTTTCATCAAATATTATATGAATTTATGAACAAATTAATTAATTATAATTTGTGTAACAATTTATTAATGAATGGAAAGAGGCGGAGAATCTGAAAAATGTCAGGTAAGTATTAAGAATCCAGATGCATTTACTTTTTCAGGAATTGTCAATTAACCTTTCCTTAAAAGCTTTAGCGACAGCTTCGGATTTAGAATGGACATGGAGTTTATGATAAATATTTTTTATGTGATGACGGACAGTTCCGACGGTAATGAAAAGTTTGTAAGCAATTTCTTTGTAAGAATTACCTTTGCATAAAAGGTCCAGTACGTCGGATTCTCTGGCTGTCAGGGGTGATTCAGGTTTTTTCTGAAAGGAAGCGACTACGAGTTTGGCAATTTTATATGACATTGGCGCACCGCCTTCGTAAATTTCTTTTATCGATTCAATGATCTTTTCTTCTGAAGCGCTTTTATCCAGATAACCGCTGGCTCCTGCGCTCAGTGCTTTAAATACAAGAGAGAGATCTTCGTGAACGGTAAGCATTATGACATCCACTTTCGGAAATTTCTGCTTTATTATTTTCACACCTTCGATACCTGAAATTCCGGGAAGTTCAATATCCATTAACATAACATCCGGTTTATTTTTTAAGAGATCTTTAAGAGCGCCTTCACAATCTCCGTAATTTCCTATACAGGATAATCCGTCACACTCATTGATCATTTCCTTCAATGCTGATCTTATCGGTCTGTCGTCTTCAACTATTGATACTCTGATCATAATTTACTACCTGAATTTACTGATATCAGATTCTGAATTCCCGCTGTAAGAGTGATCCTTGTTCCGGCGCCCGGAAATGAACTTATGTTTACATTCAGATCAATCTGCTCAGCCCGCGAGAAAATATTTTTCAGACCGTAACCTTTCTGACATGAAGCGGGATCAAATCCTTTGCCATCGTCTTCGAGAATTATTTCCACATCTTCATCATAAATGCGGAAGATCAGATTAACATTTTTACATTCTGAGTATTTCAAAATATTATTCATACCTTCTTTAAAAATATAAATGAGATGTCTTTTGCAGTTCATGGAAAGTTTAATATTCTGCAGTTCAGTATTTAATGAGCCGGAATGGAATTCAATCCCTGAATTATCGAATAGCTCATTGCCAAAATCTTTTAACCTGACGGCGAAATCGTACAATGAATCTTCCTGAGGATTCATTGTCCATATAAGGTCTTTAGCGCCGCTTTGAAGACTGTTTGAAGTATCAACAATGAATTTGAGATCATCGGATATTCCGGTTGATAATGCCTGAAGTTTTTTATTTACTCTCCGGCTGTAGAGAGAGAT
>Ga0138256_10002834_pt1 | contig 18500 bp, 19 predicted proteins | sample KNB2016incub_MG_FD_105486 | JGI IMG/M metagenome (GOLD analysis project Ga0138256, IMG submission 105486) | Active sludge microbial communities from wastewater in Klosterneuburg, Austria - KNB2014incub_MG | ecosystem: Engineered > WWTP > Activated sludge > Unclassified | place: Austria... | reverse complement strand
GAGGCCATCAAACGCGAGCACGATGAGGTGAAGCTGGCCCAGATCAACAAGGAACTCGCCGAACTGGGTGGAAAAAGGGACGGACTGAAAGCCCGCTGGGAGAGCGAACGCCAGCTCGTGGAACGCATCAACAGCGCCAAGGACAAGATCGAGGAACTCAAGCACGAGGCTTCACAGGCCGAGCGTGAAGGCGATTTCGGCAAAGTGGCCGAGATCCGTTACGGCCGCGTTCAAGAGACCGAGAAGGAACTCGCAGCCGCCAAGAGCGATCTCACCCTGATGCAGGCCGACAGCAAAATGATCAAGGAGGAGGTGGACGTGGAGGAGATCGCCGCCGTGGTGAGCCGTTGGACCGGTGTGCCCGTGACGCGCATGCTCGAAGCGGAGCGCACCAAGCTCCTGAAACTGGAGGACGAACTGCACAAGCGCGTCATCGGTCAGGACGAAGCCGTGCATGCCGTGGCCGACGCTGTGCGACGCAGTCGTGCCGGCATGGGTGACGAGAAGCGTCCCATAGGCTCGTTCATATTCCTGGGCACCACCGGTGTCGGTAAGACCGAACTGGCGAAGGCTTTGAGCGAGGTCCTCTTCAATGATGAGAGCGCCATGACCCGTATCGATATGAGCGAGTACCAGGAACGCCACAGCGTTTCCCGGCTCGTGGGTGCGCCTCCCGGCTATGTGGGCTACGATGAGGGCGGACAACTCACCGAAGCGGTGCGCCGCAAACCCTATAGCGTGGTATTGCTCGACGAGATCGAGAAGGCCCACCCCGACGTCTGGAACATCCTCCTGCAAGTGCTGGACGATGGCCGCCTCACCGACAACAAGGGTCGCGTGGTCAACTTCAAGAACACCATCGTCATCATGACGAGCAACATCGGTTCGCACATCATCCAGGAGAACTTCGAGAACCTCAAGGACAAGGACATCGACGCTGTGGTGGAGAAGACCCAGCGGGAGGTGATGGACCTGCTGCGCAAGACGGTTCGCCCCGAGTTCCTCAACCGGATCGACGAGACCATCATGTTCCGGCCGCTGAGCCACGCCGACGTGCGCGAGATCGTGAAACTGCAGTTGCACATGCTGCTGCGCAAGCTGGAGGAGAAGGACATTCACCTCTTGCCGAGCGAGGAGTTGATCGCGCATATTTCAACCACGGGCTTCGATCCACAGTTCGGCGCACGCCCCATCAAGCGCATGATCCAGAGGGAACTGCTCAACGAACTGAGCCGCCAGATCATCGCCGGGTCGCTGGAGACCGGCCGACCGCAGGTGATCGATGTCTTCGATGGGAAGATCGTGCTGAGGAAGCCGATCGATGAGCAAGAGAAGAACGGACACGCGGGAAAAGGAAAGAAGTCGAAGGCCGGGGTGTAGGGAGGGGACCGTGCGCAAGTCCGCTGTGGGTCCGTCCATTCGGTCCAGTCCCGAATTGCTCCTCGCGCGATCGTTCGTTCGATCGTGAAAAAACGTTCCGTCCCTTTCGCGTCTGGATCGTGCAGGTCGTCTAGCTTGCCCCCGGCTTAAGACAAGTATCGGAATGACCATCGCTTCACAACTGGACGACCTGACCACCGCCCTGCGCCGCACCCGCGGCCGACTTCTGGCCCCGCTCGATCACCGTCAACACCAACTCCCCACCGATCCCGAAGTGTTCGTGGACGATGTGCTCCACTACGTGATGGACCAATGGGCGGAGGACCTGCGCGAAGAAGGGCACATACTACAACAGGACCTGGGCTGGAAGGACGAGGCGAACCACTACCCGCGCTATGAATTGCGCATGGCCGGAGGCGAACCCTTGCACATGTGCTTCACCGGCGACTATCCGCGCTCGCTCTATCTCACCTTCTCCAAGGCCTTTCGGCGCAATGACCAGTTCAGCGATGCCAAACAGGTACAGGTACAGCTACGGGTCAGCACCGATCCGAACATCTTGCTGCATGGGTTGCTGGAAGGCTTGCGCAACGTGGGAAAGCCCTGAATATTTCCGGGACGGAGATCCCTCGCGCGCCTCTCTCCGCTCCGCATTCCCGATGGTGCCATGAAGATCCTGTACTTGACCCGCCACGCCAAGAGCAGTTGGGACGAGGCGCTGCTGAGCGATCATGATCGGCCCCTCAATGCGCGCGGACTTCGTGATGCGCCGCTCATGGCCCGAAAATTCGCCGAGCGCGGCGAACCGCTCGACATCTTGATCAGCAGCACCGCCACGCGCGCCTGGGCCACCGCGTCGTTCTTCGCGCAGGCACTGGCTGTTCCACTGGACACCGTGCGCACCGAGCCGCTCGCCTACCTCGCTCACGCGGCGACCCTCCTCGGTCTGGTCAACAACTTTCCCGATACCGCCGACCGCGTCATGCTCTTCGGTCACAACCCGGGCCTCAGCACGTTCTGCGCTGACCTCTGCGAGAACGCCCCGGGGGAATTGATCACCTGCCACACCGTTCGTATCGACCTGTTCGTAGACCAATGGGCGCACGTCTCCATGGGCTCAGGCATCGTACGCTGGCACGACGATCCCAAACGGCATCCATCGGCGTAGTGGATCTTCCTTCGCGTCGACCTGATCACTGAACACCGGCCCGCGATCAGACCACCGGCACCATCCAACCGTAGGGATCCGCGATGCGGCCGCGGCGGATCCCATCGAGCACCTCGCCGATGCGATTGGCCACGGCACGTTCCCCAATGGCAGGAAGTTCGAACGTCTCCTCGCCGAAGGCCATGGTACTGATGTGAGCGATGGTCGCGGCCGTGCCTGCGCCGAACGCCGAACGCAAGGTGCCATTGCGCGCGGCCGCCAACACCTCGTCCACCGGAACACGGCGCTCTTCCACCGGTACCCCTTCATCCTTCGCGATGCGGATAATGCTGTCGCGCGTAACACCCCGAAGAATGGTGCCGTCCAACGAAGGGGTCACTAATGTGCCGTCGATATTGAAGAACACGTTCATCGTGCCGCTCTCTTCGATGTACCGGTGTTCCAACCCATCGGTCCACACCAGTTGGTGATAGCCCTTGTCCTGTCCGAGCTTCGCGGGATAGAGCCCACCGGCGTAATTACCGCCGCACTTCGTTTCTCCGGTCCCCCCAGGAAAGGCACGGCTGTACTGTGTCTCGATCTTCACGCGCACAGGCTCCGCATAGTACTGCCGAACCGGACAGGTGAATATGATGAACCGATAGCCTTCGCTCGGCTTCACACCGATGTACTCATCGCTAGCGAACATGAAGGGGCGGATGTAGAGCGCTCCCTCTTCGTCCGTGGGCAGCCACCCACCGTCGGTGCGTACAAGTTCGATCAATGCCTCGAGGAACAGGTCCTCCGGAACGCCCGGCATGCACATGCGGTGCGCGCTGCGGTTCATCCGTGCGATATTCTCCTGCGGGCGGAACAGGTTGATCCCACCCGAAGCGGAACGATAGGCCTTGAGCCCCTCAAAAATGGTCTGACTATAGTGCAGCACAAGTGTCGCCGGGCTCATCGTAAGATCGGCGAACGGTGTTATGCGCGCTTCCGTCCACTGGTTCCCGTCATAGTCCATCACGAACATATGGTCGCTGAACACGCGTCCGAACTTCACGTTCGCCAGATCGGTATCGCCCAGCCGCGACCGCTCGGTGCGATGCATGGCTATCTTTTGCCCGGTAGTGATCATGGAGGGGAAGCCTTTGCGTCCAAATGTAACCATAGCACCTTCGCAGGAACAGCGTGTTCCGCGCAGTGCTGAAGCAATGGATATCCACGAGGTGCTGAAGAAGCACTGGGGATACACCTCCTTCCGCCCCATGCAGGAAGCGGTGATCCGGGCCGTACTGGCCGATAAGGATACGCTGGCCCTGCTGCCTACCGGCGGTGGCAAAAGCGTGTGTTACCAGGTGCCGGCGCTCGCGCGTGGCGGACTGTGCATCGTCGTTTCCCCGCTCATCGCGCTGATGCGGGATCAAGTGTTGCAAGCGCGCGCGCGAGGGATCACGGCCAAAGCGGTCATGTCCGGGATGGCCCGCTACGAAGTGGAGTCGACGTTGGAGGAAGCCGCACTGGGCCATGTATCCCTGTTGTACGTCGCACCTGAACGCATCGCGTCCGATCTCTTCCGTGCGCGCCTGCCGCGTATGCCCGTAACCCTTATCGCTGTGGATGAGGCCCATTGTGTTTCGCAATGGGGCTATGACTTCCGCCCATCGTACATGCGGATCCCGGAACTGCGTGAAGTCTTCCCGGAGGTACCCATCATCGCCCTCACGGCGACGGCGACCACGGATGTGGCGCAGGACATTCAGGCCCGCCTTGGATTCCGGAAGCGCAACTTGTTCCGAGCAGCGTTCCAGCGCCCGGAACTGACCTTCTGGGTCTCAACCGGGGAGGACAAACTGGGGCGGTTGTTCCGGATCCTCGACGCCTTGCCCGGCAGTGGGATCGTGTATGTGCGCGATCGCCGAGGCACCTTGGACCTTGCGCGTACCATGGTGTCCCAAGGGGTCACGGCGGCCGCTTACCACGCAGGCCTGCCCCACGCGGAACGCGAACGGGTCCAGAACGAATGGTTGTCCGGTAAGCTCCGCTATGTGGTGGCTACCAATGCGTTCGGAATGGGTATCGACAAACCCGATGTGCGCTGCGTGATCCACATGGCGCCTCCGCCGGATCTGGAGAGCTACTACCAGGAGGCCGGGCGTGCCGGACGTGATGGACGTCCGGCGCATGCGTTCCTCTTACTCGATGAAGGCGACCCGGAACGCATGTTGGAACGCGTCCGTGGCGGCTTCCCTACCATGGAGCAGGTGCGCAAGACCTATCAGGCGTTCGCCGATGCGCACCGCATCGCCCTTGGGTCAGGCGAGTTCGAGGCCTACGCGTTGGACCTACGCGACCTGGCCCGACGAGCGGCACTGGCACCGACCATTGTGATGAACGCGTTGAAAGCCTTGGAACTGGATGGAACCATCGCGTTGTCGGAGGGGATCCACACCCCTTCGCGCGTCCATCTTGTTTGCGACGCACGCACCGTACATGCATTACGCGTGAACGATGCCAAGCGTGGACCCTTGCTCGAAACATTGCTCCGCCTCCAAGGCGGTTTGTTCGATTCACCCGCTTCGATAGATGAGGAACGTATTTCCCAGTTGCTCCAATGGAGCGTGGACCAGGTACGCAAGACCCTTATGGACCTTCGACGGATGGATGTGCTCACCTACCATGCCCGCAATGATGCGCCTTTGGTCACCCTGCTTGTGCCCCGACGGGACGCTCATCGTCTCACGCTCGACCCCCGATCGCTCGCCGACCGGGAGAAGCGCGCCATCGATCGCGCGAACGCCATGATCGCCTATTGTGCCCCGACCAACGCCTGCCGCGAAGGCCATCTGCTCCGTTACTTCGGTGAGGCCGTTACGAGGACTTGCGGCAGATGCGATCGCTGCACCCGTCGCGAGCGTTCGGAGCGTAGCAACGATCCGGGGATCGACCCATCGGACATCGAACTGCTCCGATGGGAGGCCGACCATCGCATACCATCGTAGCCGGACCGATCATGTTGCTGCCCCGCTCGTTCTACCTGCGCGATGACGTGGTTACCATCGCGCGTGATCTTCTGGGCATGACCTTGCACACCTGCATCGGTGGCGAGCATGTCTCCGCCACCATCACGGAAACCGAAGCCTACGCAGGGGTCGGTGATAGAGCCTCGCACGCCCATGGTGGGCGACGGACCGCTCGCAACGCAACGATGTACGCGGAGGGCGGATGCGCTTATGTGTACATATGCTACGGGATCCACCACCTTCTGAATATCGTTACCCATCGGCAGGAGGTTCCTCATGCCGTGCTTATCCGTGGTGTGCGCGCGATCGAAGGCGCAGAGGTCATGGACCGCAGACGGGGCCGTGCCGCTGCGGCCACCGACGGGCCAGGAACGGCCGCACAGGCCATGGGGGTCCGTCGTGCGCATGATGGCGAGGATCTTCTTGGACCGACGATCTGGATAGACGACGACGGCCTTCGATACGATGCCGGGGCTATTGCGTGCGGTCCGCGCATCGGTGTCGGCTATGCCGGGCCGGATGCGCTCCTTCCCTATCGCTTCGTTCTTCGCAAGGGTTCCTGACCTTCGCACCTGTGAACGGACCACGCGTCGTATTCATGGGAACACCCGCCTTCGCGGCGGCATCGCTGAACGCGCTCCACAATGCCGGCTTCGAGATCGCGGCTGTGGTCACTGCTCCCGACCGACCCGCTGGCCGAGGCAGAATACTTCGATCCTCGGCAGTGAAGGAACTGGCCCTGCAACTCGGCCTACCGATACTCCAGCCGGAAAGGCTCAAGGACCCTGCCTTCATCGCATCGTTGCGTGCCATGAGCGCCGATCTATTCGTTGTCGTTGCATTTCGCATGCTCCCGGAAGTGGTTTGGGCGATGCCGGCCTTGGGCACTATGAACCTCCATGCTTCGCTCCTTCCCTCCTACCGAGGTGCGGCGCCGATCAATTGGGCGATCATTCGCGGTGAAGTAGGGACCGGGATCAGCACCTTCCTTATCCGTGCGGAGATCGACACCGGCGATATCCTCCTTCAAGAACAGTGTCCCATTGGACCGGATGACACGGCCGGAGAACTCCATGACCGGTTGATGCTGTCCGGTGCTCGGTTGGTGGTGCGCACGGTGCGCGAGTTGTTCGACGGGTCCTTGACGCCCGCCCCCCAGCGTGTGATGGCCGACCAGGCCACGTTACCCACCGCACCGAAACTCACACCGGCGAATTGCCGGATCCAATGGGACCGTTCAGCGAAGCATGTCCATGATCACGTGCGGGGACTCAGTCCATCACCGGCCGCCTGGACGGAGATCATCCGTGAGGGAAGACCCCCGATGCACTTCAAGGTGCTCCGAACGCGCTTGGTCGATGAACGGACCACACTGCCGCCAGGCGCCGTCGAACAGCGCGGATCTTCATTGTATGTGGCATGTGTTGAAGGCCTGGTGGAACTGCTCGAAGTACAACCAGAGGGCAAGCGCCGCATGAGAGCGCAAGAATGGTTGACCGGTTCGCGCGATGTGTTCCGTTTCACATGAGGACCGATCCCGGAACGACCCGAATCGTTGATTCAACGCTTGGTCCGGAACCGACTTTGAGGCTTGCGCTGAAACCCTTGCTAGCAGCGGGATGCAGGAGCAGTTATCAACAAAACCCCTGATTTTTCAACATTTTCCGAAGGTTGCCCCGGAAACCCTTGACAGGCGCGGCTCTCAGAATACATTTGCTCCGGGTCGACCAGACCTGTAAACAACCAAACACCTCAACACATGGGACTGAACAAAGCTGAATTGATCGAATCGATCGCCGCTGAAGCGAAGATCTCCAAGGCCGATGCAAAGCGCGCCCTGGATGCTTTCGTGACCAACACCACCAAGGCTCTGAGAAAGGGCGAGCGCGTGGCCCTCGTAGGCTTCGGAACGTTCTCCATCTCCAAGCGTGCCGCTCGCAAAGGCCGCAACCCCCAAACGGGCAAGGAGATCAAGATCGCGGCCAAGAAGGTCGTGAAGTTCAAGGCCGGTGCCGACCTGAGCAACAAAGTGAAGTAAGCACCACCGACGATATCGGAAAGGTCCCTTCTCGGAGGGACCTTTCCTTTTCTCCCCCATGGACGATCACACCTTGTACGAGCGGTTGAGCGCGTTCATCACTCCCGCGCGGCGCGCGCTGTTCGATCGCATCGCACCGGAACGCACCGCGCACATCACCGTGGTATTGGAGGATGTATTCCAATCGCACAATGCGAGCGCCGTGCTGCGCACCTGCGATCTGCTCGGCGTGCAACATGTGCATGCCATCAGTACACGCAACCGCTTCGCCACGAACCCCGAGATCGCCCTCGGTAGTGAGAAGTGGATCACCCTGCACCACCATGCGGGACCCGATGCGGTGCCCTCCGCGGTGGAGGCATTGCGCGCGAAAGGGTACCGGTTGATCGCCACGCTCCCGAGCGCTGATGCGCATGCCCCCGAAGACCTTCCTCTCGATGTACCTCTCGCGTTCTGCTTCGGCACAGAACTCGAAGGGCTCAGCGATGATCTCGCCACGCGTTGCGATGCGGCGATGCGCATTCCGATGTACGGCTTCACCGAGAGCTACAACATCTCCGTCGCTGCGGGCATCGCGCTATACACGGTGATGCGCAGATTGCGTTCGAGCTCGGTCGCACATCGTCTCGACGAGGAGGAGGTGCTTCAGCTGAAACTACGCTGGCTCCGCACATCGGTACACGATGCCGCATCGATAGAACGTCGCATCATCGAGGACGATGTTCGCGCCAATATCCGCGGAGAGCGCGGCCCATCAGAGCTGCGATAGATGATCGTGCAAGCATCATCACGATGCGCGATCACTGGATCCGTCCTCCTTCGACACATCGCGATCCTCTCCGTCGCATGATCCTCGCGTCGTGGTTCTCAACACGCTTGCGTTGAGAAGTGAAACACTGTGCGACAAGATCACGTTAGACCGCGCGGGTACTTTTGACACGAACCCTTAACACTCCAAACAATGGGAAAAGGTGATATGAAAACGAAGAAAGGAAAACGTACTGCGGGTAGCCGCGGCAAGAGCCGTCCGAGCAAGCGCAAGACGGCAGTAGCTTCCGCGAAGAAGGCCACTGCGAAGAAAGCAGCGAAGAAGGCCGCTCCGAAAAAAGCAGCGAAGAAGGCTGTGAAGAAGGCAGCCCCGAAGAAAGCCGCCAAGAAGGCCGCCAAGAAGAAGTAAGCGGACCGCTACAGAAGCAAAGACCCCCGACGATGTCGGGGGTCTTCTGCTTTCCGGCCTGTCGTGATCGACCTTAGGGCTGCAACCGAACGCAGCTCCACGTTCCGTCCTTGAAGTGCTCGAACGCCAGACGATCATGCATCCGATCCGGTCGTCCCTGCCAGAACTCCATGCGCACAGCGCGCACGCGCACTCCTCCCCAATGCAGAGGTCGCGGCACTTCGGGGATCTCCTTGAAGCGTTCCTCCCAACGTTGATACCGCTCGTCGATCTGCGAACGGCCATCGGCCGCGCGGCTCTGATCACTGGCCCATGCGCCGATGCGGCTTTCGCGCGGGCGTGTTGCGAAGTATGCGTCGCTCTCCTCCGGGGTGAGCCTTTCCGTCTTGCCTTCGATCCTTATCTGCCGCTCATGTAGCGGCCAGAAGAAAGTGAGCGCCGCACGGGCATCGCGCTCCAGATCCATCGCCTTCCGACTGTTGTAGTTCGTATAGAACACGAAGCCTTGCGTATCGAACGCGCGTAGGAGAACGATGCGACAACTGATGCTGAAGGATCCGGCTGTCGCCAACGCCATCGCATGCGGCTCGGGTAGTTCGTCCTCCTCCGCATCACGCAACCATCGATCGAACAAAGCGATCGGGTCCTGGCCCGCCTCCTTCTCCAGCAATTCGGTCTTGCTGTAATCCTTCCGGTGTTCCACCTTGCGCGTCATGGATGTTCCTTTGTTCGCGCCGAAGATATCCGTTGCCTGCGGCAGAACGGCCATTGATGTCCCTATCTCACCGCAGCGATCGGGATCCTCAGTATCTTCATCCAACAGGTGGTACCGCCCATGAGCCGCGACATACTCGAACTCAATCCCCAAAGCCAGGTAGGGCCGGGCCGCGGCCGATTGCTCGTGAGCGAACCGTATCTGCCGGACCCCTACTTCCGCCGGACCGTAGTGCTGCTCTGTGAGCACAACCATGAAGGATCCTTCGGCTTCGTATTGAACCGCTTCCTGGAGATGGACATCGGGGACCTGATGGAGAACATGCCGCCGATCCGAACACGCATCAGTATCGGTGGCCCGGTGCAAAGTGGCAACCTATACTATCTGCACACCTTCGGTGCGCGGGTCGAAGGCAGCCTGGAAGTTGTGGATGGCGTGCATATGGGCGGCGACTTCGAACAATTGCGGTCGTTGCTCGCCACCGATCCCAAGCTCGCCCGCCATGTGCGTTTTTTCGTTGGTTACTCCGGATGGGGTGAAAAGCAGTTGGACAAAGAACTGAACGAGCGATCCTGGCTCGTAGGACGCGCGGATAAACGGCATGTGATGAACACCACCTTGAAGGACCTTTGGGGGGATACCCTCCGATCCATGGGAAAGGCCTACGCGCCGCTGGCGAATTTTCCGGACGACCCGGCGCTCAACTGAGCACGCTCCGCACCAGCAGTTCCACCAGCGCCTTTGACGTACGATGGGTGTACCGCTTCGTGCGGTAGGTGGATACCCATTGCGGCCCCTTGCTCGCATTGGTAAAGAACAGTTCGTCCGCCGCCAGCAGGTTCTGCGGGTTGAGCGAACATTCATACACTTTGATGCCGTTGGCGAGGGCGAGGTTGATGATCTGCATGCGCATGATGCCACCCAGACAACCATCCGCGAGCGATGGTGTGTAGAGCACGCCATTGCTGACGATGAAAAGATTCCCGGTGCTGCTCTCAATGATGTTGCCACGGTCGTTCTGGAGCAGGCAATCGTCCAGCCCCCGCGCTTCGCACCAGAGGGAGGCCAGCACATAGTATTGGCAGTTCAAGGTCTTGTGTACCGCCAAGGCGTTGACCGGCTTGCGCATCTCCGGGTAGATGTCCACCGTAAGGCCGCGCTCGTTCAGCGTGTAGGTCTCCTGATCCACCGGTACCACTTCGATGGCGTAACCACCACGGTGCGAAGTAGGCCTGTAAAAGCCTCCGGCGTCCCGGTAGATCGTCAAGCGGCAACGGCCGCTGAGCACCCCGTTGCGCTCGGAAAGCCGAACGATCGCGTGTTCGGCACCATCCCTATCGAACCCGGCCGGTAGGTCGATGCGGAGCAAGGCGCAACACTCCACCAACCGCGCCCAGTGCGCGTCCATGAAACACGGGCGGCCCCGCAACACGCGGATGCTCTCGAACAGTCCGTCACCATAGTGGAAGGCCCTGTTGTCCAAGGTGATCACCGGTTTATCGGCCGGCATCAAGGCGCCATTGAGGTCCACGAACCGGTCCATCGTATCAGAGGATCGCCACGGAGGTTAACGCGGATCGCAACGAGGAGTTCGCGGCCACCAGAACACCACGCACGCCAACGGCGCGTGCTGCTTCAAGATCCCGGTCACGATCACCCACCATGACGCTCCCAGCAGCGTCGATCCCGAAGCGGGCGATGGCCCGCTCCAAAAGAAGGCTACCTGGCTTGCGGCAAAGACAACGACCTCCTGATGGATGATGCGGGCAGTAGTAGATCGCGTCCAAGCGGGTGCCGTGCTGGTGGAGATGGTGGTGAAGATAACGATGCAGCACTTCCACATCGGCATGCGTATAGAGGCCGAGGCCAATGCCGCTCTGATTGCTGATGACCACGCATAGGTAGCCGAGTTCCTTCAGATCCGCGATGGCCCCTGATACGTCCGGCAGCACTTCGAAATCGTCCAACTTCCAGGTATGCTCCCCTCGTTCCCGATTGATCACCCCGTCGCGATCGAGGAACACGGCTTTGTGCGATGCGATCATGGGAGCAGCGCGATGAGCTCAGTGAAAAGGCGGGGGACGAGTTCTGGTTCCAAGAGCGCGGTGAAGATCAGTCCATGTACCGCACCCATCAGGTGAGCATCATGCGCCACCCCACTGCCACCCCGCTTGTGCTGGTACCATTCATAGATCAGGTAGAGCGCACCGAACACAATGGCAGGCATCCGCACCGGTAGCAGAAAGATACCCACCGGCGCGGTGGGCATGATGAGTATGTGGGAGAAAAGGACAGCGGAGACCGCGCCGGAAGCACCTACACTGCGATAGCTGGGATCGAAGCGATGACGGTTATAGGACGGCAGGGCGGCCGCACAGGCAGCGGTCACATACAGGAATAGGAAGACCCACGGCCCCGGAACGCCGCTCATAGCCGACAAGTGCGTCTCGGTCGCAGGTCCGAAGCCGTACAGCACGAACATGTTCACCAAGAGATGGGCCCAATCCACGTGGATCAGCGCATGGGTGAGCGCACGCCACCACTCTTTGCGCGCATGCACCACGAAGGGCTCGAAGGCCAGCTGGTCGAAAAAAGTCCTGTTGTTGAAGGCCGCGATGGACACCGCCACGGTGAGCAACAGAATGATCCACGTAGCGCTCATGCCTCTGCCGCCGTTACGAAGATGTTGGCGACGGTGCGAAACTAGGTCGCGCAGCGTCCGGCCAGGTCATCCCCGGTAAGTCGTCAATAGGTATGGTCGCGCAGTATCCGCCAGCCCTGCGGGGTCCTTGCCCAAAACAAAGAGAACCCACCGGCCACGGTATCCCTCGACCGATGGAGCTTCCAGGTGCCGGTACACCACGCATGGTCATTTCCTGCGGGCAGCACTTCCCCAATGCCGAACTCGAGATCGCCCATGGCCTGCTGATCCGGATAGGTCCGCAGGTACCGTGCAGTGACCGAATCACGTCCGCAAGTGCTCCCCTTCGCAGAAATGAAGCACACCTTCTCGTCGTAGCCGACCATGAAACCAGGAATGTTCCCCCGGTCCCAGGCTTGTTCCTGCTGGAGCATCACCTCCCTCACCGCCGCTTCGCCGTCCCATCCTTCAGTATGACCGCATCCGACGACCGTCAGGCCGAACCCCAGCACAACTACCGCGTGCATGAAGGAACAGGCAGAGGAGGGCATACCCAAGGACAAGGCCGCTTATTGAGCGGCCTTTGTAGCGCGAGAGAGACTTGAACTCTCGACCTCATGATTATGAATCATGCGCTCTAACCAGCTGAGCTACCGCGCCAAGAACCCTTCCGGAGCGGGGCTCCGCCAAAGGGGCGGCAAATATAGCAGGACGGCTCCACAGCCTTAACGCACCATTCACTTGCATGGGAACTTGAAACCGCTACCTTGCCGCGGCCCATGGCCAAGCAACACAAGCCCGCTCGAAAGGCGGCCCCATCCCGCACTGGACGCGGCCAAGCGGGAAAGACCACCAAGTCCCGAAGCAAGGGTGCGAAGGCGCCGCCCAAGGTCTCGGTCAAGAAGAAGGTCACGAAGAAAGCAGCGGGACCGAAAAGCCAAAGCACGAAAAAAGGTGCGGGGCCAGCCCGGAGCAAGGCCGTACCAGCTAAAAAGGGGAAGTCCCTGAGAGTGGTCCCTCCTACAAAGCAGAGATCCGGCCAGGCGAAGCCGGTGAAGGTGGCTAGAAAAAAGACCCCGCCGCGCGCAGTGGCGAAGCCGGCCCGCCCCGCACCAAAAGTGGCCGCGAAAAAGCCCGTGAAGAAGGGCGAGACCAGCGTGAAAAAGACGAGCGCTCCAACGACAAAGCCCGTCGTCCTAAAAAAAGCCGCTGTGAAGGGCATCGCAGCCGCGCAAACGCCGCCGGCCACAACTGGAGCGAAGGTCCTGCTGGATCGCACACCCATTGTCGCAAAGCCCCCTGCCCCCGCAGTTACCAAAGCAACGGAGAACGCGGAAAAGCCCCCAGCAAGCGCATCGAAGAAGAAGGCCCCCAGCCCACCCAGCGGCCAACCCATCCAAGCGGTGATGATGGGGTTGGAGCAGAGCGCCGCTCCGGCCAAAGCGATGAAGCGGGCATTGAAGGAACGATTCGTCGTGGAATTCCCCGTGCGGAGCACACCGCATGTGCTCTACGAATTGATCAGTACACCGAGCGGTTTCAGCGAGTGGTTCTGCGATGATGTCGACGCGCGCGGCGATGAGCATGTGTTCTTCTGGGGCGCCGAGCAACAAAAGGCGCTCTGTATCGGCCGCAAGGCGGGCGAACTCATCCGTTTCCGGTGGATGGAGGACGAGGATCCCGGCGCGTTCTTCGAATTGCGCATCCGCGTGGACGACATGACCAACGATGTGGCTTTGGTGGTGACCGACCACGCCTGGCCCAAAGACGTGGAGGGCGCGCGCCAACTCTGGACCTCCCAGGTGGCACAATTGGTGCGTGTGATCGGCGCCTGAGCCGGTACCTTCGCTTCTCGCACTTGCTTTGGGGAAGGGTCCCCGGCCTTTCGCGCCCGATGAAGAGGCTTCACCGTCTGGTCCTTTCCGCCTACGTCGGCCCCTTGGTGGTCACGTTCGTCATCGTGCTCTTCATCCTCAGCATGCAGTTCCTGTGGAAGTACGTGGACGACCTGATGGGCAAGGGGCTTCCGTGGTACACGCTGACCGAACTGATGATCTATGCGACGGCCAGCTTCGTACCGCTCGCGCTTCCGCTGGCCGTGCTCCTCAGCTCGATCATGACGCTCGGAGGTCTCGGAGAGAACAGTGAACTCACCCCGATGCGTTCCGCCGGGCTCCATCTCTTCCGTATTCTACTGCCGCTCCTGCTCCTTGTCGTGGCCCTGAGCGGGTTCTCCTTTTTCTTCAGCAACAACATCCTGCCGATCGCGAACTTGAAGATGCAGAGTTTGCTCTGGGATGTGACACGCAAGAAACCGGCCATGAACCTGCAGCCCGGTGTCTTCTATAACGGGATCGATGGCTTGAGCATCCGTGTGCGGAACAAGGACCAGGAAAGCGGTACCCTCGAGGATGTGCTGATCTATGACCATCGGGATCCCTTCCAAGGCAACCGCACGGTGGTGCGTGCGCGCACCGGGAGCATGCAGCGGAGCACCGACGGGAACTCCCTGCTGCTCACGTTGCATGACGGGCACTTCTACGACGCGCGTGATCCGGCAGGAAAGCCGCGGCACGATCAAGCCCTCGTCCACGGCACCTTCGAGACCGACGTGGTACGCATGGACCTGAGCGGACTCGGCCTGAACCGCACGGACGAGGACCTTTTCAAGGACCACTACAAGATGCTCACCATCGGGCAGTTGGCTAAGCAGGAGGATACCCTGCGCATCAAGCTGGCCTTGCGCATCAACGGTCAACAGCACCACTTGCGCAATACCTCCTGGATCACCCGGGATAGCGTCACCGTGAGCGGACCCGGCGAAGCGCAGGACCAAGCGGTGTACCTCGCCACGCTCGGACCCGAGGACCGTGCGAGCGTGTACGATCAAGCCATCGCGATGGCACGCAGCACTTTGCAATACCTGGAACGCACCGTGACGGAGCGCTCGGCCGCACGCGAGCAGATCACCCGATTCCAGGTGGAGTGGCACCGCAAACCGATGCTCGCATTCGCGTGCATCATCTTCTTCTTCATCGGGGCGCCCCTCGGCGCTATCATCCGGAAAGGTGGCATGGGATTGCCCACCGTGTTCGCGATCGTGTTCTTCCTGATCTTCCATATCGTATCGTTCAGCACCGAGAAGTTGGTGATCTCCGACAAGCTCGGCCCCTGGCCGGGCATGTGGGTGAGCAGCCTGGTACTCCTGCCCATCGGGCTTTTCCTCACCTGGAAGGCCACAACGGACAGTCCCCTGTTCGATCGCGATGCGTATTATCGCGGCTGGGCCCGCTTTACGGCCCGCTGGCGCCCGGCGCGCGATGCGGATCCTCCAACTGTGCCATAAGCCCCCCTACCCGCCCATTGATGGCGGCAGCAAGGCCATGCACAACCTGACCCGTGGCCTGCTCGCGGGCGGCCATGCGGTTAAGGTCCTCTGTATCCGCACTCCGAAGCACCCTCTGGATCCCGCGGACCTTCCATCCGCTTATGTAAAGGCCACGCGGATCGAAAGCAGTTACGTGGACACGTCCTTGAACGCCGTGGACGCTTTCACCGACCTGATCACCGCGGACAACTACAACATCAGCCGGTTCTTCTCACCGGATATGGACATCCTGTTGATCCGTACGTTGAGCTCCGAAGCGTTCGATGTGGTCCTGCTCGAGAGCCTGTTCATGACGCCCTACATCGCCACCATCCGGCGGTATTCCAAAGCGCCGATCGTTCTGCGCTCGCACAATCTCGAGCATGTGATCCAGGAGCGGATCGCGAGCGGAGAACGCAACATCATCAAGCGTCCGTACCGGCGCTTTCTCGCACGTCAGCTGAAAGAATACGAGATGGCGGTGATGGACCGCGTGGACGGCGTGGCGGCGATCAGCCCGGCGGATGCCGAACACTTCGCGGCCCATGGCAAGCGCACGCGGATCACCACGATCCCCTTCGGTGTCGCGCCGGAGGAATACGCGGTGGCCCCACCCACTGATCGCGCGCCTGTCTTCTTCCATTTAGGCAGCATGGACTGGTTGCCGAACATCGAAGGGATCCGCTGGTTGTTGGAGCAGGTGTGGCCCAAGGTGATCAAGCGCCACCCCAAGGCACGTCTGCACCTCGCCGGCAACCAGATGCCCAAGGACCTGTTGGCACTGGACGTCGACGGCCTGCAGGTGAAGGGCCGGGTAAAGAACGCCAACGACTACATGGCGCAACGGCAAGTGATGTTGGTACCCTTGTTCAGTGCGGGCGGTATGCGCGTGAAGATCGTCGAGGGTATGGCATTGGGCAAGTGCGTGATCAGCACCCCTATGGGTGCCGAGGGCATCCAAGTGACGGATGGCAAGGACATCCTGCTCGCCCGGAACACCGCGGAATTCGTTGATCGCATGGAGCGCGTCCTGACCGAACCCGATCTGGCCTTGCGCATCGGAACGCATGCCCGCAAGCTGATCGAGAACCGCTACAGCGACAAACGCATCGTGAACGACCTGGTCGCGTTCTTTCGCACAGTGTCCAAGGCATGAAGTTGTTCGTGCTGCTCTCCCGCGTTCCTTTTCCGTTGGAGAAGGGGGACAAATTGCGCGCCTACCACCTGGTGAAGCGTCTCGCGGCCCGGCATGAGGTCTATCTGTGCTGCCTGACGGACCAACCGATCATTGACGACCATCTCGCCCATCTGCGCACGTTCTGCCATCATCTTGAGGTGATCCCGCTTCCCCGATGGCGCATCATCTGGAAGCTGGCCACTGCCGTTTTCTCGCGCCTTCCCTATCAAGTGGCCTATTTCCACCATCGGGCGGCCCAGCGCAAGGTCGATGCCGCCATCGCACGCTTCCGTCCGGACCATGTGCTCTGCCAGTTGGTGCGGACCAGTGAATACGTGCGCCGCCACCTGCAGCTGCCGAAGACCCTTGATTATATGGATACCCTGAGCAAGGGAATGGAACGGCGCACCGAAACGGCCATTGCCTTGTTCCGTCCTCTCCTCCTGGCGGAGACCAGACGGTTGATCACGTACGAGAACCTCATGTTCGATCTGTTCGACAACCGCATCATCATCTCGAAACAGGACCGGGATTACGTGTACCATCCCCATCGGGACCAAATGGCGGTGATCCCGAACGGGGTGGACACCGACCACTTCAACCCCATGCCCGGCGAGAAGAAGTACGATCTGCTCTTCACGGGGAACATGAACTACCCGCCGAACATCGACAGTGTGATCTACCTGGTGAACAAGGTGCTCCCTCTGGTGCGTGCGGAAAGACCGGACATCACCCTCCTGATCAGCGGGGTCGATCCCAGCCCGCGCATCCGTGAGCTCGCGGAACGCGATCCGCAAGTGGTCGTGTCCGGTTGGGTCAAGGACATCCGTGTGTCCTATGCCTCGGCCCGGATCTTCGTGGCACCCATGCAGATAGGCACGGGCCTCCAGAATAAATTGCTCGAGGCCATGGCCATGGGGCTGCCTTGCATCACCTCCTCCCTGGCGAACAACGCGGTGGGTGCGCCGCCGGGCCAGGCGATACTGATCGGCCACACACCGACCGATTATGCGGTCCATATCCTGCGCCTGCTCGAGCATCCCGAGGAACGCGAAATGCTGGCGGCGAACGGGCTGCGGTTCGTGCGCTCCCATTTCGATTGGGCCACCGCCGCCGACGCCCTGGACCGCCTGATCACCGGGCACCCCGGGCCTGTGGAAAGCCCTGGCCATCGCGCGATCGGCTAACTTCGCGGCCGCTGGAAAGCGCGTGGTGCGCGCTGTCACGAACGCATGAAGAAGATCCTGGACCCCATTGAAGAGGCCATCGCGGAGATCCGCGCGGGCAAAGTGGTGATCGTCGTGGACGACGAGGACCGTGAGAACGAGGGCGACTTCATCACTGCAGCACGCAATGCCACACCGGAAGTGGTGAACTTCATGGCCACCCATGGCCGTGGCCTCATCTGCGCTCCGCTCACCGAAGACCGCTGCAAGGAACTCGACCTGGACATGATGGTCGAGGACAACACCGCCGTGCATGGGACCCCCTTCACCGTGAGCATCGATCTGAAAGGCCACGGCACCACCACTGGCATCAGCGCCAGCGATCGTAGCAAGACCATCATCGCCCTCATCGATCCCACCACCCGCCCGCACGACCTGGGAAGACCCGGGCACATCTTCCCACTGAAGGCCCGCGACGGCGGTGTGCTGCGACGCACGGGCCATACCGAAGCCACCATCGACCTCGCCCGCCTGGCTCAGTGCCCCCGACGATCCCACCCAGGCCAGCACCGCGCCCGTGGCGTTGTCGAGCACCAGCACCGCGCCATCTTCGACATTGCGGCCGCGCAGCTCGCGCAGCTGCTGCTGCAGGCTTTGCACGGCAAAGCG
>Ga0138256_10002832_pt1 | contig 18506 bp, 14 predicted proteins | sample KNB2016incub_MG_FD_105486 | JGI IMG/M metagenome (GOLD analysis project Ga0138256, IMG submission 105486) | Active sludge microbial communities from wastewater in Klosterneuburg, Austria - KNB2014incub_MG | ecosystem: Engineered > WWTP > Activated sludge > Unclassified | place: Austria... | reverse complement strand
GAATTCATAGCGGTGACGATGACGCTCAGCTATTTTTTGTTTCCCGTAAACTGATGATGCTTTTGTTCCTTTTTGTACAATGCAAGGATATTCCCCAAGCCGCATGGTTCCGCCTTTCTGAGTAATTTTTTTCTGATCCTCCATGAAATCGATCACTGCATGTTTAGTTTCTGGACTCATTTCAGTGGAATGTGCATCTTTCCATCCCATAACATTTCGTGCAAACTCAATCACTGCGCATTGCATTCCGAGACAAATTCCCAAAAATGGAATATTGTTTTCACGGGTAAATTTTATCGCAGTAATTTTCCCTTCAATGCCTCTTCCTCCGAAACCGGGAGCAACTAATACACCTTGCAGGTGTCCGAGTTTTGAGGCTACATTTGACTCGTCGATTTTTTCTGAATGGATCCATTCTACAATTACTTTACATTCATTCGCAACACCTGCATGAATAAATGACTCGGCGATTGACTTATAAGCATCCTTCAGTTCGATGTATTTTCCTACGATACCAATCCGTACTTGATGAATCGGGTTTTTCAATTTGCCGAGAAATTCTTTCCATTGTTTGAGCTCAGGTTCGTGTTGCAGTGGGAGCTTCAGCTTGGTCAGTACAACTTTGTCCAGTTGTTCTTTATACATTAACAATGGAACATCATATATACTGTCGGCGTCGATTGCTTCTATCACTGCATTCACATTTACGTTGCAGAACAAAGCAATTTTTCTTTTTAAATCCGCTGAGAGAGGCCGCTCTGTACGACATGCAAGAATATCAGGTTGAACACCAAGTTCCAGCAGAGCTTTTACAGAGTGTTGCGTTGGTTTTGTCTTAAGTTCACCTGCAGCAGCAAGGTAGGGAACCAATGTCAGGTGGATAGAAAGTGCAGCACTTCCAAGCTCCCATTTTAGCTGACGGACAGATTCAACATAAGGCAGTGACTCGATATCGCCAACGGTTCCGCCAATTTCCGTGATTACTATATCGAACTCTCCGGTTTCTCCTAATAGTTTGATACGACGTTTAATTTCATCGGTGATATGTGGAATAATTTGTACAGTCTTTCCAAGGTATTCGCCTTCTCGTTCTTTATTAATAACCGTTTGGTAAATTCTACCAGTGGTTACGTTGTTTGCCTGTGATGTGGGCGCATTTAAGAAGCGCTCATAGTGGCCAAGGTCAAGATCTGTCTCTGCTCCATCATGGGTCACATAGCATTCTCCATGTTCATAGGGATTCAATGTTCCGGGATCGACGTTGATATAAGGGTCGAGTTTTTGAATGGTCACTGAGTATCCTCTGGCTTGCAGAAGTTTTGCCAGAGAAGCCGAAATAATGCCCTTGCCCAGTGAAGATGTTACCCCACCTGTTACGAAAATGTACTTTGCTGATGCCACCGTGTTGTTTTTTATTTGATTGAAACTCAGAAAAATGCCGATAAAATCTCGCAAAAAGAAAATTCATCAACACGGGGCATAAAGGTACCAAAATCGCTTGGAGAAAAAAATGATTGGATAAATAATGTTTGAGCCCTTCATTTCTTTTTCGCCGGATACATAATTTGGCCATTTGCTTATCGTCCCCAAATGCTAAAGCCTTCTGTTTAAATCGTTTTATTGACTGGATGGTTGAACTTTTCTGACGATTTATAAAATTCTTTCGTGGATTGATTTCGGGTTTTGTCTGAATCTTACATGGCTTTATGAGTATTTTGCATTCACGAATTGTTCTCATGCGAAAGGTTTTTCTTACCCTTATTTTTTTAATCCCGGTATTTTGCTCAGCTTCTGATGACTATGATTTTTCAGGTCATTCAATAGAAACAGAACAAAAGCCATCTGATGATTTCTGGAAATTGTTTAGAGAAGATTCACTCTGGTCTTTTGGTTCCCGAAACGGGTATGTACCGATGCTACTGCACAATTTATGGAGCCAGGCTAAGTCTCCCTCAAGGATTACAGAAGGCCAGGCATATTTTCTGATGGCTGCCTCAGGACTAACAGCAAGCCTATACTATTATGATGGCGACATCGACAAGAAATTTCGCCCCTTGAAAGATGAACATCATTGGCTGGAAGTTGCAAGTCCCCATGTAACCGAACTGGGCGATTATTATGCGTATTCATTCCTGCTTTTATCAGGAGCTTACAGTCTGATTTCAAAAAATCACAAACTTCTGCATACAACAGTTTTAGCCAGCCAGAGTGCCTTGTCCGCAGGAATTTGGGCACGAGTCGGAAAAACACTGACCGGAAGAATGCGCCCAGGCGCTACTTATGGTGATAAAGTATACAATTCTGACCATTGGTTTGGGCCATTTGCTGAATTTAATAAATCGGAAAGGGGGACTCGCGGTATTGGTGCTTATGATTCTTTTCCCAGTGGGCATACTGCTGCAGCATTTTCTATCGCAACCGTATTCGCAGGCCGTTATAGCGACCGCAAATGGGTAAAATGGATTGCCTATGGTCTCGCCTCCACAGTCGCAGTTACAAGGATGGTAGAGCATGAACACTGGGCTTCAGACCTTATTCCAGGGGCTCTGATAGGCTATGGATGTGGCCGTCAGGTGTTGCATAATTACACTAAGTCATTTCCTCAATACAGCGAGGCTAAATACAGGAGAAAGAAAAAAAGTACTTCGCTTTCTTTGATTCCGATGAGCAATGCAGTTGGAATGCATTGCAGGTTGAGTTTCTAAATGCAAATGGAAGTTGAGAAACAATTGGCTGCCGATATTGTTGGCTCTATCAAAGAAATTTTAATATATGAATTGGAATCATCTGAATAGCATGCCTGAACTGGAAGCAGCCTTGAAAGTATCTCAAGAAAAACCCGTTATACTGTTTAAACATAGTACCCGTTGTTCAATAAGCAGCAACGCTTTATCACGTCTGGAAAGAAAGTGGGAATCTACAACGGATGAAAAAGTGCAATTGTATCTTCTGGATCTGATCAGACACAGGCAAATCTCTGATGAAATATCGGTTCAAACAGGCGTTGAGCATGAAAGTCCGCAGTTAATCGTTTTGCATAAAGGCCGGATCCTTTATCAGGCGAGTCATAATGGAATCGTTTACGAAGAAATCCTTGAAAGCCTGCAGGCAGCCTGAGAGCAAAGAAACAAAAACGGTTTTTGTTTTTAGAAAGACAGGGCAACTCCGAAGCTTGGAAGAATAGGAAGTTGGTACACTTTTACTCTGGTGACATTATTTACGTAGAAAATATTTTTCCTGTCATACACGTTGGTTAAAGAGGCCGTGATTTCGAGACTGGTGTTTTTCGAGAAGTTGAAATTTCTTTGTAGGGAAAGATCCAGACGGTGAAAATCTGAAAGTCTTCCCTGGTTTAACTCTCCATACTGAATGCCAAGACTTCCATTCTGATTTAAAATATTTGTGCCCGTCCCATCCGTAAAATTAACCTGTTCGAAATTACTTTGTGTCAACGTAAACGGAAAAGGTGAGCCATAATTGAATCGCCCGCTTGCCTGCCACTGTCCGCCTTTGCCAAATTTATACGATGCGACCACATTCACATTATGTCTCCTGTCAAAGCCGGGAACATAGGTTCTTTGCCCGTCATATCTTTTTGCATACCCAAGCGAATACACCATCCACACATAGAGTCTCTTATAATCATATTTAAGTAAAACATCCACACCTCTGGAGGTTCCGCTTTCAATGATGTATTCCTTTTTCTGGTAATCCGGTTTTTCGCTGTGAGCTGCATCATCCGTATATATTTTATCCCGGTTGATATTCTGAAGCTGCGTGAAGTCTTTGAAGTATCCCTCAACATTCAGATTGAAATGAAAAGGAAGGTCCAGTTCAAAACCTGCAATGGCGTGAGTCGCTTTTTGTAATTTAGAATCAACTTTTTTGCCATCAAATTCATCTGGGAGTTCATCGGATCCACTAAGGAAACCATAAAATAAATTTACCACATCTCTGTCAGAAGTTGCAGCTAAAAGATTCTGACTGTAGAAACCTCCGGCAGCTTTCAACCTGAATCGATCTGAAACATTGAACTTTGCACCCAGACGCGGTTCAAGAGAAAATTCAGCAAGGGAAGAGTAGTAGTTAGCTCTCAGACCTGGTTCGATGACAAGTTTGCCGGTTACTTTTTTATACTTTAAGAAAGCTGCGAGTTCGGTGGTGTTTTCCGTTTGGCCCGCTGTGGCTCCATAGACATTTGTAAATCGATAATCTGTTTTAAAGCCTAGCAATTCAATACCATAAATTATCTCGTCCTTGCCAAGAAAATAGGTGAAGTTAAGGCCAGCATTAAAGCCTCCTATCTCGCTGAACCGTTCTCTACCATCCTGTTCTTCTAAGTTTATTCGGTACCCTGAGTAAGCAAAATTTCCTTCAATCAGGACTGAAGATCCGGATGGCACTAAAACAAAATTGCTTCCAATACCACTGGATTTCCATCCCAGATCGGCGATGTCTCCATAGTCTACACCATCAGTATAGCGAAAGCCAAAAATATTCCATTTGCTTCCTGTGGCACTGTTCATGGAAATTTTTCCGTAGATATCCGTGAAGCTAAATGGCAGTCCGGCCGAGTCAAGATTAGAGTAAAGGGATTTTGAGGTTTGATCCAGGTAAGAAGTTTTGCCTGTTACAAGAAAGGAGGAGCTTCCGTCTTTTCCTTCTTTCTGTTTTTTCAATGGGCCTTCAAGGAGTAATTTTGAAGTGAATGTATTTGCAGAGAATTTACCGGCTAATCTTTTCTTGTTCCCATCACGCGATGTTATATCCATAATGGAAGAAACCCTGTCGCCGTACTCTACATTGAAGCCTCCTGTGTATACGTCAGCTCCTCTGATAGCATCAGCATCAATTACAGAATATAAACCTATGGAGTGAAAAGGGTTGTAGATGATCATTCCGTCCAGTAAAACTTTATTCTGAATGGGAGTTCCCCCGCGTATATAAAGCTGACCACCCTGATCACCGGAAAATATTACACCGGGAATTACCTGCATGTATTGGGCAAGGTCAGGTTCCCCTCCAATCGTAGGAACTTGTCGGATTTCTTTTGGTGTGATTTTGTTGACAGAAATTCTTACATCAGTTTTCTTCTCTTCGCTCTCGGCAGATACCTGTACTTCGCGGATTTCAACAGTTGATTTTTTCAGATATAATTTTTGTGTAATTAATGCTCCCGATTTAACACTCACCGGAATTTGAATAGAATCATAACCTATAGAACTTACAAAGAGCTGATATTCTCCGGGAGGAACTTTTGAGATGGAAAAGAAGCCATCAAGATTGGTTTGCGCTCCGTATGTAGTCCCTTTCAGGTACACGCTGGTATAAATTGCCGGCTCGGAAGACGCTTCTTCGTAAATGAATCCACGTATATCACCGGTTTGCGCTGAAACCTTGCTGCTGAAGATTAATAAAAGTATAGCAAAAACTAAGTAGTTCTTTTTCATAAAGGCTTTGAGAAGGCCCAAATGTAATCAAAGGATAGGATTCTTCTTAATAAAAGACATGTTGTTATTGTTAAAATTTCGATTATGCAAGAAACTATTTTGATCTCCCGATTCGAAGGATCAACAAAAAAGCAAAATTCAGATTGTGTTATCTCACAATAATTTTTTGAATCAAAGATTGGCTCCCGGATTTGGCAATCAAGGAGTACATTCCTTCTGCAAGCCCTTCTGAAAAAATAAATTTTGTACTGATGTTTCCCTGATCATCAGATATAAATTCTTTGTTACTGAAGATAGACTTGCCAATTATATCATACATACTGAAACTAATCTGTTCAGATATGCCAATACCCGATATTCGAATATTCAATTCCTGTCCGTTGATGGGATTTGGAAACGAGCTGATCTCCGGCTCCCGTTCGTTTTGACAAACTTTCCGAATGGTTTTCAGTTCTGTTTGCCTTCCATCATAATCAGTTTGCGTCAATCGATAAAAGGGAGATTCGGAGTTGGTTCCATTTGCAAAGAAATGGTAATTGGATATACCGGAGCTGGTACCATTGGCTCTGATTCGTGCTATGAAAATAAAATTAATTCCGTCTCGACTTTTTTCAAGAGTAAAATAGTCGTTGTTGCTTTCTGATGCTGTTACCCAATGAAATTCAATTCCATCAGATTTACACTGCACATCAAGATTAATGAATTCAACGGGTAAGGGATTTGAAAAGAGACTAAGGACAAATGTTCCAAAGGATGTAACGGAAGTTGAACTCACAGATCCTGTTCCTGTTGCAACTCCGGTCACGCCGGTTCCGGTAGGTAGATCCCACTGACTGTTGTTCCAGCGTTGGATATTAAATAGGCCTGTTGGATCGATCGTGGTGTTTTCAATTCCCTGATAGGTAAGAGTCAAATCGGCAGTAACATTTGAGTTTGTGTCAATTTGCCACCAACGGTCAATAACAGATTCAACGGAGATGTCCAAGCCTGTGTTCAGGTCGTTCATATGAAGCACTCCTGAAGTCCAGGGTGTATTGCAGGAGCCTGTTGGATTTGGGGAGCAGTCACTCACAGTTTTTCGGGTAGAGAATGAGACTTCAGTATTTCCGATGGAGCTAATATTAAAATTAAGCGGTATTTGTTCGCCTCCTGGGACGCCAAATGGAATAATGTGATTTCCGGTATTTCCGGCACCGCCCATTTTCCATTTTACTATGCTTGTATTCACTGCAGAGTCATCTTCACTTATTATATATCCCGATGCATACCTGATAGCGCCATCAATCGAGCTTCCGGAAGCCTGATTGGTTATTGTCAGAGTGTGTGAATTAAGATCCAAAGGAACATCAGTCAAATCAAGAGAGCCATTAGGCGAAGGATAGCCGCCTCCAATCGTGGTAGGTGTGTTTAATGTTTTAATTCCTGATCCGGATAATACGAGTGAATTAAAAGAAGTTGAATTTGCACCTCCGATAAATTGATCGGCTCCGAGTAATTCTATAACACCGTCATTGGAGCTCAGTACTTCATTTGTGGCATCATTGATCCAGTTCCCTTTTAATTTAATTGTGTCTGTGGCGCCGGATGAAATTCTTCCCGAACGTTCATTTTTAAAATGTCCTCCGGGTCCATCAATATAAATCGTAGCTCCATTGTTCAATACCAAAAACGCGCTGTCATTTACCAGACCTTGCCCATTGCTTAGTGAGGTAAATAAAACTGCAACGATCGAAAATAGTATATGGATTCTACTATTCATCTGTGTAATTCTGGGGCTTCAAAATTTATATTGAATTATTTTGATCATGTATCAATTGCAAGGCAAAATAAATTTCAGATCAGTTTTGCCATTTTACAAAGTACTGGCAATTACAATCCATCTTGAAGAGACTGAATCATATTGCATGGTAACGCTTCCTGTACCTGAAGTAACCAGATTGCTTCCTGTCAAAGTGAGTATCCTGTTCGCAGATGAACTTGACCCGCTGGAATTGGAGATTGTCATGTTTTGTGAAGTGCTATTGTAGAGGGTCACAATTTTTCCGTCGTATCCACCGGAAATTCCTGTAATAGTGAAAGAAGAGGAAGGGCCGGTTATTTTAATAAAACTATTCGAAGGAATACTGATATTATTTGACGTGCCGTTTGATGCATTATAAATTGCCATCCTTGTTGCTATATCACCATTTATATCTATTGTGGTATTCGGATCTTCGGTAAGCACTCCTATTTGCCCGGTATTTTCTATTGTCATTGCTTGCACCACGTCATTCGGCCAATCATTTGCAAAACTGCCGGATGCTCCATTGGCAAGACCACGATGAACATTAAAGCTCAATCCTGCTGAATAAGCATTGTAATCAATCATCTGAATGGAAGCCCCGGGTTTTGTGAAGCCTCCTTTACTGAAACTGATTTCAGGCCCTGCGCCAGGAGTCACACCGGATGGGACAGATGGGATGAAAGCACTATTTGTAGCACCATAAATTTGAAGATTGGAGATTGGTGAAGATGTTCCAATGCCGACCATGCCATCACCCATTATTGTCATCTTTTGTGTCATCGGGTTATCAGATGTTCCGCTTATTCCCGCACCAGAAGTGTAGAATGAAATATTTGAGCTTCCGGTTCCTGTAGCTGAACCTGAAATGAGAATAAGATTTCCTCCGTTTTTATCGGTGGCGCCATTTGTAGCTCCACCTGCACGAAGCACAAAATGATTTCCGGCCGTATTTGAAATTGTATTTCGTTCCATCCAGATTCTGCGGATTGCATTTCCATCAAAACTTAGGGCCTCAGTTGGTGCAGAAACACCGATTCCTACTTTTACAAGATTTGTATCAGTTCCACCGATGACGAAACTGTTATTTGCAGAAACAGAAGCATAACTTCCAATAGCGGTTGCATTCGTAAGGTTACTCAAAGTTGCATCTGCTCCAAATCCAATGAAAGTATTATTGGCGCCGATTCCATTGCTTAATCCGGCTTGATTTCCGAAGAAAGTATTATAGAGACCACTCGTCGAATTCCCTGCCTGGTATCCATAGAAAGAATTTCCGTTCAACTGGTCGATAACCCCGGCTTTTTCATTATTGACTCTGAATGACAGAGGAACGTCGTCAGTTGTACCAAGAAAATTAGTGCCTTCCTGTGTTCCGGCATTCCCGAGTAAGTTCCATTGATTCTCTTGCATGGTTGATGACAAATGCACCCAAATGGCTGTCGAATCAATGCTGGTATTGTAATAGAATCCTTCCGGTTCATTTTGATCGATTGAATCGGTTTGATAAACCAAAAGGCCTTGAGCCGGATTAGGCAATGGGCTCAATGCAAGACGTTCAGATTGTGTCATACGAGGAATAAGCACACCTGACGTTGTCGAGGAAATGTCGAGCATGGCAGCTGTGTTTGGCGCAGCACCACTCCCGTTTATCCCGACATTTTGTGCCGAAATATCCTGTATGAATAGGCTTAGCGTGATCAGCAATAAAGCACTCTTGAATGAAATTTTCACTTTGAAAGTTTTATTATACCCATCACTATACGATAATCCCGAAAAAAGTAGTCGTGGATCAAGCTTCTGGCTTGCATCTGTAATAAAAATCAATGAATTCGCAGGCAATTGCAGCGTAAACTCAAAATTTCAATTAAATAGCTCGTTTGCTTATTAATCGCTCAGTATATTGAAGAGTAAATAGACAAATTCGAAAGCCATGAATCAGATTACGCTTTTAAAAGGGTCTAAAAAATACCGAAACGTAAAAAGTTATGTAATTCTTTCTGATTACTTACAAAATAACGAGAACTATTTTGTTCTCATTCGACGAAATTATTCTATAGAAAACAAGAAGAAAATTAAATTAGTATGTAAAAATCTTAGAAAAATTGAAGCTAGTTGGTCCTTGAACTCATCTGTAGAATTTTAGTGTAGTGTTCCTTTGTAACAGGCATTACAGAAAGGCGCGAAATTTTTATCAGTGAAATATCTTTTAGTACTGACTCCTTTTTTATTTGAGCAAGTGCTACCGCGTTCATTAATTGTTTTCCTGCTTTCAGTTCTACGCTAGTCCACGTGTCATTTTCTGCAGTCGGATCAACGTAAGGCTCTTTTGATACAGTTGCCAAACCCACCACAGAGGATTCACCGCCGCTATGATATACAAGAACCGCATCGCCCTTTTTCATTTCTCTTAAAAAATTTCGTGCTGCATAATTTCTGACTCCATCCCAGGATGTACTCCCGTCTTTTACCAGGTCATAAAAAGAGTAGGTGTCAGGATCAGATTTTACAAGCCAATAGTGTTGCATGTCAATTATTGTTTGTGATTATTCAATGGTCAGAAAAACAAGCCATTGATTCCAGGCTAGTGCACTATTTTAAATACCATTTCCTTGAGAAGATCCCCGGATTCTGCACTGGCATTTCTAATTCCTTTACTCCGGTTGTCATACTCACGGATAATTCCAATGTTTCGAATGCAATGATCCCTTGGATAAGCACGGGCGGCAGTTTCATAGTCGGAAACAAAAAACGGGTTAACGCCGAGTGCACTTGCAACGCTGGGACGGGATCGATCTTTTAGAGAATGATATGTCAGGAGCTTCAGGAAAAAAGCGTAAAGTTGCCCGACGGTCATTACGAATGGATTGCTCTTTGGGTTTTTAATAAAGTATTGTACAATTAGATTCGCCTTATAAACATTCCTGTTGCCCAGGGCTTCTTGTAATTCAAAAATGTTGAAGTCTTTGCTGATGTCAATATTCTTATGGACAAGGTCGACCGTAACACGGTCACCGGGCTTTAGATGAAGTTCAAGTTTTCCAAATTCATTTTCAATTTTACCGAGATCGCTTCCCAGGTAATTGGACATCATTTGCACTGCTTTGGGTTCGATAGTGAAACCTTTGCCTTGCACATAATCTTCAATCCAAGCCGGAATTTTATTGTCATACAATCTCTTTGACTCAAACAATACGGCCTGCTTTTGCAAAGCTTTGTAAAGCTTTGTTCTCTTATCAATAGTCTTATACTTATAGCATAAAACAAGTAGGGTGCTTGGAAGCGGGTTCTGAAGGTATTCCATAAAGACATCCTTCGATTCCTTATCCGGATTATCTTTTGCCAACAATCCCTTAAGGCTTTGAGCTTCCTTCACTATGACCACCTGATAATTAGACATCATCGGGTAGCGTTTAGCATAACTAATCAGAGTAGGAACATCTAGATCCTTCCCATATAAAATGCTTTCATTGAATTCCTTTTCACTATCGCTAAGAACATTTTCTTCAATGAAGGATGCGATTTTGTCTATGAAATAAGGCTCATCACCGCTTAGGAAATATACCGGAGCATAAATCTTCTTTTTTAAATCGCTGATGATTTGATCAAAGTTCATACACAAATGTATTTTCTCAGAATCTCAAATGCTTAACGGTGTGGCCGTTATTGATTAATTCATTAAGAGAGTCAATTCCTATTTTCAAATGAGAATTTACATAGTTGGCAGTTACTTTTTTATCGCTTTCAGCTGTTTTCACTCCGGTAGAAATCATTGGCTGATCGGATACGAGAAGTAAGGCACCCGTAGGAATTTTATTTGCAAAGCCTGCAATAAAAATTGATGCGGTTTCCATATCAATCGCCATTGAGCGGGTAACCTGAAGATACTTTTTGAATTCTTTGTCATGTTCCCACACTCTTCTATTCGTGGTGAAAACAGAGCCGGTCCAATAATCCTTGTTATGGTTTCTGATGGTGGTCGATACAGCTTTTTGCAGGCTGAAGGCAGGCAAGGCCGGAACTTCACTGGGAAGGTAATCGTTAGAAGTTCCTTCGCCTCTGATGGCTGCAATTGGAAGGATCAGGTCGCCAACCTTGTTTTTTTTCTTCAAGCCACCGCATTTACCCAGGAACAAGGCCGCTTTTGGGGTAATAGCGGATAAAAGATCCATAATGAGAGCCGCGTTGGGGCTTCCAATTCCAAAATTAATGATGGTAATTCCTTTGTATGTAGCGTTTGGCATGGGTTTATCGGTTCCATTTACGGGAACTTTATTCCATTCGGCAAAAAGGTTTACGTAATGATTAAAATTTGTGAGAAGGATGTACTTTCCAAAATTTTCCAGCTTTGTTCCTGTGTATCTTGGAAGCCAGTTGTCAACAATTTCTTTTTTATTAAGCATATGCGATATATTCGTTGAAAATATGAATTAGTGGAATTGGTAAAACTACATTTTCCAGAGTACAAGTTTACGTTGAAAGCTGAAGAATCTGGCATTCAAAGTGCAAAAATTTTCGACATTGTTCGTAAGAAATATGTCAGATTGAGTCCTGAGGAGTGGGTCAGACAGCACATGATTCATTATTTGATCCATGACAAACACGTTCCGATTTCACTTACCGCCATTGAGAAATCGGTGATGGTGAATCGATTACAGCGAAGGTTTGACATCTTGGTCTATTCAAAAAAACACCTTCCCTTATTGTTGGTGGAATGTAAGGCACCTCAAATCATTATTAATCAAGAAGTTTTTGACCAGGCCGCACGGTACAATTTATCCTTGAATGCTGGTTATTTTGTGCTTAGCAATGGCCTAAGCACCTATTGTTGTAAATTAGATTATCAAAATCAACGCTATCACTTTCTCGAGGAACTGCCTTTCTACGAAAATTTATAGCAAAATAAAAACCTGCGGCGATCCGGAATTTCTTCAAGGCAATTGTCTGCTTGAAATAACTATTTACCTTGCACGGTGTTAATAATTCCTTATATATTCTATCTACAATGAAAAAGCTGAATGTCCTGTTATTGTCAGGACTCATAAGTATGTGTCTCCCTTATTTTGCTTCTGCCGGAAACTCTGCAAGCAAATCTCTTCCTGAAAATGCCACGCAACAGCTGATGGTATTTAATGATGTTGATGTGCAAGCCGGGAAGCTTGTGATAAAAGTGAAGCCTGAATTCAGGAATTCCTGCACTCAGATCGGAATTCAGGATCAGCGAATCATCGATGCCTTGAATGCCATTGAGTCTACTGAACTCATGAAGAAATTTCCTCGCGCAGAAAGAGCAGATAATGCTCTTGCTAAACATGCTAATGCGGCTGTTGATTTAAGCTTGATTTATCAGCTAAAATTTTCTTCTTCCATTTCAATGAAGAAAGCCATTTCAACAATGCTTGCAAGTGGAATGCTTGAATATGCAGAACCTTTGTTCATCCATCATCAGAATTTTAACCCCAATGATCCTAGTGTTGGTTCGCAGTATTACCTTACTTCCATAAGTGCCTATGCCGCATGGGACGTCACAAAAGGAGATACTAATGTAGTGATAGGAATTGTAGATAGCGGAACAGACTGGGATCACCCGGATCTTGAAGCAAACATCAAATACAATTACGCTGACCCAATCGATGGTATCGATAACGACAGTGATGGCTTCATAGATAATTTCAGGGGCTGGGACGTAAGTGATAATGATAATAATCCGATGAACGGGAACAGCAATCACGGATCGCACGTTTCCGGTTGTGCTGCTGCAGTAACGGATAACGGAGTAGGTGTAGCCGGACCGGCATTTAACTGTAAATTTCTTCCTGTAAAGAGTTCCTTAAATTCAAGCAGCACTTCCATTGATGATGGTTATGACGGAATTATTTATGCCGCTGAACATGGAGCCGATATTATCAATTGCTCATGGGGACGCGGGGGAACACCCAGTCAGTTTGAGCAGGATATAATTAATCATGTTACGCTTGACCTGGATAGGCTTGTAGTTGCCGCAGCAGGAAATGACGGAACAGAGACTTCACATTATCCAAGCAGTTATAAATATGTAACTTCTGTTGCCTGGACAGGAATCTCCGATACGAAAAACAGTGGATCGAACTTTGGCTATGATATAGATGTATGTGCACCCGGGACAAATATTTTTTCTACAGTTATAGATAATTCCTACACATCCTTGAGCGGCACTTCAATGGCATCTCCAATTGCGGCCGGATGTGCTGCAATGATTAAGTCAAAATTTCCCACCATGAATGCCTTGCAAATCGGTGAGCAATTGCGTGTGACTTGCGACAATATTTATAGTGTTAACACCGGGTACTTATATAAATTAGGAAAAGGCCGGGTAAATATGTTTAAGGCGGTAACTGATTCGGTTCTCCCGGGTGTCGTTGTTGATCAGTTACAAACCAGGGACAGGAATGACCAGGTATTTGTTGCCGGCGATACACTTGATCTTGTTGCTTTGTTGAATAATCTCTTAAGGCCTACGGCAAATCTTACCTGTACACTTAGCACCACATCATCGACTGTATCAATTCTTTCGGGAATATATAATATTGGAGTATTAAACACACTTGACACTGCTTCGAACTTCGCAGCACCATTCGTGCTTCGCGTTGATCCTCTGGCTCCCTTAAATTCAATTGTTGACTTGCGCGTCACTGTCAGAGATGGGGCTTGGTCTGATGTGTATGGATTCAGGATTACAGTGAATGTAGATTACATCAATATTGCAATTAATGATATTGGTACAAGTATTACCAGTAAAGGTGTCATAGGTTATAATGATGAATTGAGATCGCAAGGATTGGGATTCACATACATGAGTAGTAATACCCTCTTGTATGAAATGGGTCTTATGATTGGTGCCGCAGGCACTCAGGTTTCGGATAACGTTCGTAAAACCGGTGGCGCTGCTGATACGGATTTAAGTTCAGACACAGCCGTTTCCGGACAGGAGCCGGGTATTCTTTCTGACTTCGATGCAAGAGGAACTTTTACAGACTATAACAGCCCATCTCCATTAAGTTTGTTTGTTACTCATCGCGCCTTTGCATGGACTTCTGCAGCTGATCGTAAATATGTGATGGTGGATTACCTCATAAAAAATACCGGAAGCAGTCAGTTGAATTCTCTTTACGCAGGTCTTTGCGCTGACTGGGACATCGACTCTTTCGCAAACAATAAAGCTTCTGTTGATAATGCCCGACGCATGGGATATGTATGGTCGACCGATGGTGGAGGTTTGTATGCCGGAATGAAATTACTTTCTCACACAGCCGGATTTACGCACTATGCTATCGACAATGAGACAGGCGGAAGCGGTCTCAACTTGAGCGATGGAACGTTTAGTGATACAGAGAAGTATGAAGCTCTTTCCACTTCACGCTCGGATGCAGGTGCAATCAGAACAACCGGAAATGATGTGATTGATGTTGTTTCCAGCGGACCATTCAGCCTTGCTCCTGGAAGTTCTGCTTCAGTCGCCTTTGCATTGATCGGTGGAGAGAATCTGACGATGCTGCAGGAGAGTGCGGACGCAGCACAATTCAAGTACGACAGTTTGTTCGTAGGTATAGAATCGATTTCGCTTGCAACCGGTTATTCGCTAGAGCAAAACTATCCGAATCCGGTAAACGGTATTTCTAGAATTCAATTTACGATAAAGGAAAATGCTCAGACAAGCTTGACTCTTTACGATGCACAAGGAAAGAAGGTAAAAATACTCGTTGACGAAAAGCTCAATGGAGGCACTTATTCTGCTGTCTTTGATTTAAATGGCCTTCCGGCAGGGGTTTACCACTACAGCCTGATTTCCGGCAATTTTCGCAAAACATTGTCGCTCACTGTGGTACGCTAAAGTCTGTTAGAGATAAAAACCCGTGATTTCATCACGGGTTTTTTTATACACGCATGATTGAATGGTGATTTTTTAATGAGCAAGGTCAATAAACTATTGCAATTCCGATTTAATTCTGCGGTTTCCTTTTGTATCTTTGTTGACTGAAAAAAATAATATTATGGAATTAAAAGATATTATCGCTGTGCCCGGCATGAGCGGACTTTATAAAGTAGTTGGAAATAATAAAACAGGTTTTATTGTTGAATCTGTAATTGACAATAAACGATCAATGATCAGCTCTAGTCAGCGGATCATGACGCTTGTTGATATTGGTGTTTACACGAATGAGGAAGAGATGCCATTGAATCAGGTTTTTCTGAAGATCCAGCAAAGTGGAAAGGATAAGTCAATTGATCTCAAGGCCGATGTAAAAAAGCTTCGCGAATTTTTCAAATCCGTTGTGCCTGAATATGATGAAGCGCGTGTGTATGATTCCGATATCAAGAAAATGTTGTCTTGGTACCTTTTGCTAAATGGGAAAGTTGACTTCAGTAAGGTTGAAGAGGAAGAAGACAAAGTTCTTCGTCAGCAAGAACAAGATAAGCCAATTCCTAAAATACACGAAGCACACGGTCCTAAGGAGATGGCTGCAAAGAGTAGTTCTGCACGAACCCGGAAGAAAGTTTAGATTTTCTAATCTCGCGAATTCATTTTTTATCTCAACCCAAATCTATGAATCAAGATTCAACGGCTGTTTCCGTTCCTGAAAAAATGAAACGGAATTTTGTTCCAAAGACAATGAAACTTGATGAATGGTCTGCTCTCGAGCCAATTTATGTGGAGTTATCCGGTCGGGAAATTTCAAGCCTGGATGAATTGAAGCACTGGCTAAAAGATTTGAGCGAGCTTGAGGCTGTAATTTCTGAACATGCAGGATGGTTATATATTCGCATGACCTGTGATACAACAGACAAAAAAAGGACTGAGGCTTACACGCATTTTGTGGAGGAGATCAATCCTAAAATAGAGCCATTTGCGGACAAGCTTAATAAGAAATTATTTAATTGTCCCTTTAACTCCGGACTTGCTGATCCATATAAATTATATCTGCGTCAGGTAGACAATTCCATTAAGATTTTCCGTGAAGAAAATATTCCCCTCGAAGCCGAGCTTGCAGTGAAGCAGCAAAAGTTCGCCGAGATTTCGGGGGCAATGACTGTGGACGTAGAAGGAAAGACCATCACATTACAACAAGCCTATAATTATCTGAAGAGCCCGGAGCGGAATGTTCGTCAAGATGTTTATCATAAAGTAAATTCCCGACGACTGCAAGACAGAGATAAATTGGATTCTCTCTTCAATGAGCTTATCGCCTTACGTGATAAGGTCGGGAAAAATGCCGGCTTCAGTAATTACCGTGATTATATGTTCGTGGAGCTTGATCGTTTTGATTATAGTGCAGATGACTGCATTCGCTTTCATGAGTCAGTGAGTAATGCAGTGGTTCCTGTGCTTGATGAACTCATGTCATCACGAAAATCTGCCATGAGACTTGATAAACTCAAGCCATGGGATACCGAAGTGGATGAGCTTGGGAGACCCGACATGAAACCCTTCAAGGATGGCGAGGAGTTGATTAATAAAACGATTGCATGTTTTGGAGATATACATCCTTACTTCGCGGAGGTTGCTTCAACATTGAAGGCATTGAATTATATTGATCTTGATTCTCGTATTGGAAAAGCACCCGGAGGTTATAACTATCCGCTTTATGAATCAGGTGTTCCCTTTATTTTTATGAATGCGAGTGGTTCCTTGAAGGATATCACCACGATGGTCCACGAGGGCGGGCATGCAATTCATTCCATGCTTACTAAAGATCTTGAGTTTATAGGTTTCAAAGAAGTGCCTTCAGAGATTGCCGAGTTGGCATCTATGAGTATGGAATTAATTTCCATGGAACACTGGAATCATTTCTTCTCTGATGCTGAAGAACTGCGACGTGCAAAAAGAGATCAGCTTGAAGGTGTTTTGGAGACATTACCCTGGATTGCTTGTATTGATGCTTATCAGCATTGGTTGTACACTCATCCTCAACACAGCATTGCTGAAAGAACGAAAGCATGGCTTAGTATTTATAAAAAATTCAGTTCGTCTGTAATAGACTGGACAGAGAATGAAGCAGAATTAGAGGCTATGTGGCAGAAGCAATTACACTTGTTCGAAGTCCCATTTTATTATATTGAATATGGAATGGCACAACTTGGTGCAATAGCAGTTTGGAGAAACTACAAACAAAATCCTCAAAAAGCTGTCTTGCAATACATGGATGCGTTGAGTTTGGGCTATTCGAAATCAATCCCTGAAGTATATGAGGCTGCCGGGATCCGATTTGATTTTTCTGAAAATTACATTCGAGAGCTTATTGATTTCACGCGTGTGGAGCTGAGTAAAGTGTAAGAAAACACCGTCTTTTTTCAATATTTTTTCCGGTCGGAGCCAATTGAGTCAATCAATTGAATTATTTATGGCCGTTTATACACGTTTTTGAACGCTGGATTTTTAAGATTATAAACTGATTCATGAGGCTTGCCTTTTGAAGCTAATTCGGCATCGTGTTCAGGTAGTATCTGCTCGTGTTTTTAACAAAAGTTATTCAGCTCTTTGTAATGAAAAGACTCATATTTCCATTGATTAGGGGCTTTTTCATAAAACATCTTTGAGCGGAACCCATATAAGGAAACGCATCAAATTGCACACTTTGGCAACTAAAAGCAATAAACCTCAACGACAGATTTCGGATGAAGGGCGGAAGATCTTGTATCGACTGCTTCTTCTTGCGGTGAGCATTGTTTATGCCTTGGTTTTTATTCTCGATTATCTTCTTCAATTACAATTTACGTTTTTCCTCCTGCTAAGCCTGTTTGGTTTTGTAATTCTCACGCTGCTTTACATGTGGTTCAAAGTCTCCAATGTTGACGTAGCTGAATTAGAGCAAGAAGCAGAAGTAGAGACAGAACCCGATTCATTGAAGTTTGATGATGCAATTTTCTTGGTGAACATGAACACCGGACTTTGCATTGACTGTAATCAGGCTGCCATCTCACTTTTTGAGTCAGATGATCAGGCTTCACTGCTAGGCATAGACCTGAATAAGTTGATGGCTGTGCCATGGACTGCAGATCAAAGTCTGGATATTCGCCAGCAACTTCAACGAATAAAAAAAGCAAGTGCGCTTGGAGAATATTTGACACTCAAAGGCAAAATCTTTAAGGGTTTAATGCAGGCCTCCCGTCGCGAGGAAGGTGGCGAAAATTTTCTGGCCGTTCGAATCACCGATATGTCCCGTGTTCTTGATTCGGAGATTGATGCAGAACAAGCTGTTCCAAGTGATAAATCAAAAGACGAAGAGCCATTACAAGCT
>Ga0138256_10002831_pt1 | contig 18508 bp, 25 predicted proteins | sample KNB2016incub_MG_FD_105486 | JGI IMG/M metagenome (GOLD analysis project Ga0138256, IMG submission 105486) | Active sludge microbial communities from wastewater in Klosterneuburg, Austria - KNB2014incub_MG | ecosystem: Engineered > WWTP > Activated sludge > Unclassified | place: Austria... | reverse complement strand
CGTCGTGATGCATGGAGAATGGCGGCGAGCGAAGCGTGGACGGCGAGCGCTTGATACCTAGCGCCTCGTTGCCTGCCGCGGCATTCCGCGCACTCGCGACCGCGCGGGAGGGATCAGGGGCGTTCCTTGTGCGGCACCGGAGGGAGCCGCCACTGCCGCGCGACCTCACGTACCTGGGCGAGCATCGCGTCCAGGTCGCGGCGCGACAGGTAGCGCCCGGCCAGCACCACGCCCTCCAACTCCCGCATCCGGTTGATGTCCTCCAGCGGATTCGCGCGCACAAGGATCACGTCGGCCACCTTGCCCGCATCGATCGTCCCCAGCGAATCGCGCGCGTGCAGGAACTCGGCCGGGCGGATGGTCGCCGCCTGCAACGCCTGCAACGGCGAGAGCCCTGCTTCCACGAGGTGTTCGAGTTCATCTAGAAGGCTGAAGCCGGGGAGGCGGTTCGTCCCCGGCATGTCGCTGCCAGCGAGGATCGGGACGCCGGCGCGCGACATGGCCGCCGTCAGCTGAAACGCGCGGCGTGCGTACGAGAGCGACATCAGCGTGTCGCCCTGTTCCCAGTTGCCGCGTCGCCCGGTCATGAACGGCAGGTAGTACGGAGCCCTCGCCGCCTTGAGGCTGCTGTCGTCGAGGACGCCGTTCACGTGCCGGATCGAAGTGAGCGTCGGCGTCTGCCACGTCCGGTTCTTCACGAACCGACGAGAGAGACGCTGCGCCAGGCTGTCGTTGTAGCTCTCGAGCGCGCGACGCTGACGCGATTCGAGTCGAGCTTTCTCGTCCCAGATCCCCGCACGTAGGAGCCGCTGTCCCCACCATGTGCGCTCGCGCTGGGCCTCGACGAGCAGCTCCTCCTGCATCGTCGAAGTGGCGAGCAGGACGCCGTGCAGGTGCTCCACGCTCGCCAACCCGGCGTCGGATATGTCCTGCACCCGCATCCACGACGGCACGTGGCCCGAAACGGGAAGCCCCTCGGCACGCGCCGCTTGCATCAGCACCGGAAAGCGCTCTGGCGGGAGCGCCAGGTACTTCACGAAGTCCGCGCCCTCCTGCTTGAGCATGCGGACGGACTTCCGGAGGTCGTCGTCAGTGGCGATCGGGTAGGGTGCCCCCGGGACCACCGGACGGTCGGAGCCGACCTTTGCCCCAGTGACGATCATCCGCGGGCCGATCATCTCGCGCGCCACGATCGAACGCCGCCAGTCGGTCAGGACCTTCAGGTTGCCCGACATGTCCCGGATCCCCGTGACGCCGTTGGCGACAAACAACGGAAAGACGAACTCGGCGTTGTGCAGCAGCGTCGCCTCTTCGCCCGGCGCCCGCGGCCGCATTGCCGTCGACGAAACGTGCACGTGCATGTCCCACAACCCGGGGACCGCGTAGAGTCCCGTTGCGTTGACGACCTTCGCGTCCGCTGGGACCTTGACGCGTCGCTGGGGGCCGACTTCGCGAATGCGCCCTCCGACGATCAGGATGGTCTGGTCGGGTTGAATCGCCCCCGTGGCAACGTCGACTACCCGTACGTGGGTAAGCGCGATGCGCTCCTGCTGCGTGGGGATACCCTGCGCCTCGAGCGCGGCAGACGTCACGAGGCTGAAGAGTACGGCCGTTGCCAGACTGAGCGCGCGGACGATCGCCAGACGGGCGCTCTGTCGATTGCGTACAACACCGGTCGGAGCGGGAGCGACGGTCAAGGGCATGGTGCCTCGGGCTGGGAGGTCGGCTCCTGAGCGCATATCGGGTGCGTTCTAGGAGAGCCCGACCGTGGCCGGGTTGACGAGCATTGCTCCAAGTTACGTGCCAGATCGCTCTCATCCGACCCTCATTCTGCTGGCGCGAGGCGTGCGTTGCCTGCGTCGTGCCGTCCCATCGACGTCGAATCGTGCGAGGTGGCGGTCGTCAACGCTTGCCCATGCACGCGCCAGCGAAAGGACCGCGGGTGCGTTACCACCGAGCTGAACGCCCAACTGTGCCGTTGAACGTGACGCGTTTCCTGCCCTGGCTCCACAAGTGGATCGGAATCGTCATGGGAGTGATGGTGTTCGTGTGGCTGGCGAGCGGGATGGTGATGATCCTCCCCGTCACCCCCATCGTCCCGAAGGTGTCCGTCGAGCAGCTCGACATGCGAAGTGCGGTGCTCTCGCCGGCCGCGGCGCTCGACCTCGTCGCTACACGCGAGGGGAGCACCGCGTTGCCGCGTCGCGTACTCATGGTAGCGGTCGACGGCGCCCCGTACTACAGGGTCGACATGAAGGACGGGAACTCCTTCCTGATCAACGCCTCCTCCGACCACGGTGAGCTTTTCGGCGAGCACGGGCTCAAGGGACACGCCAACGCTTTCTACCTCCCCCTCATCTAGGTCCCGCTCTTCATTCGTTACCCAGGCAAGGTCCCGGCCGCTCGTCGCGCGACCGATCCCGTCTCGCTGCGCGACCTCCCCGCGACCATTGCCGAGCTGGCGGGGCTCCCAGAAGGGGTGCTTTCTGGGACCCCTCTTTCCTGGACGTGGACGCCTGACCTGGTCAATACCGCGAGCCGGGTCGTCTCCGAGCTGACGAAGGGGCGCAACGTGAGCCCGTCGTTTGCGAACGAGAAGACCGGACTGGTCGGTATCCTCGACGCCGAGCATTACTTCATCCGGAACGGCTTTGGGGCCGAGCAGCTGAATCGATATGTCGTCGACTCGGCCGAGCAGCACGACCTGATGCGCTCCACGGGCCAGGAGGCGACCGCCGCCCGACTCCGCGAACTGCTCGATCGGGACGTCCCCAAGGGCAGAGTCCACTACAGCGCTCGGGCGCGCCGCTCGGCGGAAAGCACCGAGGGATCGATACGCCGAACGCTGCGCGCGCGTCCGGAGGCTGTTGAGGGACCGCGACACTTGAAGGGCTCTCGGCAATCCGACTCCGTTTCGTCCCGTGATGTCGGTCACCAGCGGTCAGTGCGTCGGGTAGCGCGGCGTGCATGCATCTCGCGCTTTGAGAGCCAACTGGGAGTACACGCCGCCTCACTCGCCGCCATTTGCCCGCCTCGACCTCCTCCCCGACTAGCTCGTCCCCGACGGACGAAAGGTCGCCACGTGGCCCGGCCCCGGGTCATCGCTCGCCCTCAGCGCGCCGCTCGCTCGCCGAGTGGTGCTGGTGGTGGCGGGGCTGCTTCTGGCGATCGCGTGGTTCTGCGGGACACCGGTATCGGTTCGGGAGAGGACGACGCGCAGTACTTCCATCTCGCGCGTGACTTGGCGCAGTTCGGCTCTCACGAGCGATGGGATGTCGCGTCCCCCTTTCATGTCAGATATCCGCCGCTCTTCCCCGCGTTTCTAGCACTCATCGGCGTTACCATCGGCTGGAGCGTCGACGCGATGCTCTTCGTGATCGCGCTGTGTTCGGCGCTTGCGATCTTCGTCTTCTTCGACGCGGCGCATGGTCGGCGTCGAGATCGCCCTCTTCGCCTCGCTGCTCTGGGCGTTCAATCCGCTTGCCCTGCGTACGGGCGGATGGCTGCTCTCCGAGTCGCTATTCAGCCTTTTCTTTGCTTTGGCGCTCTGGGGGGTGTCGCGCGAGGAAGAGGGGACGCGTTTCGGGATCATCGCCGGGATCAGGGTCGCGGCAGCGTTCCTCACGCGAACAGCCGGCGTCGCACTCGTCGTCGGACTGCTCGCGTACTGGCTCGTACGCTGACGCTGGAAGCGTGCGTCGATCCTGGCAGTTACCGCCGCAGGGACGATCGGGGTGTGGCTGCTCAGGCCATTCAACACGCCAGAAGCCAACAGTCAGCGCCTATACTCGGCGGATATCGCCATGATCACTGCGAAGGCCGCGCCGCCCCCCAACGCGAGACCGAAGCCGGTGCCGCCGGGATCATGGTACGATGCAGTTACGCGACTCGGGGCGCGTGTCGAGCGCATGGCGACCCAGTTGATTCCGACCGTTCTCGCCTTTCGTACAATCCCGGGAACCGTCGTTGACAATCCGGCGTGGTTGGCTGTGCTGGATGTGACGGGAACTGTGGCTGCTGCCGTACTGTTCCGCAAATGGCTCGCCGCTGCGCTTCCACTGACGTCGTATCTCCTGCTACTAGCCGTCTGGACGTGGATGATGGAGCGATACTACACTCCGATCATCTCCCTCCTCTTCCTGACGATGCTTCTAGGGGCCTCGTCTATGGCTGCGCGCATCGCCCCCCGTTAGCGTGCGAGCGTGGTGCTGACGCTGGTGGCCATTTTCCTGCTGGGAGAGATACCGCGCGTCGCGAACCTCCTGACCGAGTGGGCGCGATGTGACAGGGCCAACATCGCAACATCGAAGGGATGCTGTCCCCCCGAAGAACGCAGCTACTTCGCGATGTCGCGGTGGGTGCGCGACTCTACGCCGGCGGACGTCTTCTTCTTGGCCAGCAAGGAGGCGGCATTTTTTTCACCGATTCCGGTCGTCGGGTAGTGAACCAGATTAGAGTCCTGCGAGAGGACTCGACGTCAGTCATCCCGTATCTGCGCGCACGCGGGGTTACTCATGTGGCGCTTGGTTCGGTGGGGGTCCGTTCGCTTCGGTATGGAAAGCTGATTGCGATCGTCTGCCAGGATTTGATCCTGCTGCGCGAGTTCGCGGATGACGACGCGGTACTGCGTGTGCGAGGGGCGGATGAGCCGACGGATGGCGGTGCTGCCTGTCGCGCGCTTGCGCCTCGGCGCAACAGAGAACCGCTCCCCGAGCGCCGCGAACGTGTTCGGAGGGCGAACGTTGCCCCAGCAAACGAGAGCAGTGCCGGCCCCGAGGCTGCGCGCTGAGGCGATCACATACCGTGAGAGCCCAGCGGGCGTCCACCCGGTGCGGAGCGAGTGATGTTGGAGGGCGCTTCGCGTGCGCCCCGCAAGTCTTAGGGGTGCGCGCCTTCCTTGAGGGCCGCGACGGCGCCGACGGGCTCTACCGATAGCCAGTGCGACGTCAGGCGAAACACCAGCAGCCGGTGAAACAACTCCCAGCAGGTCGTGGCGCGCACGTATGAGAGCCCCGCGCCGCGCATCCGCCCGAACACGTTGAACTCGATGACGCGAAGCCCCATCTGGTGCGCCTTGACCATGATCTCCGGGTCCAGGAGCCAGTCCTTCGACTGCAGATCCATGGCCCGAATCACCTCGGCGGGGAGCAGCTGGGGCTTCCGTTCACGTCGATCGAGGCCAGCCCCGGCCAGAGGACGCGCACGAAGACGTTGTACGAGGTGGAGACCAGCTTGCGCGGCAGGCCGTCCATTCGGAAGTGGCCACGCACTTTGGCCAGCACGCGGCCGCGCGTTGCCGCCGCTGCCTCTTTCAGTCGTACCATGTCCTCGGCGTCGACCTGACCGATGTACATGCCAGCCGCCTCTCACCCGTCCTGCGATCAGATGGCGCGATGTTTGCAACGCCTTCGTCTTGCCCTCCAGTCGACGTCGGCGTTCATCGTCGACGATCGCCCACGGAGGCGCCCGCGCTCGTAGCGCAAGTGTCGGATGACGCAGCGACAGGTCCCACAATGCCAATGAACGTTACGCGATTCCTGCTCTGGCTTCACAAGTGGATCGGAATCGTCATGGGAGTGATCGTGCTCGTATGGCTGGTGAGCGGGATGGTGATGATCCTGCCGTTTTATCCGGTCGTCGACCAGTCGCAACTTGCCACACCGAACATGCGACAGGCGGTCATCTCCCCCGCGGCGGCCACCGAGATCGCCGTGGTACGTGAGCAGGGCGGGAGCGAGCCGCGCAAGGTCCAGTTGATTCCCGTAGGCGGCGACCCGTACTACAAGATCGACCTCATGGGCGGGAAGAGCTTCCTGATCAGCGCCATCGACGGCGAACGCCTCCTCATCAAGCGCGAGGTGGCCGAGGGGCTCGCCAGACGAGGACTCCCGCCCGCGGTTCGTGTCCGCGCGGTCAGCGAAATCACAGAGCACTCCCTCGCGAATCCACGCGGACCGGTCCCCGCCTTCCGGTTCGAGTTCGACGATCCATCGGAGACGACGGCGCTGGTGGGAATTCGAGACGGCGTCGTCATGCACACCGACGGGCGCAAGCGCATCCGCGCCTTCGTGACGGGACTGCACACCTTCGACCAGCTCGAGCTACTCGTCGGGGACTCGACCCCGAAGAAGGGGGCGTTGCACCTCACGAGCATCATCTCGATCGTGCTGGTCATGAGCGGATACTACGTCGTGCTCCCCCGGCGCTGGCGCCGCCGGTGGGAGACGCGGAAGCAGCCGACGACGTAGCGTCGCTCGGGTCGCACGGCTGCTCGAATGCGATCGCGGAGCCCGTGGCTATCGTCTCCGCGCCCGCAGCGCGGTATGGCGGCTGGCGGCCTCACACCCGTGTCCGTTGGTGGCAATGCCCAGTTCAGCGATGGCCGCGCCGAATTCCGGGCGATTGGCCGGCCAGAACTGCATCTCCCCGGAGTCGTCGACTGTGAAGCCGCTCGCGATGCGCACGGCTACGCGCAGGCGGAGGTTGGGAGCCGGATTGGGAGTGCAGGGGATTGGTGCGTTGAAGCGGGTGCGGGCCGTGTAAGTCAGCTGCACACCAGAGCGCGTGGCGTACGGCTCGAACTTGGGGCGAAGCGGCGACGGGTGCTGCAGCGACGAAGGCCCCGGGAGCAGGAGGTTCTCGATCACCGGGCGCTTCCATGCGGGGAGGCGCCGATGCGCGGGCGGTGCCGACAGGATGGGGTGCATGAAGAGCGGGCTCACCCCGATCAGCAAGAGCGCCAGCCAGTAGCGGCGCGCCGCACGCCAACTCGCCTTCGCATCGAAACGCTGGAAGCACTCCGCGATCGTCAACGCCACCGGCATCCAGATCAGAGGCGATCCATATCGAGGCTCAGGGGCCACGACGAACTAGGCCACCAGTCCCACCAGTGACGGCACCGCGAGGAGCCACATCCTCGGTGCCGCATCGCCCCGGCGATGTCGCGCGCGCCCGACGAGAAGGCAGAGCCCGGCCCGAGCGTCTGGAGCCCGGGGATGACGACCAGGTGCAGGTCGGCGACCGCGCTCTCCTCAAACCAGCGCCAGAACCACCCTTCGATCCCCGTCTCGTCAGCGATCACCTCACGCTCGTCCACCGACGCGCGAGCGGAGAATGCGGCGAAGGCGAACTCGCAGTTGGCGTGTTCGGACGGGGCGCGCCAGTCGACAGGGAACGGGAGCACGCTCGATGGGAAGAGCGGGTAGCCACTCAGGATCACTCCGCGTCCCGTCCATGCCACGGCGATCAGCACCGGCGCCGCCACGGCCCACGCCAACCCCCTCGTCAGGATCGCCCGCGGAGGTCGATCCACGACGATCAATGGCCCCAGTACCAGGAGCGCCAGCAACACTGCGACCAGCGCCACGCTCACCTCGAACGTCACCGCGATTGCCATGTCCGCCAGCACACAGAACACGCGATACGCTGTCTGGATCGCTTTCGGTGACGAATGCGCCTGCTCGACTGCCTCGCCGCGGTCCGTGAACAGCTTGAACGACTCCAAGGCCGCCATGAACAGAGAGACGGTGTCCGGGAGGTCGGTTGCGAAGCTCGTCAGCCAGTCTTGGATCACCAGGTTCGTCGCTGGAGCCAGCAATGCAGCGTCGAACACTCCCTGAACCGCCCCGAGTTCTCAGGAGACTCGGTGAATTGGGTCCTTGCGCGGCGGGTTGCATCGCCTTTGGCCTCGCCGTGGAGTAATGCTGCGACTCGAACTCGGCGGGGGGAAGGTAAGCCGAGCGGCTCGAGGAGTCGCGTCGTGTTGAACCAGTGCACCCACGCGAGTGTCGCGAACTCCGCGTCCTCGAGGGAGCGCCATGGCCCCTGACGTCGGATGACTTCCGTCTTGAACAAGCCGATCACGCTCTCGGTGAGCGCGATGTCGTAGGAGTCGCCACGGCTGCAGACGGACGCGTCGATGCCGGCCGTTGCGAGCCGTTCGGTGTAGCGAATCGCGAGATACTGCCCAAGTTCAATCCGTCGTCGCAACAGTGTGTTGTGCCTCGGATCGTAAGAGCTCGTTCAACGCTTCGGTAGGGGTGTGCCAGTCGAGCGTCTTGCGCGGACGCGAGTTGAGGGCGAGGGCGGCAAGCGTGGCAGCGCTGTGGATGCTGAGGTCCCTGCCTTTGGGGAAGTACTGTCGCAGGAGCCCATTGGTGTTCTCGTTGCTGCCACGTTGCCACGGACTGTGGGGGTCGCAGAAATAGACCGCGAGCCTGGCGTCGATGCGCAGCCGGGCGTGCTCCGCCATCTCCGAGCCTTGGTCCCAGGTGAGGGAGCGGCGGAGGTGCGTCGGCAACGCACGCATCGCGCGTGTGATGGCGTCGCGTACTGCAACCGCCCCATGGCCCGCGAGCGCTGGCCCATGCATCAGGCGGGCCTCGGCGTTGCGTTCCGCCATCGGCGGCAGGTGCAACAGCAGCGTGAAGCGCGTGGTGCGCTCGACCAGCGTCCCGATGGCGGAGCTCTCGAGACCGAGGATCAGATCACCTTCCCAATGGCCCGGCACCGCGCGGTCCGCCGCCTCCGCAGGGCGCTCACTGATCATCACCTCGGGCGAGATGAAGCCCTCGCCCCGGCGACCGACGCGCGCCCGCGGCACTCTTAAGGCACGGCCGGTCCGCAGGCACGCACTCAACTCGCGGCGGAGCGCGCCGCGCCCCTGGATGTAGAGCGCCTGGTAGATCGCCTCGTGACTGATGCGCATCGTCGGATCATCCGGGAAGTCGAGCGGCAGCCGGCGCGCGATCTGCTCAGGACTCCACGCCCGGCTCCAGCGGCGATGCTGGCGCGGCCCGTGCCGTCGTCCCTTCCACGCGACTGTCGGCCCGGGAACGGCCCGACCGCCAGGCGTGGAGAGGACACCGGCCAGGCGATCCTGGACATACTGTCGCAGTGGCGGGTGGGTGGCGAGCTTCGCCGCTTTAGGACGGCAAGCCGCGCGGTCCGCATGCTACTGCGCCGTGGTCGCGCGATAGTCGAGCGCACCGCTGAGCGTCGCCGCATTCCGACGCAGTTCGCGCGAGATCGTGGAGGGATGGCGATGGAGACGGCGCGCGCATTCACGCACCCCGTGCCCTTGAGCGCGCAACAGCGCGAGTTGTTCACGCTCGACGAACGAGAGATACCGTCGGGACCGTGTGTCAATGACGATCTCACGTTGCACAGAAATGGCGAGTGAAATTGCACACGCTGGGCGGGGGGTAGAGGGCGGGTCTTAGGGCGCTGTTGTCTCCTTCCGCCGGGGTTTGGCGGGGGGTGGGGTGGGTTGTTGCCGGAGGGCGCTCCGGAGTTCGCCGTGCTCGCGCAGGCGGTAGCTATTCCCGCGGATGTTCACGATGTGGCAGTGGTGGAGCAGCCGGTCGATGAGCGCGGCGGCCATGACCTCGTCGCCGAAGATTTCGCCCCACTCCTCGAAGCCCTTGTTGCTCGTGAGGATGGTGGAGGCGTGCTCGTAGCGCCGGGCGATGACCTGGAAGAAGAGCATCGCCCCGACGCGCGAGATCGGGAGGTAGCCGATCTCGTCGATGATCATGAGGCTCGAAAAGGTCAGCGTCCGCATGCGCTGGACGAGATGGCCCGCCTGCTGCGCGTCCTCGAGCGACGTGATGAGATCCGCGAGCGTGGTGTAGTACACCCGCCGGCCGCTCTCCACGGCCGCCACGGCGAGCGAGAGGGCGAGGTGTGTCTTGCCGACGCCGGGCGGCCCGAGGAGGATGACGTTCTCGCGCCGCTCGAGGAAGCCTAACGTGTGCAGGCTCTCGAGCTGTTCGCGTTTGACGCTCGGCTGAAACGAGAAGTCGAAGTCGGCGAGCGTCTTGATCGCCGGCAGGCGCGACGAGCGCATCGCCGTCTGCAAGCGCCGACTGTTGCGCAGCGAGATCTGCGCGTCGAGGAGGGCCACGATGGCGGCGGGCCCGGCGAGCTGGCCGCCATCGACCTGCTGCAGGATGGCATCGACCGCTTCGAGGGCGCCGGGCATCTTGAGATCGGCGAGCTGCGCGCGCAGCCGGTCGCGCAGCGACAGCCCCGCGGCGGAAGAGGAGGCGCGCATCAGGCTACCTCCTCGAGCGCCGCCGCGGCTGCGGTCGCGTAGGTGTGCAGGGACCGACGCTCGACGGCCGCCGCCGGCACCCGTGGCCGCGCTGCCGTCGGGGCCGCGGGGGCGGGGGATGCGACGAGTGGTCGATAGGCCCTCGGGGCGAGCGGCAGCAGGCACGCCTGCTCCTCCGTCGCAAACACCTCGGCGGGGACGCGCCGCGTCGTGGCATGCACGCGTTGATTGGCGACGTCGGCGAGCCACGTGGTGCACCGCGCGGCGAGATCGTCATCGCCGAGGAACTCGCGGCCGTAGAGGAAGTTGTCGCGGAGGTAGCGCACCGGGCGCTCGACCTTGCCCTTGGTCTGGGCGCGGTACGGGCGACAGGCGCGAATGCGGAAGCCCCAGTGCGCGGCGAAGCGCAGGAACTCGGGATTCTCGAGGAGCTTGCCGCCGCCCGGGCGCTCGTCGGCGATGACGACGGCCTTGAGCTGGTCGAACAGGAGCTCGCGCGGCACGCCGCCAAAGGCGCGGAACGCGGCCTCGAGCCCGGTCATGAGGACCTGCATCGTCTGGCGCGGCGCGAACTGCACCCAGAGCAAGCGCGAGTAGCCCAACACGACCAGCAGCGCGTAGCGCTTGCCCCAGGGGAAGCGGACCTCGGCGAAGTCCACTTGCGCCTGATGGCCGGGCGGCGTCTCGAAGCGGACGATGGGCTCCGGCGTCGCGCGGGGCCGCACGCTCCGCACGTACTCGCGGAGCTGCGAGTAGCCGCCGGTGTAGCCCGCCGCGCGACACTCGGCCATCAGCCGGACCGCACTCAGCGCGGGGTAGGTCGTCAGGCGCGCGTCGATGATCGCGCAGTAGTCGTCGAGCTTATGCGGCACGCGCGGCCGGGCACGGGCCGGCCGGGGCGCCGCCAGATCGCGGTCGAGCTGCCCGGTGCGGAGGAGGTGGTAGATCAGACCGCGACTGACACCGGTCTGTTCAGCGATGGCGGTCTTGCCGAGGCCTTGGTCGAGGAGGTGGCGCAGTAGCACGAGCGTCTCCCAGGAGTACACCAGTACCTCGTCCGCTGGAGTCGAGGTACAGCGTGGCGATGGCCAAGCGAGGAGGGAACGCCGCCGCACCGGCTCACTCCCCACCGCTCCCCCCACCGGGAGGTCAGCTCAGGAGCGCCGCGGTCCGGGCGGACGGCGAGGACGCCCCCTCACCCGAGTGTGCAATTCCGGTCGCCAATTCTGTGCAATCTGGGATCGCCGTTAACACCGTGGGGGCGCCGAGGGCGCGAGGTGTGTCGGTGGCATCCCCCCACCTTGCCGAAACCACCGCGCGCCGACCACCCACGACACACGCGCGGCCGCCACCGCGGCTTCCGGATACAGACCTCGTGCGATGGCCGCCCAGAACGCGACCCGATCCTCTCGTCGTCCAACCGGTGGTCGTCCCAGTGATCGAAGCCGTCGCCGAGTGCATCGCGCCGATTGTCGGGTAGACTCGATGGGTCAATGCAACACTTCTATTGGCATCCGCTACCGAACCGCATCATGGCGAAGATTGGTCGTCCGGGCCTCCCCTCGGAGAGGCGACAGCAGGTCTGGGAGATGTGGAAGGCGGGCCAGTCCATCGCCGTGATTGCGCAGACGGTCGGTTCGCCGGCCGGCTCCATCTTCTCCATCCTGCTGCCCGTCGGCGGGATCTATCAGCGACCGCAGCGGCGGCGGACGACGGCACTGAGCCTGGGGGAGCGCGAGGAGATTTCCCGCGGGTTAGCGGCGAAGGAGTCGATGCGCGCCATGGGGCGGCGGCTCGGGCGTCCCGCGTCAACGATCAGTCGCGAGATCGCACGCCATCGTGGCCTGACCAAGTACCGCGCAGCGGATGCCGATGACCGGACATGGCGGCGCGCGAAGCGACCGAAGCCTTGCTTGCTCGCCTAGCGCCCGCGCTCGCCGCGTACGTCGCGGACCGGCAGGGCGAGGATTGGTCGCCCGAGCAGATTACCGGGACGCTCACGAAGCACCATCCCGGCGGGAGCGCCATGCGCGTGTCACACGAGACGATCTACAAGACCCTGTTCGTCGAATCGCGCGGCGTCCTCGCCCCGGAGCTGCGCGCGCACTTGCGTTCCGGCCGGCCCATGCGGCGGAGCGTGCACAACACCACGGCCGGACAGTGGCGCTCCCAGATCAAAGGCGCTGTTTCCATCCGCGAACGGCCGCTTGACTACAGCGCGTCGACGGCGCAGGGGCATGCCGACCGCGCGGCTCGCCGGCCCAAGGCGGCGAAGCTGGCCACCCACGCGGGCCTCCGACAGTATGTGCAGGATCGCCTCGCGGTCGTCCTTGCCACGCCTGGCGGTCGTGCCGTCCCTGGCCCGACGGTAACGTGGAAAGGGCGGCGGCACGGGCGCCGCCAGCACCGACGCTGGAGCCGCGCCTGGAGTCCCGAGCAGATCGCGCTTCGGCTGCCGCTCGACTTCCCGGACGATCCGACGATGCGCATCAGTCACTAGGCGATCTACTAGGCGCTCTTCATCCACGGGCGGGGCGCGCTCCGTCGCGAGCTGACGGTGTGCCTGCGCACGGGGCGTGCGTTGCCGCTGCCACGCGCTCGCGCGGGCCGCCGAGGCGCGGGTTTCGTCAGGCCCGAGGTGATGATCAGTAACCGCCCGCCCGAGGCCGCCGCACGCGCGGTGCCGGGCCACTGGGAGGGAGATTTGATCCTGGGGCCCGGGCGTTCCGCCATCGGCACGCTCGTCGAGCGCACCACGCGCTTCACCCTGCTGCTGCACCTGCCGCCGATGCCCGGACACAAGCCGGGGGCGCAGGAGAAGCACGGTCCGGCCCTCGCCGGGCACGGGGCCACCGCCGTGCGCGACGCGATCACCCGCGCCATGCGAGCGCTGCCGACACACCTGCGCCGCTCGCTGGCGAGGGATCAAGGAGCAGAGATGGCGTAACACGCCCGCCTGCGCCTCGACGCCGGGCTTGCGGTCTACTTCTGCGATTCCCATAGCCCCTGGCAACGCGGGAGCAACGAGAACACGAACGGCCTGCTCCGGCAGTACTTCCCGAAGGCAACATACCTAAGCGTTCACAGCGCTTCCACACTCGCGGCCGTCGCCCTCGCACTCAACGCCCGCCCGCGCAAGATGCTCGGCTGGGGTACCCCTGCCGAAGATCTGCGCGCGTTCGTACAATCCGACGAACCACACACTGTTGCGACAACCGGTTGAACCCGGGTAGTACGCCGCCCCGCGGCTGATCCCCAGCGCGGCGGATTGGCGCGTCAGAGAGAGCGGGTGCGTCCGGTCGTTCATCGTTTGGCGCTCAACAGGCCGGCCTTGCCGAGCGCGTGTTCTAAGAAATGGCGCTTCGGGATTTCGTGTGGGCGGCGAGCCGGTGTGGACTGACGGAGTTGGCGGTAGGTTGGGGCGATGCGCGATCGCGAACTGTATGCCCGGTTGCTGGGGATTGCTGCGCCGTGGCACGTGCACGACGTCGCGCTGCGGCTCGAGGAGGGCGAAGTGCACGTCCGCCTCGCGCCCGAGGCGGCCGCGCACGAGTGCCCGCGCTGCGGCGCGGCCGGCCTTGGGTATGACACGCGCGAGCGGCGGTGGCGCCACTTGGACACGCGCCAGTATCGCACCATCGTGATCGCGGACGTGCCGCGCGTGCGCTGTGCGACGCACGGCGTCGTGCAGATCGCCGTGCCTTGGGCCGACGCTGGCGCCCGTTTCACCGCGTTGTTCGAGGCGCTCGTGATCGACGGGCTCCACGAGGCCAGCCTGGCCGCCGTGGCCCGACGCCTGCACCTCAGCTGGGACGAGGTGGACGACATTCAGCAGCGGGCCGTGGCACGCGGGCTGGCGCGGCGCCCCGCAGTGCACCCACAACTGATTGGCGTGGACGAGACGTCGTTTCAGAAGCACCACGAGTACGTGACCGTCGTCTGCGACCTCGAGCGGGATGTGGTGCTCTACGTCGCGGACGACCGGCGAGAGGACAGCCTCGCGGCCTTCTACGAGCAGTTGAGCGTTGTGGGGTGTGCGACCCTCGACGTGATCGCCATGGACATGTGGCGGCCGTACATCGCGGCGACGAGTGCGGCGGTGCCGGCGGACGAAGGCAAGCTCGTGTTCGACAAGTTCCACGTGGCTCGGCTGCTGAGCATCGCCCTCGACCAAGTGCGCCCCACCGAACACCGGGCGCTCCGCCCCACGGGGGCCCGCCCCTTGGCGGGGACCAAGTACCTGTGGCTCGCGAACGCGGCGCGCATGGACGCGGCGCGCATGGACGCGGCGCGTTGGCGGCCGTTTGGGGCGCTCCGCAGGAGCACGCTCAAGACGGCGCGTGCGTGGGCGCTCAAGGAAATGGCGATGGTGTGCTGGCAGTATGTACGGCGCGCGTGGGCCGCGAAGGCATGGGCCATCTGGTTCGCCTGGGCCGCCCGCTGTCGGCTCCCCGCGATGCAGACGGCGGCGCAGACGCTCCGGTCGTATCTCTGGGGCATCCTCAACGCCATCGTCTCCGGCGCGACGAATGCGTGGGCCGAGGGCCTCAACGCGCGCATCCAAGCCGTCAAGCGGCGCGAGTGCGGCTATCGCAACCGCGAGCGGTTCCGTCACGCGATCTACTTCCATCTCGGCGGACTCGATCTCTCTCCCGACACGCTGTCGCACGCCCACCCGACTTCCTGAAGCGCCCCGAATTCTTTCTGTGCAAGCAGCCCGACTCCGACGAAGGCGGCGGCCAGCACCACCCGGGTCATGAGAATCGCGATAGTCCCAGCGATGGCGGCGAGAATCACGGTGTCCGAGATGCCAGAGGTGGTTCAGGAAGGCGAATGACGGGAGCGGAGGGTGCGTGCTGCGTACGGTTCATGCAGAACGGAGTATGGTATCTCCGCGCAGCAATGGTACCAACTTGCCGAGCACGACAAGGAGCCGAACCGTGTCTTTATGCGGGCCTAACGTCTTGTGATTCGGGCCACACTTCAGGGAAGATGGTGCCCACGAGTTTGGCGGCGATGACAAGCGGTGATGTGCATCGTTCGATCGCGTTGCGCACGACGACCGGGAGCGAACGGGAGTGCCGAACGACCCAACGAGGCCGGGCGGCCTAACGCGGGGCAGAACGGGAAACCGCCTCTCCCTCGCGCCGCCACTCACTACCTGGACGGGAATCCTCGTCTTCGCCTGGTGGTTCGGGTTGCTCGGAGGGGTCCTCTACGCTGCCTCGCAGACGGTGCGTCCCCGGGTCCTCGGGCTCTTCGGCTGGGTGAGCCGTGATGTCCTGTGGATGTCGGTTGTGTCCCACACGCTCCTCTTCCTGCCAATCGCGGTCGGCATCGCCATCATGGCGCGCGGGCACTCGTGGGGATGCGCCGCCGCCTGCGGGGCGTCGCCTTCCTCGCCGTCCTGTCACAGCTCCTGCCGTACTCGCAGATCGCGCGGTGGGCGCAGGCTATCGTGGCCCTCGGTGTGGCCACGCAGGGCAGCCGCGTCTACCTCGGCAGTGTCGGACGCTTCCGTCTGCTCGCGCTGCGCTCCGCCCTCACGGTCACCCTCGGTATCGCAGTGGTCACTGCCGGCCAACGGGGGTGGCGCACCACCCAGCACAGATTGCAGCTCTCGGCACTCCCGCCGTCGGCCGCCGGGTCTGCCAACGTCCTGCTCGTCATCCTCGACACGGTACGCGAGGCGAACCTGAGCCTGTACGGATACGCCAGGCCCACCACGCCGCAACTGGCGGAGCGTGCACGCGACGCGGTCGTCTTCGATCGTGTGTTCGCCACGGCACCGTGGACCCTCCCGTCGCATGCGACGATGATGACCGGCGCTACCCTAACGATCTGCGCTACGACTGGCGCTACCCGGAGGAGAGCGATGGTCCCACGCTCGCCGAACTGTTGCGCGATCGCGGCTACCTCACGGGGGCTTCGTCGCCAACCTGCTCTACACGTCGAAAGAGTCGGGAATCGGGCGCGGTTTCATCGACTACCGCGACTATCCCCTGTCGTGGCGACAGGTGATGACGCATTCGCCGCTCGGGCAGAACCGCTTTCGTCAGCAGCTGGTGCAAGCGCGCTTGCCCGCGGACCTCAAGCGCATCGCGCGCCGTTTCAACTTGACGCCCAGCGGAGTCCCGGCCGACGAGCCGATTACCGCGGGTGAGATCACCAACGGCTTTCTCGACTGGCAGGAGCGCACCGTCGATCGCCCCTAGTTCGCCTTCCTCAACTACTTCGACGCGCACGGGCCGTATCGCGCCCCCACCGCGCTCTACAAGCAGTTCGGCGATTCGACCAGGCAGATCGATCGGTAAGACGCGGCCATTGCCTATCTGACGCCGAGATGGGGCGCCTCCTCGACGAGCTTGGCCGGCGCGGCGCCCTCGACAACACCATCGTGGTCATTACCTCACACCATGGGGAGCTGTTCGGCGAGCATGGGCTCACCGGGCATGCGAATGCGCTCTACCTCCCGCTCCTCCAGGTTCCGCTCGTCATCCGCTACCCCGCCAAGGTCCCCGGGGCGTGGAGGGTGACGGAGGCGATCTCGCTGCGCGACCTCGCGGCGACGATCGCCGAGCTGGCCGGTCTCCCGCCGACGCCTTCCCCGGGACCTCGCTCTCATGGCCGTGGACGGCCGGGGCACCTAACGCCGCGAGCCTCATCGTATCGGAGGTTGCCAAGGGGCGGAACGTGAGCCCCACCTTTCCAAACGCCAGGACCGACCTGACGAGGATTCTCGACGCCGAGCACCACCACATCCGCAACGGCTTCGGCACCGAGCAGCTGTTCAACTACGTGGTCGATCCTGCTGAGCACACCGACCTGGCGCTAGCCCCGGCGCACCAGGCAGCGGTCGCTCAGCTGCGCGATTCGCTAGCGCGCGTTGCTCCGAGGCGCTGAACGAGCGGACGGCGGCAGCGCCCACCAGAAGTACTGGTTTGGCGTGTTGTGGGGACCCTGCTTCGAGCGACCGACGTCCGTGGCTGACGTCCGTGGCTGACGTCAGGGACGCGTGCTTCCCGTGCTCTCCGTGAGCGCGACGGTCCCCACTCTCTCTTCGGTGCGCCAATGCGACGTCAGGCGAAACATCAGCAGCCGGTGGAAGAACTCCCAGCAGGTCGTCGCGCGCACGTGCGAAAGCCCTGCCCCACGCATGCGCGCAAAGACGTTGAACTCGACGACGCGTTGACGTCGGTCCCGTTTGGAGACAGTTCGAATCGAGAGTAGCCCCGGTTCTGGTCCCGGATCAGAAAGCGGACAGTCGTTAGGTAGAGTTAGGCCGCTACCGAGGGCTGGTTGTCCTGATGCTTGGTGGCGTACTCCGTGGGCGTCAGGTCGCCCAGGGAGCCATGGGGACGGTGCTCGTTGTAGTCGACCCGCCACGCCTCGATGAGCGCCTTGGCGTGGGCGAGCGAATGGAACTGATGCACGTTCCAGCATTCATCGCGCAAGCGGGCGTTGAAGGATCCGATGTGCCCGTTGTCGGTGCGTTTGCCGGGGCGCGTGAAAGCGAGCGTGATGCGATGCTCGAACGCCCAGGTGTCGAGGGCCATCGAGGTGAACTCCGTGCCATGGTCTACGGTGATCGACCGAGGCTGCGCTCCCGCGTGGCGCACGCGGTCGAGCGCCGCCGCGACGTCGGCGCCCGTGACGCGCTGGACCACCTCTAACAAAGAACTCTGGCGACGCCACTGATCGACGACGGTGAGCACGCGGAACGCGCGACCGTCGGCCAGTGGATCATGCACGACATCCATGCTCCAGCGCTGCTGCGCGCCTGTTGGCGGCGTCACCGGCCCGCGATGGAGCGAGCGGTGCCGGCGCTTCCGGACCCGGAGTCGCAACTGCAACCCTTCCAGGCGGTACAGACGCCGGACGCGCTTCCGATTCACCGGCCAGCCCTCCCGACGGAGCAGGATGTAGATCCGGTAGTAGCCGAAGCGTGGCCGCGCCTGCGCGAACTCCCGAATGCGCAGGCGGATCGCCGACTGATCTCGCGCGATGCTCTTGCGGTACCACGCGGCCCGACTGAAGCCGGCCAGTCGACAGGCCCGCACGCCACTGATCCCGAAGGTGTCCTGGAACCACTGGGCGGTCGCGCGTCGACGGGTCGGCGTCACCCGTTTTTTCGGAGCGCCTCCGCGAGCATGTGCTTGTCGAGCGTAAGATCGGCGACTAGCCGCTTCAGCCGATTGTTCTCGTACTCGAGTTGCCGGAGGCGCCGCATCTCGCTCGTCCCGAGATGGGCGAATTTCTTCTTCCAGACATAGAACGTGGCCTCGCTGACGCCCAACTGGCGGCAGACGTCTGCGACGGCAGTGCCGCTCTCCGCTTGGCGCAGGGCATAGGCGATCTGTTCTTCGGTGAAGCGGGACTTCTTCATCGGGTCGTGCTCCTGGGTGAGGCCCCCAGGCGCGAACCTACTCTACTTCCCCTATGCCGTCGAATTCG
>Ga0138256_10002828_pt1 | contig 18511 bp, 11 predicted proteins | sample KNB2016incub_MG_FD_105486 | JGI IMG/M metagenome (GOLD analysis project Ga0138256, IMG submission 105486) | Active sludge microbial communities from wastewater in Klosterneuburg, Austria - KNB2014incub_MG | ecosystem: Engineered > WWTP > Activated sludge > Unclassified | place: Austria... | reverse complement strand
TCGCCGAGGTCGCGGATGTTCTGCGCGCTCATCGCGATCGACAGGCCATAGACGGTGCTGGCGCTGCCGGTCTTGCGCAGCGCGCGCAGGAACAGCGGCGCCGTGCCGGCGCCCAGGCCCATGATGACGAGCTGCGGCGCCGCCTTGGCGATCTCGGCCGCGGCAGGGTCGACTTCCGGGCTGATCGTGCTGGGCGTCGTCGCGATGACGGCGGGCTTGATCTTGTACTTGTCGCAGGCGACGTTGAACGCGGCGAGCAGGCCCGCGCCGAGCGGGTCCTTCGGGTGCACCAGGCCGATTTTCGTCGTGCCCAGCATGGCGGCCGTCGAGATCAGCTTGTCGACCTCCTGGTCGTAGTTCGCGCGCACCCAGAACGTGTTGGGCGCCTGCTTCTTGCGCAGCGCCACCGTGCCGGTATTCGGGCCGACGACGGCCATGTCGGGCGCCGCCTCCATCACGGCGGCGACCTGGCGCGTCCCGAGCGGATGGATGATGGCGAGCATGCTCGCGTCGGCCTGGAACGCCTGCGCGTTCTGCTTGGCGACGTCGGGATTGAACTTGTCGTCGGCCATCACGAGCTCGACCTTCGCGCCGTGGATCCCGCCGGCGCGGTTGACGGCGTTGAAGTAGGCGGTCGAGCCCTCGAACATGCCGGCACCGTTGACCTTCTCGGGGCCGCTGTTGGCGAAGGTCGCGCCGATGCGAAGCGTCTTGCCCTGCGCGAACACGCCGGCCTGCCAGCCGAGCGTGCCGGCGACCGCCCCCGCCAGGCAGCGCAGCGCACTGCGCCGGGTCGCGCCCGTGTTGCCCGCGATCGGGGAATACTGCACTCGAGGTTTCGACATGGCCATCTCCCACCCCCTTCGAGGGGTTGCTCGTGCGGGCCGAGTGTGCCTCGTTGCGCGCTTGCGGTGCCGCCGCCGCCGGAACGTGACATTTGTCTGCCGCCTGCATCACGGAAGGCCGTGTCGCTCATAATCGCCGGCACCCGGCTTGGCGAGTGCATGCGCCCCGTGCACGCGAGACTCCCGCTGCCTGTGTCGATGTCTGCGCTGTCACCGAGCGGGCCGCGCCGGTCCGATGCCGTCGCCCTCGGCGCGCTGCTGCTGGCGGTCGGCGCGGCGCACTGGCTGGCGCTCGCGGGTTTCGGCGTCGCGCGCACGCCGCAGGCCGCACCGCGGCGTGCGCTGGTCGATGTGCCGGCGCGCGGCATTCTCGTCGTCGCGCCGGCGCGGGCGCCGGTCGCCGTCGTGGCGGCGCCGACCCGGCCGGAGCGGGCGACGGCCTCGTCTCGTCGCGTGTCGCAGCGCGCGTCGCCCGTCGAACCTGTGTCGCATGCTCCCGATCGCGCCGCCGCCGAGCCCTGGCCGACCTATGCCACCGATCCGCCGCCCGCGTTCAGTGCGCGTTACGTCGTGCTGCGCGGCGCAGCGAGCGGCCACGGCGTGCTGCACTGGCAGCCGTCGAGCGACGGCTACGTCGCCCGTTTCGACGTCGAACTCGGCGCGCACTCCTGGACCTGGGAAAGCCGCGGCAGTCACGACGCCGCCGGCCTCGCGCCGCTGCGCTTCACCGATCGTCGGGTCCGCCGCGGCACCCAGGCCGCCAACTTCCGGCGCGGCGACGATGGCGGCTCGCCGCGCATCGGTTACTCGGGCCCGCCGGTCGAGCACCCGCTGCCGCCGGGGGCGCAGGACCGGCTGAGCTGGATCGTGCAGCTCGCCGCGATCGCGCGCGCCCGCGCCGAGCCGTGGACGAGCGGCGAAGCGGTCTCGCTGTACGTCAGCGGCGCGCGCGGCGACGCCGACCGCTGGGACTTCGTGGTGGCCGGCCTCGACGACGTGGCGTTTCCCGGCGGCACGCAGCGCCGCGCCGTGCGCCTGCTGCGCGAGCCGCGGCGCCGCTACGACGTGCGCGTCGAAGTCTGGCTCGATGCGCTGCGCGGGCACCTGCCTCTGCGGCTGCGCACGACGCCGACCGGCGACGCGCCGGTGCTGGAATGGCTGCTCGACGACGATGTGGTGCCGGCCCGCTGAGCTCCGGGCTTGAAATCGAGTCCCGTGGACCCATGTGCCCGGCATACGCTCAGCAAGGGCAACCACCATGCAGATGGTCTACAACTCCGAGAACTTCGCCGTCGTCCAGTTCGACGTGCCCGCCGCCGCGGGTGCATCGGCCGCGCCGCGCGCGGCGCGCGGCGGGTTCGAGATCGTCGACAAGTTCGCGCGCAAGGAGATCTACATCGACGGCGCGCTGGCCGCCAGCTTCAAGGAAGGCGTGGCGGCGCTGATCGACAAGGCCTCGTCGGAAGAGGAATTCGACGCCTGGCTCGGCCGCTACGCGGCCCTGATGCAGCAACCGCTGACGGCGCACTGATCACGCATCGCCCGGCGCCTCGCAGGGGCGGGCGCGTCCGGGCTTGCCCCCGGACGGCGGCTGCGCCAAGATGACCCGTGACGCGTCATCCTGGAGCGCCGCTTGAAGACTGCCGATGCCCGGTTCGTCCTGTCGCCCGACCTGGCCGAGGCTCCCGTGCTGGACCGCCTCTGCTCGCAGTTCGTGCTGACGCTGACGCTCAACAGCGCGGGCCGCTTCAACCTGCGCCGCGACTGGAGCAGCCTGCTCGCGCTGACCGGCCGCCACCTGGTGTGGCCGGCCGTGGTGCTGGCGCGGTTGCGCGCCTTCCTGCGCACGCGCTGCGCCGGCAACGCGCTGTGGCGCGGCCACGATGCGCTGGCCGACGACGCCTTCATGCAGCGCCACGGCGCGTGGAAGGGCCCGTACGAAGAGGGCACGCTGTTCTTCTACATCGACGAGTACATCAAGGACGCGCCGAAGGACCTGCTCGCCGTGCTCGGCGCGACGCGCGACTGGCTCGCGCGGCGCGTGAAGAAGGAGCACACGCTGGTCGAGAAGAACATCGACGCGCTGGCCGGCCTGCTGCAGCTCAACCCCGCAGAACGCGCATTGCTGCTCTACGGCACGCTGGCGCGCTACCAGCGGGAGCTGCGCGGCCTGCTCGTCGAGTTCAAGGTCGCCAACGCGCAGGAGGCCTATGCCGCGATCGCCGCGGTGGCCGGCGTCAACGAGCAGGAGGTCGCGGAGGCACTGCGCGCCGGCTCGCGGCTCGAGCGCATCGGCATGGTCGAGAACCTGATCTCCGAGCACAACATCACCGACCTGGCCGACCTGATGAAGGTCAGCGAGCAGCTGCCGCCGGTGCTGATGCGCGAGTACCGGGGACCGAGCGACCTGATGGCCGTATTCACGCGGCCGGCCAGCAAGAGCGCGCTGACGCCGGCCGACTTCGGCTTCGCCGCCGACGATCTGCGCGTGCTCAGCGCGCTGCTGAAGAACGCGGTGGCGCACAAGGAGCCGGGCGTCAACGTGCTGCTCTACGGCCCGCCCGGCACCGGCAAGACGGAGCTGGCCAAGGTCGCGGCGCAGAGCGTCGGGCTGGAGCTCTACGAGGTCGAGTACGCCGACCGCGACGGCAACTCGCTGTCGGGCCGCGACCGCTACCGCTCGCTGCAGATCAGCCAGGTGTTCCTCAAGGGCGGCGAGCAGGTCGCGCTGCTGTTCGACGAAGTCGAAGACGTGTTCCCGCCGATCAACAGCGACACGGCACAGCTGATGGCGCGGCTCGACACGGGGGATGGCGTGCCCAGCGGTTCGGTCAGCGGCAAGGCCTGGGTCAACCAGATTCTCGAGACCAATCCGGTCCCGGTGGTGTGGGTGACGAATCGCATCGAGCAGATCGACCCGGCGTTCCGACGCCGCTTCCAGTACCACCTCGAACTCAAGTCGCCGCCGCCCGGCGCGCGCGAGGCGCTGATCGAGCGTGCGCTCGAAGGCGTCGCCGTCGGCGAGGGCTTCGCCGCGCGGCTGGCCGAGCGGCGCGGACTGACGCCGGCGCAGATCCGCACCGCGGTGCGCTTTGCGAAGCTGGCGGGAGACGCCGGCGACGTCGAGCGGCTGATCGAGCGTCAGCTCGGCAACGCCGACAAGGCGCTCGGCGGCGCGCCGAACGAGCGCGCGCCGCGCCGCGTCGTCACGCAATACGACTTGTCGCTGCTGCACCTCGAGACGCGCTTCGAGATCGCCAAGATCGTCGAGGCGCTGCGCCGGCGCGGCGCCGGCTGCCTGTGCTTCTACGGCCCGCCCGGCTCCGGCAAGACGGCGCTGGCCGAGCACATGGCGGCCGAACTGCAGCGGCCGCTGATGATCCGCCAGGCGAGCGACGTGATGAGCAAGTACGTCGGCGAGACCGAGCAGAACATGGCGCGCATGTTCGCCGAGGCCGAGGCCGAGCAGGCCGTGCTGCTGCTCGACGAGGCCGACAGCTTCCTGCGCAGCCGGCGCATGGCCGAGCGCAACTACGAAGTGAGCGAAGTCAACGAGATGCTGCAGGGCATGGAGCGCTATGCCGGTGTCTTCATCTGCACGACCAACCTGTTCGACGAGCTCGACGAGGCGTCGCTGCGTCGCTTCACGTTCAAGATCCGCTTCCACGCGCTGCGGGCGGCGCAGCGCGAGCGCATGTTCGTCGTCGAGGCGCTCGCCGGCGCGGCCGATGCCGTGAGCGACGAGCAGCGTGCGCGCCTCGCCGCGCTCGACCAGCTGACGCCGGGCGACTTCGCCGCCGTGCGCCGGCAAGTCGACGTGCTCGGCGTCGCTTTCGAGCCCGACGAGTTCCTCGCCCAGCTCGAGGCCGAGCACCGCGTCAAGCCCGAGGTGCGCCAGCGCCGCGGCATCGGTTTCGTGCAGCCGGGGCATTGAGGGGCGGCGCGCGGCCGCCACGCCGCCTTCCTACAATGGCCGCATGAAGAACCTGGCCTATACGCGCGGCGCCGGTCTGCCGCGCCTGCTGCGCGAGCGCATCGTGATCCTCGACGGCGCGATGGGCACGATGATCCAGCGCCACCGCCTGACCGAGGCAGACTACCGCGGCGAGCGTTTCAAGGATCACCCGCGCGATCTCAAGGGCAACAATGAACTGCTGCAGTTCACGCGGCCCGAGCTGATCCGAGACATCCACGCCGCCTACATCGCGGCCGGCGCCGACATCGTCGAGACCAACACTTTCGGCGCGACGCGCGTCGCGCAGGAGGACTACGGCCTCGGTCCGCTGGCGCGCGAGATGAATCTGGCGGCGGCGCGCCTCGCGCGCGAAGCCGCCGACGCCGCGAGCACGCCGGATCGGCCGCGCTTCGTCGCCGGCGCGCTCGGGCCGACGCCGCGCACCGCGAGCATCAGCCCCGACGTCAACGACCCGGCGGCGCGCAACATCGGCTTCGACGAGCTGAAGGACGCCTACCGCGAGCAGGCCGAGGGTCTGCTCGAAGGCGGCGTCGACCTGTTCCTGATCGAGACCGTGTTCGACACGCTCAACGCCAAGGCCGCCATCTTCGCGCTCGACGAGCTGATGGAATCGACCGGCGAGCGCCTGCCCGTCATCGTCTCGGGCACCGTGACCGACGCGTCGGGCCGCATCCTGTCGGGCCAGACGGTCGCCGCGTTCTGGCATTCGGTGCGCCACGCGCGGCCGCTGGCCGTCGGATTGAACTGCGCGCTCGGCGCCGCGCTGATGCGGCCCTACGTCGAGGAGTTGTCGAAAGTGGCCGGCGAGACCTATGTCAGCTGCTATCCCAACGCCGGCCTGCCCAACCCGATGAGCGAGACCGGCTTCGACGAGACCCCCGACGTCACCGGCGCGTTGATGGAGGAGTTCGCGAGCTCGGGCTTCCTCAACATCGCCGGCGGCTGTTGCGGCACGACGCCGGAGCACATCGCGCAGATCGCGCAGCGCGTCGCGGCCTACCGGCCGCGGCGGCCGGGCGAGCGGTTGTTCAGCGCGCTGCTGGCGGCCTGATCACCGCGCCGCGCTGCGCTGCGTCAGCAGCATCTCGACGCTGTCGCCCGGCGCCTGCGCCAGCCCGTTGAAGCGCGCGAGCGGCACGCCGCGGGCGACCAGATAGTCGCGCACGCTGGCTGCACGGTCCTGCGCCAGCAGCGGGCTGCCGCCGCGGCCGTCGGCCGGCGCTGCGACGCGCACGTCGAAGCCTCCGGGCTTGAGCCCCGGCGCCATGCGATCGAGCACGGCGGCCAGCGGCGGCTTGACGGCGCCGCGGCCGGCGTCGAAGGCATAGCGCAGCGGCACGGCGACGCGCAGCCGGCCTTCGCTCGTCGTCTCGACGACGACGACGGGCGCGTCGCGCAACTCGTCGCGCAGCCGGCGCTGCTCGCTGGCCACCGTCGGCGGCCCGGGGTCGAGGAACGGCACGCCGGCGCAGCCGGCGACCCCGATGGCAGCGGCGACGAGCAAGACGGTGCGCATTAGAATCATCGCGTCCCGAGGAGCGTTGCGACGGCCCATTGTGCCGCCAGGCTCGGGGCAGTCGTCCGCGGGGTCATCGGCGGGCGGCGCGCAACGGCGCTCACCCCCGTCGTCTCGCGACGACCGCTGCGGGTGGGACTGCGCAGCCGTTGCAGCGAGGCGCGTGCCCGAACGACCACCATGACTGCCGACGCTTCTTCCACGGCCCCCGCCGACCTTCCGCCGCCGCTGCGCCTGTCGGGCCTGGAGCCCGTGTCGATCGGCGAGGGCTCGCTGTTCGTCAACGTCGGCGAGCGCACCAACGTCACCGGCTCCAAGGCCTTCGCACGCATGATCCTCGCGGGCGAGTTCGAACAGGCGCTCGCCGTCGCGCGCCAGCAGGTCGAGAACGGCGCCCAGATCATCGACGTCAACATGGACGAGGCCATGCTCGACAGCAAGGCCGCGATGGTGCGCTTCCTGAACCTCGTCGCCAGCGAGCCCGAGATCGCGCGCGTGCCGGTGATGATCGACAGTTCGAAGTGGGACGTGATCGAGGCCGGTCTCAAGTGCGTGCAGGGCAAGGGCATCGTCAACTCGATCTCGCTCAAGGAAGGCGAGGTCGAGTTCCGCCGGCAGGCGACGCTGGTGCGGCGCTACGGCGCGGCGGCCGTCGTGATGGCGTTCGACGAGCGGGGCCAGGCCGACAGCTTCGCGCGCAAGACGCAGATCTGCGAGCGCGCGTACCGCATCCTCGTCGACGAAGTCGGCTTCGCGCCCGAGGACATCATCTTCGACCCCAACATTTTCGCCATCGCCACCGGCATCGAGGAGCACGACAACTACGCCGTCGACTTCATCGAAGCGACGCGCTGGATCAAGCGGCACCTGCCCGGCGCCAAGGTCTCGGGCGGCGTCAGCAACGTGAGCTTTTCCTTCCGCGGCAACGACCCGGTGCGCGAGGCGATCCACACCGTGTTCCTCTATCACGCGATCAAGGCCGGCATGGACATGGGCATCGTCAACGCCGGCATGGTCGGCGTCTACGACGATCTGGATGCCGAGCTGCGCGAGCGCGTCGAGGACGTCGTGCTCAATCGGCGGCCCGACGCAGGCGAGCGCCTGGTCGAGATCGCCGAGCACGCCAAGGGCGCGGCGCGCGACGACAGCCACAAGCTCGCCTGGCGCGGCACGCCCGACGCGCCGGTCGCCGTCGAGCAACGCCTGTCGCACGCACTGGTGCACGGCATCACCGACTTCATCGTCGAGGACACCGAAGAGGCCTGGGCCGCGATCCGCGCCGCGGGCGGCCGCCCGCTGCACGTCATCGAGGGCCCGCTGATGACGGGCATGAACGTCGTCGGGGACCTGTTCGGCCAGGGCAAGATGTTTCTTCCGCAGGTCGTCAAGAGCGCTCGCGTGATGAAGCAGGCTGTCGCGCACCTGCTGCCCTACATCGAAGCGGAGAAGCAGGCGCTGGTCGACGCCGGCGGCGAGGTGCGCAGCAAGGGCCGCATCGTCGTCGCGACGGTCAAGGGCGACGTGCACGACATCGGCAAGAACATCGTCACCGTCGTGCTCCAGTGCAACAACTTCGAAGTCGTCAACATGGGCGTGATGGTGCCGTGCCAGGACATCCTGGCGCGCGCCAAGGTCGAGGGCGCCGACATCGTCGGCCTGTCGGGCCTGATCACGCCCAGCCTCGAGGAGATGCAGCACGTCGCCGCCGAGATGCAGCGCGACGAGCACTTCCGCGTCAAGAAGATTCCGCTCTTGATCGGCGGCGCGACGACGAGCCGGGTCCACACGGCGGTGAAGATCGCGCCGCACTATGAAGGCCCCGTCGTCTACGTGCCCGACGCCAGCCGCTCGGTCGGCGTGTGCAGCGAGCTGCTGTCGGATGAACGCGCCGCCGCCTACATCGCCGAGCTGCGCGCCGACTACGAGCGCGTGCGCACGCTGCATGCCGGCAAGAAGGCGACGCCACTGGTCACGCTGGCCGAGGCGCGCGCCAACAAGGCGCCGGTCGATTGGGCGGCCTACGCGGCGCCGAAGCCGAAGTTCATCGGCCGCCGCGTGTTCCGCAACTACGACCTCGCCGAGCTCGCCGCCTGCATCGACTGGGGCCCCTTCTTCCAGACCTGGGACCTCGCCGGGGGCTACCCAGCGGTCCTCACCGACGACATCGTCGGCGAGTCGGCGCGGCGCGTCTTCAGCGACGGCCGGCGCATGCTGCAGCGCCTCGTCGAAGGGCGCTGGCTCGCCGCCAACGGCGTGATCGGCCTCTATCCGGCCAACACGGTGGACGACGACGACATCGAGATCTACACCGACGAGACGCGCACCGAGGTGCTGATGACGTGGCACGGCCTGCGTATGCAGAGCGAGCGGCCGGTGGTCGACGGCGTGCGGCGGCCCAACCGCTGCCTGGCCGACTTCGTCGCTCCGAAGGGCTCGGGCGTCGCCGACCACGTCGGCCTGTTCGCCGTGACGGCCGGCCTCGGCGTCGACAGGAAGGAAGCGCAGTTCCTCGCCGACCACGACGACTACTCGGCGATCATGCTCAAGGCTCTCGCCGACCGGCTTGCCGAAGCCTTCGCCGAGCGGCTGCACCAGCGCGTGCGCACCGAGTTCTGGGGCTATGCGGCCGGCGAAGCGCTGTCCCACGACGAACTGATCGCCGAGAAGTACCAGGGCATCCGGCCGGCGCCCGGCTACCCGGCCTGCCCCGACCACCGCGTCAAGCGCGACCTGTTCCGCGCGCTCGGCTGCGCCGAGATCGGCATGGAGTTGACCGAGAGCCTTGCGATGATGCCCGCCGCCAGCGTCAGCGGCTTCTACATCGCGCACCCGGCGGCGACCTACTTCAACGTCGGCAAGATCGGCGCCGACCAGGCGGCCGACTGGGCGCGCCGCGCCGCGCTCGCCGACGGCGAGGCGAAGCGGCTGCTCGAGGCGCTCGGCTGAGGTTCGAGCAAGCAGGCGCGCGTCGGTCAGTGGAAGTCCCGGCTCGGCACGGCTGAGGCCAATCGGCCCAACAGCGGCGTCAAGTCTTCCAATCGGCTCGCAATGAGATTGCACGCCTCGCCTTCGCGTTGCCAGGTGCCATGCACGGCGAGCAGACGCGACCGCAGCAGTTCGCTGCGCTGGCGCTCGCGCAGGTTCTTCCAGCAGATGACCTGCACCACGCCGGTCTCGTCCTCGAGCGAAACGAAGACGACCCCCTGGGCGGTCGGCGGTTGCTGGCGCAGCGTGACGATGCCGCAGCAGCGAACGAAACGCCCGTCGGGCAGGTCGCGCAGTTCCTGCGTCGACATCAGTCGTCGCCGCTTCAACAGCGGCCGCAGCAAGGCGAGGGGGTGCCGGCGCAGCGTCAGTCCCGTCGTCGCGTAGTCGAAGACGATCTCCTCGCCCTCCGGCGCCGGGGGCAGTTCGAGGAATGCCTCGTCGATCGAGGCCTCGCGCAACAGCAGCGGTGGTGTCTTCAGGGCCGATGCGTCCCAGACCTGCTGACGCCGATGCCCCGACAGGCTCGCCAGCGCATCGGCGCCCGCCAGCAGCCGCATCTCGTGCTGATCGAGGCCGGCGCGGCGCGCCAGATCCTCGGCTTCGTCGAACGGGGCCTCGGCGCGGGCCGCCACGATGCGCCAGGCCGATTCGCGCCCGAGCCCCGAGACCAGGCGCAGCCCCAGGCGCACCGCGGGCGGGTGCGGCAAGTCCTCGAGCGTGCAGTCGCTGTCGCTCGCCATGACATCGATGGGGCGGACCTCCACGCCGTGCCGCTTCGCGTCCTGCACCAGTTGCGACGGCGAGTAAAAGCCCATGGGTTGCGAGTTGAGCATCGCCGCCAGGAACTCCGCCGGGTGATGTCGCTTGATCCAGCAACTGGCGTAGACCAGCAGCGCGAACGAAGCCGCATGGCTCTCCGGGAAGCCGTACTCGCTGAAGCCCTTGATCTGCTCGAAGATGGCCTTCGCGAATGCTTCGTCGTAGCCGCGCGCCGTCATGCCGTCGACGATCTTCGAGTAATAACGCTCCAGGCCGCCCTTGCGCTTCCAGGCTGCCATCGAGCGGCGCAACTCGTCGGCCTCGCCCGGCGTGAAGCCGGCCGCGAGGATGCTGATCTGCATCACCTGCTCCTGGAACACGGGCACGCCGAGCGTGCGCCCCAGCGCTTCCTCCAGCGCCGCGCTCGGGTAGGTCACGGGCTCCTTGCCTTGCCGGCGGTTGAGGTACGGGTGCACCATGCCGCCCTGGATGGGCCCGGGCCGGACGATAGCGACCTCGATGACCAGGTCGTAGAAGCATCGGGGCTGCAGCCTGGGCAGCATGCTCATCTGAGCCCGGCTCTCGATCTGGAAGACGCCGACCGTGTCGGCCTTGCAGATCATGTCGTAGGTCGCCTCATTCTCGGGCGGGATGTCCTGCATCTCGAAGACATGGCCCTTGCGCGTGCCGATGAATTCCAGCGACTTGCGAATCGCCGTCAGCATGCCGAGCGCCAGCACGTCGACCTTGAGCAGACCCATCGCGTCGAGGTCGTCCTTGTCCCATTCGATCACCGTGCGGTTCGGCATCGAGGCGTTTTCGATCGGGACGATCCGCGACAGCGGACCGTTCGTCAGCACGAAACCTCCGACATGCTGCGACAGGTGGCGAGGAAAGCCCATCAATTCGCCGGTGAGCTCGAGCAATTGCCGGACCTGCAGATCCCCAGGCGACAAGCCGACCTCGGCCAGCCGCTCGGCATGAATCTCCCGGCCGTCCCACCAGTGATGGCCCTTGGCCAGGGCATCCAGGGTTGCGAGCGCAAAGCCCAGCGCCTTGCCGACGTCGCGGATCGCGCTCTTGGGCCGGTAGGTGATGACGGTGGCCGTCAAGGCGGCCCGGTCGCGGCCGTATTTGTCGTAGAGATACTGGACGACCTCCTCGCGCCGCTCGTGTTCGAAGTCGATGTCGATGTCGGGCGGCTCGTTGCGCTCCCTGCTGATGAACCGCTCGAACAGCACCCTCATGCGGGCCGGATCCACCTCCGTCACGCCCAGGCAGTAGCAGACCGCCGAGTTCGCGGCGCTGCCGCGTCCCTGGCAGAGGATGTGCCTCGACCGCGCGAACCGCACGATGTCGGCCACGGTCAGGAAGTAGTGCTCGTAGCCCAGTTCGGCGATCAGGGCCAGCTCCTGTTCGATCTGCGGCTGGACGTTCCCCGGTATGCCCTTCGGCCAGCGATAAGCGGCGCCTTGGTAGGTCAGGCGGCGCAGACAGGAGGAAGGCGTCTCGTCGTCGGGCACCACCTCGACCGGGTACAGATACTGCAGATCGTCCAGCGAGAACTTGCAGCGCTCGGCCACCTGCAAGGTCGCCTGCAGCAGGTCGGACGGAAAGGTCTGCGCCAGCCGCAGCCGCGTGCGCAGGTGCTGCTCGGCATTGGGCTGCAGCGCGCTTGCGCATTCGGTCAGCGGCTTGTCGATCCGGATGGCCGTCAGGACGTCCTGCAGAGGCTTGCGGGAGCGCACGTGCATGTGCACGTCGCCGCAGGCGACCAAGGGCACCGCGGTGAGCTCGCCGACTTCGCGCAGCCGGTACAGCCACATCTCGTCTTCGAGCAGCCGCAGCAGCTCCACGGCGAGCCAGCAGCGGCCGGTGAAATGCGTCAGCAGCCAGCGGGCGACTGCCAGCAGCTGCGGCTGCGAGCAGGTGCGATCCGGTGATCCGAGAACGACGCAATGCTCCAGTTCGGCGGCCTGGATGTCCTCCAGGCGAAGGAGGTAGCTGCCTTTCTCGGAGGACCGCCTCAGTCGGGTGATGAACTGGCAGAGGTTGCCGTAGCCCTCGAGGTCGCAGGCCAGCACGACGAGCGTGAACGGTGAATCGCAGCGCACACGGAACTGGCTGCCGACCAGCAGCTTCAGCTCCTGCTCCTTGGCGGCGACATGGGCGCGCACGATTCCGGCCATCGAACACTCGTCGGTGAGGGCCAGGGCGCTGTAGCCGAGCTTCGCGGCGCGCTCGACCAGCTCTTCCGGCCGGCTCGCGCCGCGCAGGAACGAGAAGTTCGAGAGGCAACGAAGCTCGGCATAGGCGGGCAAGGCAGCCATGGCGTCGGTGCTCCGTTCAGGCGAACGAGCCGTGGAGGTACCAGGCCGTCCGGTCGTCGGCCAGGCGCTCCTGGAAGATCCACAGGACGCCCGCGTATTCGCTGAGCGCGACCCAGTAGTCGCGGACTGCATGCTGCGCAGCTTCGCCGTCGGGCTTCGCGACCCGATGCCACCAGCCGCCCTCGATCCGGTGCGGGCCGATCAGCAGCCGAAGCGGGCCCTGGTACAGAGGCCGGTCGCCCTGCATCGCCAGCCGCAAGGGGCGCGGCAGGATGAAGGTGGGCCGAGGCGAGGGTGTCGCCTTGCTTCGTTCACGGGGCAAGGCCGTCGCGGCGGGTTGCCAGTGCTGTGCCCACTCAAGCCGTTGATCGTCGACCAGCACCGGGCGCAGGACGTGTTCGGGGCCCAGGCGTGCAGCGATGCGTTCGAGGACCAGCGCCAACGACTCGCCGCGGTGTTGCGTGTCGGCCAGCAGCGAGGCGCTGGCCTCTTCGAGCGCGACGACATCGAGCGCTTCGAGTTCCAGGTCGCCGACCGGCGCGGCGAGTTCGACGCGCGTCAGATGCTCGGCGAGCAGCCGGCACAGGTGCTCGATGTCGCGCATCGGCCGGGCCGTCCTGATGGTGAGTTCGCCGCCTTCGCCGGCGCTCCTCGGGCGCATCGCGTCGTGGGCCCAGCGCAGGGCGAAGGCGGTCGTGCCCGCATGCCGGGCCGCCAGCCAGCCGCAGAGTTGAAGCAACAGACGGCGTGCGCCGAACAGCAACGCCGGGGTGAGTTCGATCCGCGACATCAGTTCGAGCCGCGCCTTGAAGGTATCGGGCGGCACGATCCAGGTGTGGCCCTCGGGTCGCAGGCCGTAGGCCCGATCGAGGGCTGTCAGCAGTTCCTTGTCGAAGCGGCGGCTGACGCCGCCGCGTGGCAGCCGCCGCAGGTCGCCCAAGGTTCTGCAGCCCAGCTGGGCCAGCGTCGTGCAGTGGGGCCCGGCGGCCGACAAGGTGTGCATCGACAGGGCGTCGAGCCGTTGCGGCAGCGGCCGCTCGGCGTCGTCGTGGTCGACTCCGGCGCGGCCGAAGGCCAGCGCCGCCATACTGTTGGGCCCCCATGCAACGACGCGGACACCGAGCTCGCGCGCCCCTTCGACGATCCGGTCCCGCAGCGCATGCCGGCCACCGAACAGGCGCACGCTGCCCTCGAGCTCCATGACGACGGCTTCATCGACGATGGCAACGCGGGGGGTGAATTGCAGTGCCCAGGTTGCCGGTCCATGGAGGGCGTCAGTGGGCGGCGGGCTGCCGTCGGGGGCGCAGGGGAACAACAGGGCTGCCCACCACATCGGCAGACACCTCGCGAGAAAACAGGCGGCTCGGCGCGAGCAGCCGCGGCGTGAGGATCGACGCCAGCCCGCCCGGCATCGACGGCAGGGTGACGATGCCCTCGAGAACCGGGCCGCGGCGCTTGAAGATGCGCAGTTGCAGCTCCCAGTCGAGCCCGAAGCTCGCATGCACGCGCAAGGGCGCGGCCGATGCTTCGTGCTGCGCTGCTTCCGGCCGACACAGAAATACCAGCCCTTCGCAACTCTGTGCACAGGCCTGCAGGCGGCGCAACTGCTCCGGGCGCACCTGAGGTAGCCAGGCGATGAGTGCACTGCAGGCGTTGGCCTTGATGAGCTGTTCGGCGACCCACAGGCGTTCGGCCGGTGCATCAGCCTGCACCCAGACGAACTGTCGCTCGTTCAGGCCCTCGTGCAACAACCCCGGCAAATAGGGATGGCGCGGTGGCGCGACCACTGCAACCTGCCCTTCGGCTGCGACGACGCTCTGCAATGCAGGCCCGAGCAGCCGCCACTCGATGACGCAAGGCTGCGGCATCAGAACCTCGGTGACGGCTTGGCAGGGCCAACCGCCCCCCGGCAGTTCCCGGTCGAGCAACTCCCACCCCGACGAGACGACGGCCGCGACCTGTGTGCCGAGTTCGCTGGCGCGCCAGAGAGCGTTCGCGACAGGCGCACGCACGCTGGGCTGACCGTCGGGAGGCGAGACGAAAGTGGGGTCGATCGGGTCGGCCCGACGCAGGACGAAAGGCATGATGGAGAAGACTGGTTATTTATACAGTATCACCGTCTCCGCTGTTTGTCGATGCGCTTGCAGACATCCGACGCGCGCAGCCGGTGTCAATCGCAAGCGCCGTAACGGAGTGTCAACAGAACGCCCTGACGGATGGATTTCGCCACGTCGGCGTCGCGCGGCTGCCGACACTGGCGTCACATCGCACCGGCAGCGTGCGAGCGCTCAGGGAGAACACCGACGTGAAAACGCAGCCTGTTCGTTCGATCCGACCCTTGGCCCCGCGCGCTGCGCGCTGGCGTGCTGCGCTGGCCGCTGGTGCGCTCGCCGTCGTCGTCGCGGCCTGCGGCGGCGGCAGCGGCGGCAGCGCCGATTCCGGCCCGCCGCCGACGCAGACGGAAGCCGCGCGCTTCCTGGCGCAGGCCTCGTTCGGCGCCAACGACGCCGGCCTCGCGGCGCTGTCGCAGCAGAGCATCGCGGGCTGGATCGCAGACCAGTACAACCGCCCGCAGCGTCTGCACCGCAGCTACATGGACGCCGAGACGGCGCGGCTGGCCGGCACCGCCAGCATCGGCGAGAGCACGTTCTACGAATCGTGGTGGCAGCAGGCGGTGGCCGGCGACGACCAGCTGCGCCAGCGCGTGGCGTTCGCGCTGTCGCAGATCTTCGTCGTGTCGTTCGCCGACAGCAACGTGCGCGGCTACCCGCGCGGCATGGCGTCGTACTACGACACGCTCGGCCAGCACGCCTTCGGCAACTACCGCCAGCTGCTCGAGGCCGTGACGCTGCATCCGATGATGGGCATGTACCTCACGATGATGCGCAACCAGAAGGAGGACGCGGCGACCGGCCGCGTGCCCGACGAGAACTATGCGCGCGAGGTGATGCAGCTGTTCTCGATCGGCCTTCACGAGCTGAACGCCGACGGCACGCTGCGCCGCGACGCGAGCGGCGAGCCGATCGAGACCTACACGCACGACGACATCTCGGGCCTGGCCAAGGTGTTCACCGGATGGAGCTGGTACGCCGGGCCGAACCTCACCGACCGCACGCGCACGCGCTTCTTCGGCAACAGCCCGCACGCCGACCGCGACTGGCAGCCGATGCAGGCCTACAACCGCCATGCGGCCAACACCGACTTCCATTCGGCCGGCGAGAAGCGTTTCCTCGGCACCGTGATCCCCGCGAATTCGGCGCCCGACCCCGAGGGCGACCTGAAGATCGCGCTCGACACGCTCCACAGCCATCCGAACACCGGCCCCTTCTTCGGCAAGCTGCTGATCCAGCGCCTGGTCACGAGCAACCCGAGCAGCGGCTACGTGGCGCGCGTCGCGGCGGCCTTCGCCAACAACGGCTCGGGCGTGCGCGGCGACATGAAGGCCGTGATCTCGGCCATCCTGCTCGACCCCGAAGCGCGCACCCGCGACGCGGGCGCGACCGGCGACGGCAAGCTGCGCGAACCTGTGATCCGGCTGGCCAACTTCCTGCGGGCCTTCAAGGCCACGTCGCAGACCGGCCGCTACAGCGGCATCGGCGATACCGACGACGTCGCCACGCGGCTCGGCCAGACGCCGCTGAGGGCGCCCAGCGTCTTCAACTTCTTCCGCCCGGGCTATGCGCCGCCGAACACGACGATCGCGACGGCGGGGCTGGTCGCGCCCGAGCTGCAGATCGCGCACGAGGTGTCGGTCGCCGGCTACCTGAACTACATGCGCAGCAGCTGGATCCCGGTCAGCACGACACGCGACGTGCGCCAGGACTACAGCGCCGAGATCGCGCTGGCCGATGACCCGGCGGCGGTGGTCGAGCGCGCCAACCTGTTGCTGATGTCGGGCCAGATGACGGATGCGCTGCGCGCGCAGATCGTGGCGGCCGTTGCGAGCCGCAACTACACCGGCACGAACCAGACGAGCATCGACAACATGCGCCGCGACCGGGTTTACATCGCCGTCTTTCTCACGATGGCGTCGCCCGACTACCTGACCCAGAAGTGAGACGAGGGAGCATCGACATGTCGATCCACAACGCTGCACGCCGCGAGTTCCTGCGCCGCTCCTCCGTTCTCTCGGCGTCGATGGGCGCGTCGGCAGTGCCGTTCGCGCTGAACATGGCGGCGATGGGCCAGGCCGTGGCGCAGACCGCCGACTACAAGGCCATCGTCTGCCTGTTCCTCTACGGCGGCAACGACTCGTGCAACATGGTGCTGCCGACCGACAGCGCGTCGTGGACGGCGTACCAGACGGTGCGCAACCAGGGCACGGACCCGATCGCGCTGCGCGCGCCGGGCACCGCCGTCGACACCGGGGCGCCGCTCGGCTCGCCGGCCGCGCTCGGCGGCGTGCTGCCGATCGCACCCGACTTCACGCAGTTCGCCGTCAACAACGGACGCAGCTTCGCGCTGCATCCGAGCATGGCGCAGGCGCAGTCGCTGTTCGACCAGGGGCGCCTCGCAGTGATCGCCAACGCCGGGCCGCTCGTCACGCCGTTGACGAAGACGGAGTACCGCAACAACACCAAGCCCAAGCCGGCCAAGCTGTTCTCGCACAACGATCAGCAGTCGACCTGGCAGGCGCTCGCGACCGAAGGCGCCAAGGTCGGCTGGGGCGGGCGCTTCGGTGACCTGCTCGCCGCTCGCAACACGCGATCGATCTTCACCAACATCTCGGTGTCGGGCAATGCCGTCTTCATGGCGGGCGACACCATCTTCCAGTACCAGGTCGGCACCAACGGCGCGGTGGCGGTCGGCGGCATCACGGGCACGCTGTTCGGTTCGGCGACGGCGGCCACGACGTTCCGCTCGATCATCACGGCCGACAACCAGCACCTGTTCGCCAAGGAGCACGCCGCCATCGTCGCGCGCTCGGTGTCTGCACAGGCCGACTTCACGACGGCGTTCAATGCGTCGAGCGTCGCAGCGCCGTCGACCTACACCGTGCCTTCGACCGGCGCGCAGGGCAACAACAACCTCGCGATACAGCTGCAGACGGTCGCACGCATCGTCGGCGCGCGCGCGGGGCTGGGCGCCAACCGGCAGGTGTTCTTCGTCAGCATGGGCGGCTTCGACACGCACGACGGCCAGAATCGCGGCCATGCCGACCTGATGGCGCGGCTGTCGCACGCACTGGCCTACTTCGACGCCACGCTGGCGACGCTGGGCGTGCGCGAAAGCGTTGCGCTGTTCACCGCGTCGGATTTCGGCCGCACCTTCACGACCAACGGCGACGGCACCGACCACGGCTGGGGCGCGCATCATTTCATCAGCGGCGGTGCGGTGCGCGGCAAGGAGGTCTACGGGCGGTTTCCGACCGTAGGCCTCAATCACGACGACGAAGTCGGCTCGGGCAGCCTGCTGCCCGGTGTCGCTGTCGACCAGATCGGCGGCACGCTCGGCAAGTGGTTCGGCGTCAGCGATGCCAACCTCGACTTCGTGTTCCCGAACCTGCGCAACTTCGCGCAGCGCGACCTCGGCTTCATGGTCTGACGCGCGCAGCGACACGTCGGCTTACAACTCGGCAGCCCGCCGTGCCCACCCGAGGGGCGCGTGCGGCGTTGTAGAGGCACTGCAAAGGAGCAAGCACCTCATGGATACCGTTCAACAGCAACCCGTTTCCGCCGCATCCTGGCTCGCCGTTCCGCGCGCCGTGTGGATCGGCGCGGCCGCCTTCGGCATCGCCGCGGCGAGCGCCGGCGCCGCGATGTGGCTGCAGCCCGATCTTGCCGTGCGGGCGGATCGGCAAGCCGCTGCCGCGCCTGCCGTGCCGGCGAAGCTGCCGGCGGGTGAGCCCGTGGCGATCAAGCCGGTCGCCAAGGCTGCCGTGCCTGCGGCCGCCGCGCCCTGCGCGACCTGCGGCGTCGTCGAGTCGGTGCAGGCTGTCAAGAAGAAGGGCGACGGCACGGGGCTGGGCGCGGTGGCGGGCGGCGTGGTCGGCGGCGCCGTCGGCAGCCAGATGGGCAAGGGCAACGGCCGCACCGCGATGACGGTGCTCGGCGCGATCGGCGGCGGCTTCGCCGGCCACGAGATCGAGAAGCAGGCG
>Ga0138256_10002826_pt1 | contig 18513 bp, 13 predicted proteins | sample KNB2016incub_MG_FD_105486 | JGI IMG/M metagenome (GOLD analysis project Ga0138256, IMG submission 105486) | Active sludge microbial communities from wastewater in Klosterneuburg, Austria - KNB2014incub_MG | ecosystem: Engineered > WWTP > Activated sludge > Unclassified | place: Austria... | reverse complement strand
GGGGTCGTAGTTCAGTTGGTTAGAACGCCAGCCTGTCACGTTGGAGGTCGCGGGTTCGAGCCCCGTCGGCCCCGCCATTTTTTTAGGCCTCGTCGAGATCATTTTGATCCCGTCGGGGTTTTGTCGTTTGTGAACTCAACGATTTCGGCGATCAGATCTTTGATGCTTATAGAATGGCCATCGATAATGGCCTGGTTGAAATTCGCATCCCCGATTGCGGCTCGAGCCTTGTCGAGGTAGCTATCGAGAAAGGCCTGGTCGACGGCCTCAACCATAAATCCGGATGCCTCATAAATCTTTTCGAGAGCCCCATAAATACGTGCGGCCTTTTGGGGTTCGCCCTCGATCACCGAAAGCGCCATAAATCTTTCCATGGTAAAGCCGATACCAACGCTGTCGCCCGCTGTTTTGGCCAGCCTCAAACTCTCCAGCGCATATTCGCGGCTAGCCGTATAGTCCTCCATCGAGCAAGCAACCGCACTTAAATTGACACAGGCCAGTTGGATCACATGCTTGAAAGAATTCTGACGCGATATCGTTAGAGCTTTTTCATAATAGCGTTTGGCAGTTTCATAATCCTCCTCTGCCCGAAATACCTCGCCGAGAATATTTGCCATCCGTGCCGCGAGATATTTGTCGTTTACCTCGTTGGCGAGATTGAAACTTTCTTCTAAAAAAGGTTGAGCCTCCGTATTATTGCCTCGCAGCATCTTGACGGTGCCGACACCCGAGAGCGAGGTCGCGGCTAGGATCTTGTCCGAGATCTCACGGCTTAGTTTGACAGCGTCCTGGTAGAAGATTTCTGCTTCATCAAGGTCGCCCTGTCTCCAACTCAAACCGCCGATTCCAATAAACGCCCGTGCCAGTATTCGTGGCTCGCACGCAGCGCGGCCTGCTTCCAACGCTTGCCGCGACCACTTATTTCCTTCGGCGAGATGGCCGCGTCTGAACCAAAACTCGGGCAGGGCAGCCGTTATTCGCATGGCTATCTCAGGTTCGTTCAAAAGGGCCCAATCGAGGGCCGCCCGGAAATTGTCGTGCTCCAGTTCAATTGTTTCAAGCCAATCCGAGGACTTCTCAAGGCGAAATTCGATCTCCGCTTTTTCAGCCAATTCGGCAAAAAATACAGCGTGCAGACGTCGGATCTCATTTTCTTCGGTACTTTGTTTAAGATTTTCGTGGGCAAACTCTCGAACCACCTGGAGCATCTTCAGCCGAGGCTCTCCGTCGACCTGTTCGCGCCCTACAAGCAAATTCTTATCTACAAGCGAAGAGACACTGCCAAATACATCGATCCCACCATCGGCATTTGCAACCGCTTCGCCACTATCGAGGGTAAACCCACCGCGAAAAACTGAAGCGCGGTCGAATAGCCTTTTTTCCTCGTCGTTAAGCAGGTCATAACTCCAGGCAATCGCTGCATGCATGGTCCGCTGGCGTTCCGGTAAGTCGCTGGCCCGGCTTGAGAGTATTTGTAGATTCTTTTCGAGACGCGTTCGAATGGCTTTTGGCGCAAGCATCTTGACTTGAACCGCGGCTAGTTCGATAGCCAGCGGCAAGCCATCGAGTCGCCGGCAAATGTCGGCAACCGCAGCGGAATTTTCCGCCGTAAGGATAAAATCTGATCTGACCGAACGCGCACGATCAACGAAAAGTTTGATTGCGGCATACTCGCCGAGGTCGGCGGGCGGAAGGTCATTCTCGGCCGGAAGATCGAGTGGATGGAGCGTGAATTCAGATTCAAAACGGAGATTGAGCCGGACGCGGCTGGTCACAATGATCTTTAGATTTATAGACTCTGTCAACAAGTCGCTGATCGCTGGCGATGCAAATATTATTTGCTCGAAATTGTCTAGAACCAGCAAAATGCTTCGTTCGGCAAGATAGTCCTTGAGACATTCCCGCATCGATTTGCCGGCAATTTCCTTAATGCCGATCGCCTGGGCAATAACCTGGTCTATCAGTTCATGGTCTGCGATCGCAGCCAACTCGACAAAGAAGACACCATCTTGAAAGTTTTCCAGTGATTGTCGAGCAATCTCTTTTGCGAGCGTGGTTTTTCCCGTGCCGCCGACCCCGGTTATCGTCAGAAGCCGCGTCGTGGGTTGTTTCAGCAGCGCAATAATCTTTGAGACTTCATCACTCCGGCCTATCATCGGCATCAGCTGGCCGCTGATGTTGTGAGGAACGTCCGTGTTGACTGACGGAACTTGGGCTATGAGGACGGTTTGAGCATCTGGCGGTGTCATTACCGGAATTTGGGTCGAACCTTGGTTTGCCCGAGCGTGGATGTCTAAATCGCGCTTTGCGGCTCTTAGGTCGCGAAGCAACTCCTCCGCAGTTTGATAGCGATCAAGCTTATCCTTTTGCAGGGACTTAGTTACAATACCTTCCAACTCCGGCGGCATGTCCTTTAACTTCGCTGGTTGCTTCATCAGAACAGCCGCAATAATGTCGCTGACGGTGTCTCCGGCGAACGGCAGATCGCCAGAAAGCATCTGGTATAAAACGATGCCGCAGCTAAATATGTCGGTCTGATGATCTAGAGCGTTGCCGCGGGCTTGTTCGGGCGACATATAAGCGGGCGTGCCGATGATAAGGCCTGGCTGCGTCTGAAAAGCAATCTCGGTTGTTTCTCCCGTTGACTCACCTTCGGCAGCGGCCGCCGACGGCTTTGCAAGGCCAAAATCCAGAACCTTAACAATTCCGTCTTTGCGAATCATTATGTTATCGGGTTTGATGTCGCGGTGGACTATGCCTTTCTTATGTGCCTCGTCCAGAGCGGCGGCGATCTGGATAGAAATTTCCAGGATTTCACTGAGATTCCGGCGACCGGCCTTGGCGAACTGGGTCAGGGTTAGTCCGTCAATGAATTCGGTTGCAATAAAATGCGTGCCTTCTGATTGGCCGATCTCGTAAATCGTGAAAATATTCGGATGATTGAGGGCGGATGCCGATTTTGCTTCGCGCAGGAACCGGCCCATCCGATTACTGTCGTCGACAAACGCCTCGGGCAGCATCTTGAGGGCAACTTTGCGGTCGAGCTTTGTGTCCTCGGCCAGGTAAACCTCGCCCATTCCGCCGACCCCGAGGAGCTTAACGATTCGGTAGTGGGCAAAAATCTTGCCTGATTGGCGGATTGGATCACCTCGTCCGGCAATCATCCTGGTTGCAGAGTTTTCTGACGGACTATCATCGATTTGGTTAAGTCTTTCCGAATTCATCGATATTCATCGCGGCCTTTTCTAAGAATCGACGGAAGGAACTGTAAACCATTCGCCGTACGTTTGCAACGCCATTGTCGAACTGTGTGTGAGGAGCGAAGTGAGGCGAGTTAGAAAGAATTAGTTGATGCGACGACGACACCGCACGCGTTACGCTGCCGGACCGGCGGGCGGGATGAGCAATCGGCGACGAAAGGCGTGTTTTGATTTTTCGACGGCGTTTACTTAATCTTTATTTTTGACTCTAACGCGAGACGTTTATGCAAGCATTAATTTTGGCAGGTGGGAAGGGGACGCGGCTGCGGCCGTTGACGGTTTATACGCCAAAGCCGATTGTGCCGGTCGTTAACCGGCCATTTTTACTTTATCAGATTGATATATTGCGCGCGGCGGGCGTTGTCGATATTACGCTGTCGCTGAGTTATCAGCCCGACAAGATTGAGCATCTGTTGGGTAACGGCTCAGATTACGGCGTAAATCTGCAGTACTTGACGGAGCCGACTCCGCTGGGAACAGGCGGTGCATATAAGTTTGCCGCCGATAGCCTGCGCGAGACGACGATTGTGCTCAACGGCGATATTCTAACCAATTTGGATATTGCTAAGGTTATTGACTTTCACCGCGAGAAATCCGCTGCCGCAACGCTCACGTTGGTTCCGGTCAAAGACGTTTCGCGCTATGGCGTTTGCGAAACGAACGCGGACGGGAGCATCACGCGGTTCATCGAAAAACCGCAGGGCAGCGATCTCAGCAATTTGACCACAAATACAATAAACGCAGGTGTTTACGTACTCGAACCACAGATTCTCGACATGATCGCGAAAGAAGAGAACCGGTCATTTGAATATGATATTTTCCCGGAAATTTTGAAGCGGGAAATGCCGTTTTTCGGGCATATCATGAGCGATGACGAATATTGGCTCGACATCGGAACGCCGGAGAATTATCTGCAGGCACACGCTGATTTTTTGGGTGGTGCGATCAGCGGGTTTGAACGGCCCGAAGCAGCATTGTCGGATGACATTGCGACGCGGGCCGAAATCGATTCCGGCTCGGTGCTTGGCGAGGGCTGCACCGTAAAACCGGGCGTCAAAATAAAAAACTCGGTGATCGGTGCCGGTACCTATATTGACGAAAAGGCAACGATCGAGAATTCTGTAATTTGGTCGCATACCCGTGTCTCGACCGGCGCTGAGATTCGAGACGCGATAATCGGCCGCAGTTGTCATATCGGCCGAAACGCGACAGTCAGTCCCGGTGCCGTACTCGGCGACAAAACGGCCCTGACGGATTATACAAAGGTGTAAGAGGCTGTCTCCAAAAAATTGTAACTGAGTATGGATTGGCATTTTTTAACGCGGATAAGGACGGATCCAGTATAGAACCGGTTTTTCCAGATAAACCGGCCGATCAGCGTTTTTGTTTAGCTGATCGGCGCAGAATCAGCATGGTGAAGTTTGCAGGACATTATTATGCCCGAATTACCCGAGGTTGAAATAATCTCACGCTCATTGAATGAGCTTGTCAGGGGCCGGACGATTGCTGCCGCCGAGCTATTCAGACAAAGGCTCGCTCCGGACATCTCACCTGAGGGTTTTGCTGATACACTGCGTGGATCGACGATCAATTTTGTCCACCGGCGGGGAAAACACATTCTTTTTGACCTTACGGGCAACAAGTCGCTGATCGTCCATCTCAGAATGAGCGGGCGGTTTTCGCTGCTGCCGGACGAATACGAAAACCCCAAGTTCACGCACGCCTTATTTCAATTGGGCCACGGTGAACGGCTGGTCTTCGACGACCAGCGACATTTTGGCTTAATGAAAGTAGTCGCAACCTCAGCATTGAATGAGGCAAAGGAACTGAAAAAGCTGGCCCCGGAACCTTTCTCTGACGAGTTTTCCGTGCAATACCTCGCGACTGCTGCCGCAAGGTCCAAACGGAGTCTCAAGGAATTCCTGCTCGACCAAACAAAGGTCTGCGGCCTCGGCAACATCTACGCGTGCGAAGCGATGTTTTCCGCCGGGCTGAGTCCCGTAAAGTCACCAGACAAATTGTCAAAACCAAGTGTCCGCCGTCTGCACGAAAGCATCCGAGCGGTACTGGGCATGGCAATCGCCCATGTCGGAACCCGCCCGGTTGATCCTCAAAATCTCGAAGGCAGCTATTTCAGCGGCCTCGATGATGCCGGATGGTTTGTCTATGACCGCGAGGGCGAGCCATGCCGAAACTGCGAAACACCGATTGCAAGATTGAAGCAAGGTGCACGTTCGACGTATTATTGCCGCAGATGTCAGCGGAAATAAATTGGTCAAACCTTAAGGAGATTTCAATGCCTAGACAACTTACGACGACTTTTTTGCTTGTCATTGTTTGCGTTGCCGCATTTTCGTCAACCGCGATGGCCTGCGCCTGCTGTGCCGAGCCGGGAACGTATAGCGTTTCTACGGGCAAGATGGCATCATACGAGCTCGAATTGCTCAAGGAGATGAAGTTCGGCACGGGTGCAAACCTTTATCTTACTGCTGCCAGCTTTGACGACATCAAGGGAATCGCCGGCGTCGTCAAGGAATTTGAACAAACTTCCTCCTCCGAACTCGACCTGGTTGACGCCTTCACCGGCTCAACCTGGACGCTTCGTTTTATGACCGAGGGCGAGTTAAAAGGCTCTCTTGTACTTCCGCGGCCGCGAACGATGACCTCACGGAGGGTCCACATACCCGACAACACCTCGACCTCGCCAAATGTCGTATTATACAAGGAATGGATTTTCAACGGCATTGCCAAAAGCGGAACCGGATTTTTCCGTCGTGATGTGGTCCGTTCGACCAAATACACTCTGATTTTCCAGGGCCACGGCAACAACTGCGACAATGCCGAAGATTTTACCAACTGGCGCCTTGAAATCACCGGGCCCAAAGCCGACTACGCTTTTTTCGGCAAAATGAAAGCGGCTGCGTCAACCGAGGGCTAAGCGCCGCTTGACAGTTTGCGAGCAAAAGAACATCATTGCAGTAATGTTCGTGGTGAGTTAATGCGACTTGCGACCACGTTAAATAATCCGCTAAACAGCCAAAAGACATATCGAATTTTCTTGAAAAGTCTCGCTGTTTTGGCGAGGCTTTTGTCTTTATAGAAGGTGGGCCTTTGATCTTTGACCTTTGACCTTTTGGCTTAACGTCCAAGATCAAAGATCAAAAGCCAAAGATCATTCAACAAAATGAAAAACTTCCGTGACCTCATAGATTCTGACAGCGTTTTCGTCTTTGACGGGGCGGTTGGGACGCGTCTTTATGACAAAGGGATCTATATCAACCGCAGCTACGACGAGCTCAATATCGCGGCGCCGGACCTGGTTCGTGAGGTGCACGAGGAGTACGTCGCGGCCGGGGCCGATATTATCGAAACGAACACGTTCGGGGCGACCCGCAACAAACTTCAGCCCTATGGGCTCGAAAGCAAACTTCGCGAGATCAACATTGCGGCCGCACGCATCGCCCGCGAGGCAGCCGGCGACCGGGTCTATGTTGCCGGAGCAATCGGCCCGCTCGGGTTGCGGATCGAACCCTTTGGGCCGACCTCATTTGACGAGGCCAAAGGAATGTTCAAGGAACAGGCCGAAGCCCTGCTCGATGGCGGCGTCGATCTGTTTGTACTCGAGACGTTTTCCGAATTGACAGTGATCGAACAGGCCATCAAGGCAGTTCGCGAGTTAACCGATCTGCCGATTGTCGCCCAGATGACGATTCAAATGGATGGCAAGACCGTTTTTGGCACTACACCTGAGGTGTTTGCCAAAAAGTTGGACGAACTGGGTGCCGATGTTATCGGCCTGAACTGCGGCATGGGGCCAAATCATTTGCTAACGGCTCTCGAAAAAATGCGGGCAGCAACCACAAAGCCGCTGTCTGCTCAGCCAAACGCCGGATTGCCGCGCGACGTACAGGGCCGCCAATTTTACATGGGATCGCCGGAATACATGGCTGAATTTTCGCGCCGATTTGTTCAGGTTGGTGCCAAATTTGTCGGCGGCTGCTGCGGCACGACGCCGACCCACATCAAGCTCATTGCCGACGGGATCAGGTCAATCAGCCCGCGTGTCACGGCCCAGGCCGTTCGCCGCAATGAAGCGGTAACCATCTCGGAATTGACGCCGGGCGATGTAAAGGTCGTGCCCGCGGCGGACAGGTCGCGCTGGTCGGCGAAAATCGCGAGGGGTGAGTTTGTGACCTCGGTTGAAGTTTTGCCGCCGAAAGGCTGTGATGCGCAAAAAACCCTTGACTCTATCCGTTTGCTGAAAGATGCCGGTGTTGACGGCGTCAATATACCTGACGGCCCGCGGGCCCAGACGAGAATGTCGGCACAGGCGACGGCCGTTTTGGTCGAGCGCGAGATTGGTATCGAGGCTGTTCTGCATTACTGCTGCCGCGACCGCAATCTGCTTGGGATGATGAGCGATCTTCTCGGCGCGGCCGCTCTGGGCCTGCACAATCTGCTGCTTATTACCGGCGATCCGCCAAAAATGGGGCCGTACCCGGATGCAACCGCTGTTTTTGACATCGACGCAATCGGCCTGACAAACATGGTCAACAAGCTCAACCACGGCGTTGATCTCGGAAACAATCCGATTGGCAAACCGACGGCTTTCTCAATCGGTGTCGGCGTCAATCCTGGCGCGGTAAACATGGAGGAAGAGATCCGCCGCTTCGAATGGAAAGTCGAGGCCGGGGCGGAATACGCGATCACGCAGCCCGTATTTGATACGGCCCAGCTAAAACGCTTTCTCGACCTGATCTCTCACGTTCGCATCCCGATAGTCGCCGGGATTTGGCCGCTCATCAGCTTTCGCAATGCCGAATTCTTGCATAACGAGGTCCCCGGCGTCGAGGTCACGCCCGAAATCCTCGAACGAATGCGTATCGCCTCAGACCAAAGTAAGGAACATGCCCGCGCTGAGGGCATCGCGATCGCCCGTGAATCGCTGCTCGAGGTCCGCGACGTAATTCAGGGCGTGCAGGTCTCGGCACCATTTGGGAATGTAAAATACGCGCTCGAAGTTTTCGAAGTCCTATGACTGGACGCAGGCGTCCCCGCCTGCCAACGCCGCAGCTTCTGCGGTGTGATGTTCTCTTGGTTTTTTCGACTCTATTCAGGGCTAGTTCATCAGGCCGAAGGAACCGGCTTTTGCAAGCGGGACGCTTGCTGTCCAGTCCTATGACTGGACCGCAGGCGTCCCCGCCTGCCAACGCCGCAGCTTCTGCGGTGTGATGCTCTTTGGTTTTTTCGACTCTATTCAAGGCTAATTCATCAGGCCGGAGGAACCGGCCTTTGCAAGCGGGACGCTTGCGGTCCAGTCAGGGGACCAGCACGATCTTTCCTGAGGCTCCGCTTTCCATTACCTCACGATGAGAGCGCGGAGCGTCGGCGAGCGGCATTGCCTCGCGGACGACTGGATTTAGGTATCCAGCCGTGAGGCCGTTGAATATTGCATTGTGAATCTCGTCACGGGCCGATTGCGGCGAGTTAAACAGCGACATTCCGTAAATCGTCGCGTCCTTAGTCATCGCCAGGCGCGGCGTAAATTGCAGACTGCCTCGACTACCGACGACGGTTATGCGGCCGAACATTGCGAGACAGTCGAAATCGCGTTCGAGATTTACGTTGGCGAGCATTTCGATGATCACATCGACACCGCGTCTACCGGTGAACTCAAAAATCTTTGCGAGGTGCTCATCATCCGAATGGTCGAAAACGGCATCGGCTCCCTGATCGGCGATAAGCTGCATGCCTTTATCGGAACTCGCTGTGCCGATGACAGTAAACCGCTCATACAGTGACTCTCTAGCTCCATTGAGCCATTGAATCGCCGCGAGACCGACACCGCCCGATGCACCGTGGATCAACACAGTCTCGCCTTTCTCCGCCTTAGCCTTTTGAAACAATGCGCGATAGCTCGTCGCATATGGCGTCCATAGGCCGGCGGCCTGCTCAAAACTCACATTATCCGGCAATCGTCCAAGCTGACCTTCCTCGCACAATGCAAACTCGGCATAGGTCCCGGTAATCGAATCGGCCGTATAAACACGGTCGCCCACCTCGAATTTCGTCACGCCATCACCCACGGCCTCAACAACACCCGCACCGTCTTTACCCGGCGTATAAGGCAATTTCGGCGCGTGGGCGTGAATGCCGGTACGCAAATAGGTATCGACCGGGTTTACCCCGGCGGCTTTTATGCGGACCAATACCTCAGTACCCGATGCCACTGGTGTCGTCAGATCTTCGAGTTCCAATACGTCGGGGCCGCCGAATTGGTGGACAATAATTGCTTTCATTAAACTAGCCTCTCCATTCGTGTGCGGGAATTTCTGCGTTCGTAAGGATGTTGCGGAGGGTCCCTAACGGAAGTGTCCTACCACCATGCGAGGGAACGATGACCTGTCGGCCGGTGGACATATTACGCCATTTGCGATGACTGCCTTTTTGCGAGATCAAGACAAAACCGTACCGAGAAAGTAGTCGTTCGAGTTCCCCGGCATTGAATAGGCGTGTCTTCTCGCCCATCAGACGAAGACCTCACGGACAACAACCGCCGGACCCAACGGAATCACATCCGGTTCGAGATATAGCTCAATAGCCTCACGAATATTAGCCATGGCCTCGTCTTCCGTTTCGCCAGCGCTTGTGCAGCCCGGCAATTCGGGACACCAAACAGCCCAACCGCCCGTCTCTTCGTCGTGTTCGAGAATGATTCGCCACTTCATAATGCGATTATTCTACTCCACCGTCACCGATTTCGCCAGATTTCGCGGCTGATCGACATCGCATCCGCGGCGAACGGCGATGTGGTACGAGAGTAGCTGCAGCGGAACGACCGAGAGTATCGGGCCAAGCAGGTCGGAGGTTTCCGGTATCTCGATAACGTGATTCGACACCTTCGAGCTCATCGTGTCGCCCTCGGTCAGGACGGAAACGATGATGCCGTCACGAGATTTTACTTCGACGATATTTGAATGCGTTTTTTCGTATCTTAGCTCGCTTGCTTTATTATCTTTTTCGCGAGTGTTAATGACAACCACCGGCAGTTTTTCGTCGATCAGTGCATTCGGCCCGTGTTTCATTTCGCCCGCAGGATAGCCTTCGGCGTGTATGTAGCTGATTTCTTTGAGTTTTAGTGCGCCTTCGAGCGCGACCGGAAAATTGATGCCGCGTCCAAGATAAAGAAAATCCTGCACGCGGAAGAATTCTTTCGAAAGTTCCTCGATCGAATCGGCGTCATTTAGCAACTGTTCAATCTTCAGCGGCAGTTCCGCGAGATCCTGGGCCAATTTTTTGGCCCGTGTTTCGTCGATCTTGCCGCGAATTTCGCCGAGAAACAACGCAAACAGATAAAGCGCTACCATTTGCGCCGTAAAGGCCTTGGTTGACGCCACACCGATCTCCGGCCCGGCGTGGGTCAAGATCGTGCCGTCTGCTTCGCGCGTGATCATCGAACCGTGGACGTTGCAGATGGCGAGGATTTTGCAGCCCGCCTGCCTGGCTTCGCGCATGGCGGCGATTGTGTCAGCCGTTTCGCCCGATTGAGAGATGACAATGAGCAGGTCGTTCTCGCTCAATACTGGATCGCGATAGCGAAACTCCGACGCATAATCAACCTCGACCGGCACGCGGGCAAGCGCCTCGATCATGTATTTTCCGGCAAGTCCCGCGTGCCAGGACGTACCGCAGGCCGCAATTTTGACCGACGTGATTGCTTGGAAATCTGACTCGGAAATATCCATCGGGTCGAGATAGACCTTGCCTGTGTCGAGCGAGACGCGCCCCTGCGAGGTATCTCGAACCGCACGCGGCTGCTCGTATATCTCCTTGAGCATGAAGTGTTTAAAGCCGCCCTTTTCCGCCATGATCGGGTCCCAGGTAATCCGCTGCTGGGTCGGCTGCACCGTATTGCCGTCAAAATCCGTGACACGGACCGATTCTTTTGTAAGAATTGCTATCTCGCGGTCGCCGAGGAAAAATACGTCGCGTGTGTGCTGCAGAATCGGCGGAATGTCGGACGCGACAAAAAATTCGCCGTCGCCCATGCCGATAACGACGGGCGGGCCTTCGCGAACGGAAATGATCATGTCCGGCTCATCGACCGATATGATCGAGAGTGCAAAAATGCCGCGAAGTTCTTTCACGGTCTTTCGCACGGCGAGTTCGAGCGAAAGATTTTCCGTGTCCTTATAATGTCCGATCAGATGAGCGACGACCTCAGTGTCGGTCTCGGTATTAAATTCATGGCCGTCGGCCTGTAAACGCTCTTTGAGCGTCAAATAGTTTTCGATAATACCGTTGTGGACAACGACAACCTTGCCTGACTGATCACGATGCGGGTGAGCATTTTCCTCGGTCGGGCGCCCATGCGTCGCCCAACGCGTGTGCCCGATACCGTAATTGCCATCGAGCGGACTAAGCCTGATTGCTTCCTCGAGGTTTCGCAGCTTGCCCTCGGCCCGCCGAAGCGACAATTTACAATCATCGTCAACCACGGCAATACCTGCCGAGTCATACCCGCGATACTCGAGCTTACGTAAACCGTCAATGATCAACGGCACAACCTGTTTATTTCCAACGTATCCGACTATTCCGCACATAATTTCTAATTCGTGTTTGTAGAGCCTTATTCTTCGGCATGCTTGAGAGATTTGATAATTCTAGCCGGCGCCCCGACGACCAAGCTTTCGGCGGGTACATCCTTGGTTACTACCGACCCTGCTCCGGTCACAGCACCGTCGCGTACAGTTACCGGGGCGACGAGCATCGTATCGGAACCAATTTTTACATTGTCGCCGATCACGGTTGCGTGTTTGTTTTTACCATCGTAGTTGCAGGTGATCGTGCCGGCGCCGATGTTGGTTTTTTCACCGATGGTGGCGTCGCCGAGATAGGTGAGATGGCTGGCTTTTGAGCCTTTGCCCAAGGTCGTTTTCTTTAGCTCGACAAAGTTGCCGACCTTTGATCCCTCGATCATTACTGCATGGCCTCGAAGGTGAGCCATCGGGCCGACGGTACAATCGTCGCCCACGGTCGAATCCGTGACAAACGAATTGTCCTTGATCTCTACTCGATCTCCGACCGCCGAATTGACGATCCTGACACCGGGCCTTATGATGCAGCCCTCGCCGATGACGGTTTTCCCTTCGATGGTGACGTTTTGGCTGATGACCGTGTCACGGCCGATGGCTGCACTGGCACTGATGTAGGCGGATTTTGGATCGATGAAAGAAACGCCGCTTTCGAGCATTAGCTTTTTGACCGTGCGGCGGCGGATAACCTTTTCCATTGCAGCGAGTTGAAGGCGGTCGTTGACGCCCTCGACCTCTTTTGGGTCCGAACACAAAAATATTGCAACATCTTCACCCTGTTTACGAAGAATCAGCGGCACGTCGGTCAGATAAAATTCGCCCTGGGCGTTTTCATTCGTTACCTGCGATAGCGCCGAAAACAGCTTTTTTGAGTCAAAGCAATAGATGCCGGAGTTTATCTCGTCAACCAGCTTTTCTTCGTCCGACGCGTCTTTTTGCTCGACTATCCGGTCAAACGATCCATTCTCATCCCGGACGACACGTCCGTAGCCAGTCGGGTCCTTTAACCTGACGCTCAAGACAGTGCACGCCGCTCCGCGTCCTCGATACTCGTCGTGAGCCTTCTTAAGTGATGCGAGTGTTCCCGCTTGGATCATTGGCACATCGCCTGAAAGCACCAGTACGGTCGAGTCGTCATTTTCCAAAAAGGTGCGTGCCGAATTGACCGCATCACCCGTGCCAAGCTGCTGTTTTTGCAATACAAAATCGGCCTTTTCCGAATCGGTCTCGCTCAAAACGGCGGCCTGCACGTCCTGTGCTTGATGGCCGACAACTACGTATATTTTTCGCGGCGCCAGCGTGCCTGCCGTTTCGCATACGTGATTGACGAGCGAGCGTCCATCAAGTTTGTGGAGCACTTTGGCAAGATCAGATTTCATGCGCGTCCCGAGGCCGGCGGCCAAAATCACGACGTCCAGCGGTTTCTTTTTCTCGTTTTCAACTGACATACGATTTGCTAAACCGGAGCTTTTTCACGCGGCTGTAAAGCGCATAATAATAGGACTTGCGCCAATTTTCCCGGATGGTGACGCACCTTGTCTCCCTCGTCCAACAGGTTACCATAAACGATCTCGGCCCCCTCGATCGTCTCCGGTGAGATCGAGCCATGGACACCGATCTGCTCGGCTCCCTCGACGGTGTATTTTTCCATTTGCACATCGCTGATCTGACGGTTGTTGACGATCACATAATCAAAATCGACCTGTGGTGCATATTGTTTGACGATCTCAAGATGGCGCCGGGCCGAGAGGCCGTCGGTCTCGCCGGGCTGCGTCATCAAATTACAGACAAAAATTTTGACCGCGTCAGATGCCGCTATCGCGTCAGCAACGCCATCTACGAGGATTGGGGGCAAAAGGCTTGTAAATAGTGAGCCCGGACCGACCGAGATAACATTGGCCTCCGCGATAGCGGCAAGCGTTTCGGGCATCGGCTCGCAGCCTTGTGGCTCCAGGTAAAGACGTTTGATCGATTTTCCGACCATCGCAATATTTGTTTCGCCGCGAATCGTTGTGCCATCAAACAACTCTGCTGCGAGCCGCGCGTCAGCGACCGTCGCGGGATAGATGTGGCCTTTGCTGGCGAGAATTTCGGAAGAAAGCTTTACCGCCTCGGCAAAATCGCCTGTGATCTCGGAAAGGGCGGCCAAAAATAGATTCCCGAAGCTATGCCCGCCCAGATCGCCCTCGCCGCGAAAGCGATGCTGAAATAGTTTTGACAGCAACCGTGAATCTTCGCTGAGTGCGACCATACAGTTGCGAATATCGCCCGGCGGCGGCATATTCAGCTCGTCCCGGAGTCGTCCGGAACTTCCGCCGTCGTCCGTTACCGCAACGATTGCCGAAAGATTGTCGAGCCAGATCGGTTCGAGAACGCTCGCGTGAACAAAGCGTTTCAATCCCGACAATAGCATCGACAGTCCATTGCCGCCGCCAATTGCAACGAAATTTAATCCGGTCGAATTGTCCGAAAAAAGGTGATGCTTCATCTAAACGGCTAGAGGCGCGAGACGTGCGGAGGGATTTCGTGAGCTACGTTGAAATAAATCTAAACGACGTCGGCGAGCGCTGCCGACGAGATCGATTTTACCACTTTCGCAAGGTCGAGAACAAGAAAAATATCAGGGAAAATTTCCGTACGCCAATATGTGAAATCCGTGCTAATATTTGTCAGGAGATTCCCCATGAAACTTAGATCACTGGTCGTACGCGTGCTTTTTGTAGGTTTGTTCGCGGGTTTTACCGCCACGAAAGGCTTGGGCCAGAACCGGGCGAGCGAGGCAATACTCGCACCCGAGATTGAGACTACCATTGCAAATCAGCCCGGTTGTCCGCTGCTGCTGGCCGTACTCAGCGTCGAGACCGCCGTGGTACCGTACCCGGCCGACGCCCGGAATGATTCGCGACGGACGATCCGCGTCAAGGTGGACAACATGAGTGATAAATCGGTTCGCGGTTATACGGTTATATTTAGGGATGAGAAGAACAGCCTAATTAGTTCAACCGTTCTCGATAGATTTCTCGAGCGAGGCAGGCCGCTTCCAATAAATGCTTCGGCAACCGGCGAATGGTCAAGACCTGTAATTTCTGTGGACTACGTTGAATTTACTGACGGCAGCAGTTGGGGAAATGACACCTTTAAGCGATCTCAATTGATAGAACGATTCCGGTCTGGCCGTGATCTGGCAATGAATAGTCTGAACTACATATTGCTGGATTATCTAAATCCCGATTATTTCCAAAAACAGGTAGCTCCTTTTCTCGGCGTGAGTATTGCCAATCCTACCTCTATACCGACGTCAGAGATGCTGAAGATGCAGTTTAATATTGGCTACGACAGCGTAATTAAGGGCGTTACCGCACCGGGCAAGCGTTTGGCGGAAGGACTGGAGATAGCAAAACGCTTGGACTCCTTGAGACCCTTGACTCCATAGCTAATCGTTTTCGGGTGGCTTTAACCTATGTGAGGGCGTTTTGACTCAAAGACGTTGCCAAAAAATGCTTGTCGTCATTCGATCAGCTATGGTAAATTTATGTTTGCGGCCTTTTTGTGAGGTCCAACCGGCCGCTTTGCCTAGACACTACACCCGAGATAAATTAGCCTGCGTCACAGCGTTTCGCACGAGAACACCACATGGCAGACACGCCTTTCATTTTGCAAGAACACCAGTTTCAACGGCTCAAGAGCGTTCTCGAACGGCTCCGCGTTGAATGCGCGGCGCGTGTCGTATTTCTAATTGACCGCGATGGCCAGCCGATAGCCTTTCACGGCGAGATCGGTGATATGGATACGACCAGCTTTGCCTCGCTCGCGGCCGGAAATGTCGCCGCCACCAGCAGCATGGCCAAGCTTATAGGCGAAGACGCTTTTCCGTCGGTATTTCACGAGGGTGAACGCGAAAGCATTTTTATCAGCATAATAGGCCGCAGTTTGCTGGTTGTTGTTTTTGACGAACGCTCTACGCTGAGCCTGGTAAAGATTCGAACAAAACGCGGCAGCTATGAGGTCGCAGCGATCCTCGAAGAGGCGACGCTCGACTCGGCCGCATTCAGGGTCAACCAAAATTCATTTTTCTCCGAGATAACGGACGAGGATATTGATAGCCTATTTAGTTAGATTTTTGTGCTTTGATTTTTGACCGTCGATCTTTGATTAGATCACGCCGGTCAAAGATCAACGATCAAAGATCAACGATCAAAGATCATGACATTCATCAATTACGCATCACGCGAGATCAACTGCAAAATTGTGTATTACGGCCCCGGTTTGTGCGGCAAGACGACGAACCTGCAATATATATACGATTCGACCGCACCGCAGGCGAAAGGCAAGCTTATCAGCCTCGCCACCGAGACAGACCGCACTTTGTTCTTTGATTTTATGCCGCTCGAACTCGGCACGGTCCGCGGATTTAAGACGCGTTTTCACCTTTATACTGTGCCCGGCCAGGTATATTACGACGCATCGAGAAAGCTGATCCTGAAAGGCGTTGACGGCGTCGTTTTTGTCGCCGACAGCCAGGAAGAGCGTATGGACGCCAATGTCGAATCGCTGTTTAACCTCGAAGAAAACCTCTCTACGCAGGGCTACGACCTAAAACAAATTCCCTACGTCCTGCAATTAAACAAACGCGACCTGCCAAACGTCACGCCGCTCGACGAGCTCTCATCCGAACTCGCCCGAAAAGGCGAACCCGTCTTCGAAGCCGTCGCCACCAACGGCACCGGCGTTTTCGACACTCTCAAAGCGGTCGCGAAACAGGTTTTGACGGAATTGCGGAAAGGATAGTCGGAACCGCCTTCTTTCGCGGGCGGGCGGAACAACAAGAAAATTTGGCCGGAGATAAATGCGAATGACGCTGATAAAGAACCTTTCCTTGATCAGCGTTATCCGTGTTTAACTGCGGCCAAAAACGGTTCTCGGCCTTTCGTCCAGCACTTTTGGGAGGCGTTCTACCTGCCAATGCGGGCCGGTCTGACTTATTCGAGACCGATCACATCTACTCCGACAAGGTTCGTATTCGCGTCCAGTAATCTCGGGGCAAACCTGTAGCGCCGAGAGCTAACGCTGAGCGTGTATGACCCGGCTGGTATGCCCGCGAACTCATAGTTTCCAAACGAACTCGTGACTGCCAGGCGGCGGCCGCCGAGCGAATCGGTCAATCGAACCACCGCGTTTCTAATGCCGGTCCCCAAAGGCGTCAGTACGCGGCCCGAAATCGAGACCGGAACCACAGCACATGTCCCCAGGCGGATAGCTACTGCGTCGTCGAAAACGGAGGTGGCAGCGAAATCTTGTATTCCGTCTCCGTTAAAATCGCCTACCGCCACGGCCCTTGCTTTGCCTACTGCCAAAGTGCCTGTCGCCGGTGTTACAAGCCCACCCAAGCCATCGCCTCTCCTAACCGAAACCCCGGTGTCGTCGCTGGCGATGAGGATGTCTTCCTTTCGATCTCGATCAAAGTCGCCGTGCTCAAGATCGAGCGTTGGTGCAAGAATATCTACCTCGCCAACAGCCGGTGCCGAAAATCCGCCGCTGCCATCGCCGAGCCGCACTGAGACCGTGCGGAGTCGAAAATTCGCCACGATCAAATCCTGCCGCCCGTCTCCGTTCAAATCAGCTTGGGCCATTTCAATAGGCTCGTCGCCAACTGCCACCTCAGGTACTGTCGGCGACGAAAAATTACCAGCAACATCGCCCAAACGCACTGAGACGTTGTCATCGTTAAAGTTCACGGTGGCAAGATCAACATTGCCGTCTCCATTGAAATCGCCAACGGTTGGTGACCTGGGATTCGTACCGGTTCGAATCAGGCTCGAGAAGGCGAAGGCCCCCGCACCGTCGCCCGATCTAAGCTGCAAATTAACGCTGCCGTCAACACTTCCGATAACGAGGTCCGCATTTCCATCACGGTTAAAGTCCGCGACTGCAATGCCAAATGGACTAAAATGCAGAATGTCAGGAGTGGACGGCGAGCTAAAACCGCCGCTGCCGTCGCCCAGACGTATCGAAAGACTGTCGCCAAACCGGTTTGTCGTAACAAAGTCCTGACGCCCATCCCCGTTGAAGTCGGCAATAGCGATAGAGACGGGCTCATTCTCGACCGGCACCTCAGCAACTGCGGGTGCTGTGAAACCGCCCAGTCCATCACCCAGTCGTATCGAAACCATTTCATCAAGACTCGTCGCGAGAAAATCCTGTCGCCCATCGCCGTTGACGTCCCCGACCGCGATCGAATGCGGAACATTTGCCACGGCGATCAGAGAAACCGTTGGCGGAACAAATTCTGGGCCGCCAACGCACGCACTTCCGGTATTCACGCGCAAGCCGAACGTGTGTTCGGCGGTTCCACCTGGCCCGGAAATGGAAACCGTAACCGGAAAAACTCCACCCGGATAATTTTCGGATCCTGGATAGGCATTGGTCACTCGGACGCTGCCAGACACCGGATCGACATTCAACAGTCCCTTAAAGTCGGTAACAGTTGAAACGCGAATGCGAGTCGCTCCCGGAATCGGCGTGACCGGGTTGATGACGGTATTGCCGCTCAATGATACCAGCGTCTCCGGATACAAACCCGGAGTAGGAGTAGGAACCGGAGTCGGTGTTGGAGTCGGCGTCACTACGGGTGTCGGAGTTGGCGTTGGCGCCGGGGTCGG